>JGI24158J21664_10006633_pt1 | contig 15279 bp, 13 predicted proteins | sample Ectturendosymbi3_FD_21664 | JGI IMG/M metagenome (IMG submission 21664) | reverse complement strand
TCCACAACTGCTTATGTTTTTCACAGAGGTTACGGCGTTTCAACAAACTGTTGCAACTACCGAATGGTTATAAGTCAGCGACACTCAACGAAAACACTCACAGGTCTGCAAAATAAAACAAAACATCCTACTACAGAAAGCAAACGAATCATTGAAATTGTTGGGTCACATGAAATAATTTTTGAACTGAAGTCAAGCAAGATATAACACATACAATTCAATTAGCTGACTTCTCGTAATTTGAAGAACCGCTTTGTGCCGTTTGGATACCAACACTGGTTCCAGCTATCCGTATCTGTTGCAAACGAAAGTAGTAACGTCTTAAGCCAAGCTTCCCTTCACCGAAATATTTGCTTAGCTTCATGCATTTTCCCATGGAGAGGAAAAAATGTTCAGTTATGGTGTAAACTGACATTCGACTACCAGTGCCAACTTTTTCTGGAATTATCATTTCATTTATATCCAGATTATCTTCATTTTGCCACTCTGCACTTTCACATTCTCCGCATTTGCGATAATTACCAAAGACATATTCTAGTTTTACGAAAAGACAAAGACACCACATTCATAACAGACTCTGTTCGTACCTAGGGCCGGACCGGGCAAAGGGTGTTAGGTAAAATGGTTTGGACTTTTAGCGTCCACACTGCAATAGATATTAAGAAGGGGTCCGTTCCGTTATCAATGTGGTCTGTTACCAACGGGTCAGTTATGAACATGGTCTGTTTTGAAAGTGGTCTGATTTGAACAGGTCTGTTATGAACGTGGTCTGTTATGAGTGGTCTGTTGTGAACGGGTCTGTTTTGAATGGGAACCATCTTGAAGCATTGTTATGTTGTTATCAGTCACGAGTTTCAAACTGTTTACTGTAATTGGGTTCAGGTCAAAAGCCCTCTCATACTGAAGGTGGTAGTGGCAATTGCATATGTTGCAATAATTTTGACTTCAAAAATAAAAATGTAAATTATAGGAAATGATTCTGAAGTTTTCAGGATGAGTGGAAAGCTTAATTAATAGTGAACCTCCAGATAGAGATGGAAGGAAAGATAAAGCTCGCTTCTAACTTCAGGTATTCCAGAGCTAGCCTATATTGATTTTCCAGAAATTGAGAATAAAACTGTGGAATGCTTGCCAAACAGCTAAAAAATCCTGCACAGAATCGGGCATCGAAATTTAAAACTTTTTGGCCCAGTAGATGGAGTTGGGAGTCAATAAATTTTATCGAATGAGTTTTGGCTACAATGACAGTACAACAATATAGTTAACCATTAGCTGTAAGTCCAACAAAGATTGACTGACAGTCGGAAATATACTACAAAAACAATTAGCCCATTAGCAATACCGACAAAAATTTCCTCATTGGTTGCAACAGAAAGCTATTGTAAATGGAATAGAAACATTGGCCTCCACACCTTTCCTTTCTGGTATGATTGCGTGTAGCATGCATATCAATACGACTCGTGTAACATCACAAAACTACTGACCCCCCCTCCCCTTGTCACAAATCTGGTGACCCCTCCCCGGTTAGGGTGTGACGTCGTTTATGGACGACCCCTATGCTAGCACAACTGGCGTTTGATCGAATTAGTCATCTCACTAGCTTAGTAATGAACAAGTTAGCAGTATCGGCACAGTTGCCTTGCTACTGTTATCTCAGGCCAACGCAGTGCAGACCAGGTTGAAAAGTTAAAAAAAAAATTTTCTACCCTGTGTACATCACTAAATGGTTTTCGTATTCGTTACGTAAACTTGACAGAAAAGTATTCAGCGAACGTAATCTACAGTTGTTGATGTCGCCTTTTTTGTTTTCATGGGATTTTGCGGGTATTTGGCCTGTGCACGGCCTAGGACCCCAGGAACAAAGCTGTTTCTGGACATTAGAATCTCCGGACAAGCCGCAACGCAAAGTGCTACATTAAAATAGGGCAGAGTGGCGCCTGTTCACAATGCTGTGATAGAAACTGGTTAGAAACAATGAAGCTTGTATACTTGCCACAGACAAAACAAGCCAAGTTAAAGTTGACGATTCTGGGCAGAACCGTCGCCAGAAAGTCTTCAACAGGGGGGCTTAACATCGTAAAATTGACAAAACGCTACTGATTTAAAGTGTTTCATATTTCAAGCTCGAGGGATTTGGAGCATTGTTTGGGGGCCTTAGCCCACCAAAGGGACTGGTTCTAAACATCTACCCACAAACGACTATACCTTCCAGTTCCACTAGTGTGATAATCCGGATCCAAACAAAATCGGGATATCCAACGGAATTGCAACCCAACATTCTCTACAACATTGATGTGCGGGTGGAAATCACCCGGCGATCGTGACCGTGGGGCGCTTGCTTGCCGTTTCTTCGACCCCACACCTATCTGGGGCTGTAGCAAAGATCAACTGCCAATTAAAGTTTTTCTCCCACATTCCACCATGTTCATATTTGTTGCTCACTGCATTTAATCAGTGAGATTGCGTTCATACACTGAATGCTGTTACGAAAGATGCAAAGTGATGAGGTCCAACACCAGCGGTGAATGAATCCGTTTGTTTTTCGCCTGGTTCAACCTTTGCTGCCACTAACAGTTGACCCGGTTGTGTTTCTTTTTTGGCAGCACCGTTATCGCCTCAAACCTTTTGCTTGTTGATGAGATGATGAGAGCAGGAATGGCTACGCTCAAAGGTACGCTTGTGTGCACGCTGTGGTCGAAAGATTCGTTCAAATTTACGGCTAACATTCTTTCATCGAATAGATCGTTTACAACCGCCTTCGCTTTTACCTTCGTCTGCTCCAAAAAATCTTGTGTCTTTGCCCAGATTTTGCTAAACACGATGATATTGTTTCACAGGCTGAAGACTGTTCTCGAGCATGGATTTTTCCCGTTTTTGCATGCTGAGTGTCAGATCGATTTTCGCTCCAGCGAAAATGTTGCTGAGACGTGGTCGTCCGTTCCTTCTTTTCACGAGTTTCTATTTTACTGTGAAGCGAAACTTGCATAAATCAATAAAGTGATTGTAGTAACTTTGTGTTTTGTGGTTAACTTGCTCGCTCCAAACAATAGTCTTTGCGAACTCCGTGAGAAAAGTTCTTAAGGAGGAAGATTTGGCACACATGGATTTTACTGCGATACTGAAGTTGCCGAAGATCAGCAATTTGTAAGCTCGCCAGCACGAACATAAAGTGTATATTGTTACACGAACCGTTGTGGGCTAATACTAAAATTTTTGTCCTCGGTTTCTGCTGGTTTTCTTATAGTATTTGCGATGTGCGGGAAGCCACGTCTTACCTCTTCTTCAGGAGTCTGAGTCATAATCTGCATTGGTTGTTCTAGACGTGAATGAAGACATGTAGTGTCACAAAATCTTGTCTGTAGCATCGCCATCGAATTGTTAAACTTACTTGCGTCGAAATTTGTTTTGAGACAGAGAGGCAAGTCTTAAGTCGTATTTAAAACACTGCAGAAGCGCTTTTGTTGGCAAGGATGTCGAGCCGCACAAAAAATTTCGAAGTTTAAAACTCTGATGTGACTTTTTCCAGATCGTGCCATCATGAGAAAATCACAAAAAAAATTGAAAGAAAATTATAGACGTTTAATTGATTTTTCTGAGCCAAAATTTAAAACTTTCCCATTTCAACTTGCTTGGATATAGCCAACTTTTTGATGCATCACTAGTTACCGATTTCGTTTTTCGATGTGGAAGTCGTGGGTGTGCAACTGTGCGCTAATAGGCGGTGGATGATAAAAAAGATGCCCATTTTGCACGTTTGACCTAAGGTAACCCTGCGCGATAAAAACGCTGGAAACACTCGTTTCTGCGACAAGGTGGGGTCGGAGGAAAGTTTGTGCTGTGCTCGACTGAGTCCGTTATAAACCTGAAATTTTTAATCTAAACCTGAAGCCCAAACGTAAAGCAAAACTCAGTATGAAAAGTAAAGTGTGGTGGATACTTGTGCAACAACTACTACCAAAACGAAAGTCGTAAAGCTGAGATCCGAACCGAAAAGCATGGACATACGAGCCCTTAAACATATCTGTTAGGCTACGAGTTCACTGCCGTCTGACTGATAAATTCAGCGTTTTATCCGAGCCGCGTCATGCCAGGCGAATCCGTGGTCACCACCTTGACGCAGAAACGAGCAGTGCTTCCAGCGTTTTCATCGCGCGAGGTTACCTTAGGTCAAATTTGCAAAATCAGCATCCTTTTAATCATCTACCCTAATAGGCCTACAGCCGCACATCTGAGTATCATTTCGAGCTTCGTCATTAATTGGCAGTTCAGGCGGATTGATCATAACGGCTCACACAAGCCCGCATCTGCTCTGTGCCTCTAGTAGTTGTACGTCACATGTAACCAGAGGAGGCGAGGCCAACAGTGGTTTAATTTCATTTTACCAGCTGGAAACATACGAAAACGTTTTTCTGCTAGAAAGTTAATAAGAGTCAAATGTCAAAATGCACGGGGCTTGACCCCTGTACCCCATCCGACGCCCATGGTTATGAACGTGGTCTGTTATGAACAAGTCTATTTTGAAAGGGAACCGTTTAAAAATTGTCATTGTTTTGAAACAATGAGAGCTGCACGTGTGAAAGACCACGGTGGAGCCATGATTTGTTTCGTGCAGAACATTGCCACTTCTGATGTTTCATCCTCAGATCCGAGAAATTTCTGATGCCTAATATTTTGACGACATATCTGATGTTGGCGTGGCTGTTGCTTTTGTTTTCCATATTTCCTATCTTTTTACGATGAAAATAAGTTCGAAATATGATTTTTAACTTTCTTTCATCCTCTCGCATTCATGTGTGTTTAGTTATCGTTAAAAACTGAAGAAAAAGGACTCTTCGCTGAGTTGAAAAAAACATTTTACGCTACGCATAACCGACTTCATTTAATTACGACACTTCGCTCTATTCTGGATTCAACGAGGGTTTTCGCGCTTTGATAGGTATTGGTATAGGTGTAGAAGCAGGAAAAGTTTCAGTAACGAGGGAGTTTAAGGATTTTTACCCAAATTTTCCCACACTTGTCCGAAAAATACTCCAAACAAAATGATCTCTGTATTTCATGTTGGGCGCATTTCTTCAAATCAAAGCACTTCAAGCACCATTTTTGTCCAGATTTCCCCCAAACATGCCCAAATTTCCCCTAACTTGCCCGAAAAGAACTAAACAAAAACATGACCTCCAAAACAAAAACGTCTGCACTTTGATTAAGGGTGCTATTTTTGTAGATTTAAAGCCCGTACGGCGATTTTGAGAAGGTATTTACACATTTTGCCCAAATTCCCACAGATTTTGCCCCGATTTTAAGTTAATTTGCCCGGATTTTCATCAAATCAAAAGTTTTGGGGGGCACTTGCATTCCCGCCCCCTACACCAATGGGTATTGGTAACACAAGCATTTAGCTAAAATAGATTGTATGATACAGTAACGTAAAAATCTGATGTTATCTGATATCGAAAAAGGCAACAATCTGACGTTAACGAAACTGACTCCAGTGGCACCACTAGTGCAGAAATGTAACTGGCTTTGCTCATGGACGTCGAAAGGATTTTTTCCAGGGGGGCCAAAAGTGATGAAATTCGTTTTTTCCCACGCGAAACTAAGGAAACAATTTTTTTGCCAGAATTTTCAAAATCCATGGGGCATTGGCTCCACCTTCTGACGCCCATAGTTGCTGTTACGGTGGTTGTCACGTATTCAGAAACAGACAGCGTAGAATTTAAAGATGCAAGTTTATAATACACGTGTAGAAGGCAAATTTTGGGGAGTGTGAAGGATTTTTGCCCGAATTTTCCCAAACTTACCCGAAAGGTTTTTGTGTGACTTTTGCCTGCAAATTTTCTCCCACAAACTTTATAAAAGACCTCTTTTTGATGTCACGTTCTCAAAAAACGTCTTCGCGTGTTTCTCTGTAAACGTTGGCCACCATTTTTTGAAGTCAAACAACGTTGAGCGCAATTTTGGTAGGATTTACAGGGAATTTGTCCAGCTTTTAGGCATTTTTCCTGGATTTTTACAAATTTTGCTCAGATTTTTAGAGATTTATTCCAGATTTTCAGGCATTTTGCTCGGATTTTCAACAAGTAAAAACTTTTGGAGGTGCGTTTGCATCCCCTGCAACCCCGCCTCCAACACCACTGGCTTAAATTGTTAGAAAGTTGCATTTTCAGGCAAATCTGCGAAGTTTTTGCCGAAGACACAAAGCAACACTATTGTGGAGACATAGTTTTAGGATGGGCAGATTTGCAAACGACTGTATTCAACCATTGGCAAACAGGTTTTCAATCAAAACGTTACATAAATATTGACTTAGCAGTATATTATTGACATATAGCTCAAAACGTAGGGCCTTTCCAACGAATTAAAGATAGTCTATACATTTAGTGTCATTTCTTGTAATGTCGCCACAATGGTTACAAAACATACAAAATATTTACTCCATCAGTCTTACACTTTGTGCTGGGCCTGTGCTGAATACATTGGTTCGTAAATCATCTGATTTACCAAACCCACAATGCAGCAATGCTTTCAGCTTTTCATCCAACTGTAAAACATTTGCTTTACAGGTGCGTAACACCTACTTTTGCTGGGCATTATGTAGGAATAAAGCAAACCGTGATTAGTATTGCTTTCAAAACACCTCTAAAATCAAGATTCACTTCTGCATCGACCCGATGGCTATATTGGTTTCACACCAAGCTGTCTTCCCACATTTTACAACAAAATTGAGTCCATGCATTCAAGATGTTAGTTTTAATACTGTTTCGTGCCAAAAGGTGTACGACCCACTTACTACAGCTCCGCGGCCCACTGGTTGAGAAGTGCTGGCCTATCTGTTGCTTCAACCGCACCCGCACGCTACACACAAAATGATTCTTCCTGTTTAAATATAGAAACACGGGCGTCGGGAAAATTTTTTCGCAGAGGGAGAATTGACGGCAATAGTGGATTCTTTCAGCGGGTAGTTAAAATATTCTTCCAGGGGGGCCAAAAGTGGTTAAATTTCATTTTACCCACGCGAAACTGAGAAAACAACCTTTTTTCGCTGAAATTTTAAATGGAAAATATCAAAATTCAAAATACAGGGGGTAATTCCCCCTGACCCTCCTTCGGACGCCCATGTATAGAAAGTAAAACGATTCGTGTGAAATGCCATGTGTCAAGGGCGTACGCAAGGGGAGGGTTAAAACCCCCATTGAGCTTGATATTTTACAAAAATTTATTTCCTGCGCAAAGGAAATTAATTGTTTTGGCATACTTTTTGCTTGTTAATTTGTCGACGTAACGCGAATACCACGGCATAAATTTGCATGTAAACTTCAAGGAACATTATAAATAGGTCAAATTGTAACAAATAGGTTTTGCTGGGAATTTAGGTCATGGTCTGCGTCCAAAAATCCTCTCTGCGCTTTTTGCCGACCTTTCGTCCACTGCGCATGCTTAAGATTGTGTTCGGCGATAGTTCACTTTAGCTGAAACAATTGTCTTTATTTTGTCTGCTATGGCTGATTAGCGCAAGGGCTGACCGCATTGGTTACACTACCAATTTCTATAGCATGGCAGAACTGTTGCAGGAGCTCAAAAACAGCGATTTTTAACATAGAAGTGTTCAGGCGTTTGATAATGTCTCAGCAGGGAAAAAGGTAAGCTAAAAGTTTGCTGGACTTCTGTACATAACAAAAAAATTAAAGTTTTCTTGCGTACTTTATAGGCGTTCTCAATTCTTGTGTAGTTTAGCAGGATTGGACCTTGCAAACCGTGTTGTACGCCAGCCAGTCCAGCCGCACACTTTCTATGCTCGACTGCTCGTATTCGACGAGATATCAGCGCAACCTCATTTTGCTGCTGTAAATTGCTCGGAAGCAGTGATGAGTGTGTTGTACTCTCCTGTTTTCACGCGCAGCCTGATATTTTCGTAGTTATGAACTGCTGTATCGTAGCGTTGAGTTTATTTTCCTCCGATATCCTAACTTGGAGTGCTGATAGTTTGTATTCAGTGTAATGACACATAAAATAGGGGAGTGTGTGTGCAAGAATATGCATATTATGTCAACAAGCTTCGCCAAAACGTTGGTTTGGAAGCAGAGATATGACGTCGAATTGTGACGTCACAAACAGCACACACTAAATGCAAATGACCACCATATACCAATGAATGAAAGCTATCCTCCATGAAAATTTTCTGCGTACGCCGCTGCCATGTGCACAAGGAAACGAAGGATGCTCTTTTTATGACATTCATTATCGTGTTTTTGACTACGCTAAAACGTATACTGTTGACAGGCCTAAACACAAGTTCACAAACCCACAGAGGTAGCATTTTCACTGCCATTGTCATCCCAGCTGATCGCCATCTAATTGGGCTTGGCGTGCTACGCAGTGATGGAGATTCGAGATTTCGTCTCGATCTAGAAAAGTCTCAAAACCTGCTTTGATGAGCGCTGGTCTCAAAGAACCAAACGTCAGTCGTGAGTAATTTTGTTCAAGACGTGGTTATATTTTTACGCAAACAATATTATAATGGTCCAGAATCATGAAAATTCAGGTCTAGTCTCTGCTTTTTTAGTATTTCTCCAGACTTACTAAGAAAAGTTTTTGGTTTCAGTGGTTCAGGTCTCGAGTAGGTTACATCACTGGCAATTAGCCTAGTGCATGGGCGCAATTAGGTGGGGGACACGGGGGACGCAATTAGGGACACGGATATAATATGCCATGGTCCCCACATTTTTCTCTTTAGGTTTCGCAATATATTGTTTTCACACCAAGCTGTCCCCCCTCACATTTTACAACAAAATTGCACTCATGGCCTAGTATAAAATAACCCGTAGTTGACTGCAAAGCAAAGAGAAAAGAATGCCGCCAGATAATATAAGTATAATTTTTTTTTCTCTACAAAAAAAGCAACTAAAAAAAAGTCAATAGACACCATTGCTTGAACGCTTATATCCAACAAACACGCTTCAAATAACAGCGAGCAAATGCCTTGTTGTATAGAAGAATGATTTCAACAAACTTATTTAACGCGCACAACCTCTCCATTTCGCCAATGTAACATTTTTATTTTTCACAAAGAATCACTGCATATGAACGCACCGCAAGCTAACTGCAGTACAGTAATTGGTAATACGAAAGGTCCTGACGTTCAAATATTTGCGTCACTCATCTTCACTAATGAATCGGAACGGTAAAGATTTTGCGGTTGAAACGTTCTCAATAAAGGCGAAACAAACAGTTTGTTCTATGCATGTCATCAACATACCGAGTCATTGGACTATTAATCTTTGGAAATCGAGTCGCCTTCGTTTGAAACAAGGGAGGAGCTGAAGACATGCCAGTACCCCAGTTAGGTGGATGCATGCTTTCAGGATGACCTTGTGATGGCAACATGCATCTTAACGTTGACCAATCTTCACACCTGGTGCTTTGCATAGAGGGCAATATGTTTTGCGCCCATTTCTTGCCCCATTTCGGTAAGATGACGGAAGGCTCATGAAATAATTGGCCATCAGCTTTGAAATCAGGTGTTTCGACAAACTTCTTTCTTGCCACTGGAGCAGTACTTCTCAAGTCTAACGGATCATACGTTTTTGACACCCAAACAACTTCAGGAAGACTTTCGTCTTGCTCAGCATTTCTCAGTTTATTCGGTTGGCACTTTGTGCGACTAAGAGTTTGGCAACTATGCCCATCATAAGAGGAAATATTTTCGTTTGCCGTAAGGGACATTCCGCCACCAAACTCAAAGAAGCCTCAACCTAATCACCCGACCGCTACCTAGCAATAACATAGCCTATGTCACGATCCGCTAGATTGCGTGGTGTAACTGTTGCCAGGTTACTTCAGCTTACCTAAAGCCTCGGAGCAGTCTCACGTCCAAGAAGTGAATGGAGGCCGAGCTCAATTTTTGTTAAAAGAAGGCAGCTGTGATGGACAAGTTGTGTAAACATGTAATGATCATGTCGTAGGAGCTCTTCCCTGTGCTGGTTGGTAACATGACACTCGGAATTATCTGCCTGATCTGTTGGAGCAATTGTTAGGCATTTTGGTGCATGCAAACGGTAAGTACATGCTTTGTTTTCATCAAATTTTCCATTCTCCATTGACCTTCCTTGGCCTTGGCGACTGGTCGGTTCCATGAGCTAATTAAATAATACTGTAAGTGATGCTGCTCCGGAACCGGCGTAAACTTTTATGTGAAACTAGCTCACTGTGAAGGGGTAAGATATGAGCTTTTGCATTATTTAAAGAAAATTGCTTGCAGGAATTTTATACAGTAGGCTAATAATGTGCAGTAATTAGGCAACAGTAATGGAAGAGCCTACTGTAGTAATAAACTTGAATGGTTGTGTTGTAATATATGTACATAGTATAGTATCTTTTCAGTGAAAATGAGCCATTTATCAAAAAATAAATTATCCTTTCATAAAGGCTTTGTGATGTTAGCAGATATTTTGTCTGCAGTTGCTTCATGCTCACGACAATGTCATATGCATAAAATTGATACTGTATTTTTCGGACCATAAGGTGCACTGGATTATAAGGTGCAGTATCAAAGATTGAGTGGTAGTTGTTTTTTTTCATACGTTATGGCGCTCCAGATTATAAGGTGTATTAAATGAAGCAAAACTTAAATAAGTCAAACTGTATTCAGCTCTTTCACAGTAACTTCTGTGCAAATGAAATGTATGCAGTAACATAAAAAGTCAGAGTAGGAGATTCCGAAACATAAGCATAACCACATATCCAGAAACCGTAAATCCAAAAAACAAAATATATACAGAAAGGACAAAGCACACAAATAAAAGCAACAAACAAAAAACACATACATACCAGTGGTTTAAATGCAGACAAGAAATAATCAGAAATGAAAATACAGAACTGTCCGTGGAGATAGAAAAAACACATAATACATACACAATAGACATCAACATAAAATGGATGATGGTGGCAAGCAGTGGTTAAAGAGTTTAGGCATGTGCAGATGAGCAGGTGAAGCAAGCACACAGATGAAGCAAGCAGTAACTCCCATGTGCCAGAGTCACCACTAGGAGTTTCAGTACATACGAGGGAGTTTAATTTTAATCCGTCACACATGCCAGATGCCTAATCCGTTAGACACGAATATAATATAATACAATCTGTAGTATGTGCTAGCTACTCTTGGAACCACATACCCTGCTCATTGCAATTGTTGTTGGTCTATTACATAACATGATGGTCAGTTTGCAAAAAAATCATAACTAGCAATTAAATAAATAGCACCATTTACCACATACAATTGGTTTTAACCCTAGGTGATACAGAACAGCCAGATTCATACATTAGGCGCACCACATTGTAAGGCACGCTTTCAATTTTTGAGAAAATTAAAGGATTTTAAGTGCGCCTTATGGTCTGACAAATTTGGTAAATCCTTTAGAAACCAATAATACATAATTCTAGAAATGGAAACAAAAACAAGCAAACTAACACAACACACACTGTAGGGTCCAAAAGCAAAAAGAGGACAAGGTAAGCATGAAGAGTTAGATATCCACTGATGAAGTGATGTTGGCAAGTATCTATGTGAGAAAAGGCATGGCAGACTGGGTCTGACAAATTCTCAGAAAACTGCTAAGACAGAATATCATAACTCCATTTTGATCATTGTAAAACCAATGGACCAAATCTACAACCAAAACCTTTACCTGGAATACAATATTTCTGACCAGCAATATACCAGAACCATGAAAAACATAAGAGAAGAACAACAAACTGCAATTGCCATGACAAACTATTTGAGAAACTGACTCCTGAGTCACAACAACATATAAATAAAGGAATAGAAAAAGGGACATATTCTTGGCTCTCAGCATTGCTAATTAAAGCTATTGCATGTGCATTAAAAAAACAAGAATTCCATTTCATGGATGCCTTCTGCATGAGATATGGATGGAAGATAAAGGGCACACCCACTCACTGTGTTTGTTGAAAAAGAATCTCTAAGATCACGGTCTCATGTGCAAACTGGGTGGTTACACATCAATGAGACACAACTCCGTGAGAGACTCTGAGGCACAGATAATGAGAAAGGTCTGCAAGAGATGTTCAGATTAAAGAATGTGAGAAAAGTGAATGGCAATGCCAATGAGGAATCCAAAAGTCTTGCAGCAGCATCAAAGATTAATGAGAACATCAGCTATAAAAGTGCATGAGATGTGTTGCAACCTCCCTGTTGGCGGTGCGTTGAATGTGTGATTCACCACAAACGGGATGTGTGTGAAGAACAACACCACATGTGTGGAGCGAACAAGCAGTAATAGAGTGATTGCGGTGCATGATCTCTATTGTTGCTTACTGCCACAGTGTAAAGCTTTGCGCACATGCCGCTCGGGCTTTCCGATCACAACAGATAAAGCAAAAGCAGAAGTGACCAGTTCAGTCCATGATCAAAAAACGTGTTTATCCACAATGATGGTAAAAACCATAGTAGACCCAGACAAACTGAAAGGAGCTATAGCAGGAATGGTACAATTAATTTGGCTCAGGGGCCACTTTAAGAAGGCCGCATTTAGCGGAGGGCCGTACTTATGAAAATAGAAGCAAGTCTCTGTTGGCTTAGCCTCGACACTAACATTTACTGTGATAAGCTGGAGGGAATTTCAGATTGGAAGATTTTTCCGTAACACTTCTACGGGCCACTGAAATGCTGTGGCTGGCCACATTTGGCCCACGGGCCTATTTGCCCACCCCTGAGCTTTAGTACAGTCATTTCATCAAGTCAGATCCATCAGGACCATCAGAGGGTTTGATGGAATGATGCCATGCAGACCATGGTTATTGCACAAGTAATAATTTACCAAAACAGATATCAGAATAGTAAAGGAAACAGTATTCCAATCATACAAAGTGTACGTGAAAAACAAACTTTAGTTATTGATATGAGGTAGATTGGTTGGCAATGTCAAAAGTGTCTGCTCATTGCTTTTGATTGGATACTTCACAAACAAGGTATTGGTGCATCCAGTCATCGTCATGGAGAAGATAAGATGGTGTTATGTAGCTTATGGATTTAGCACAAGTATCAGAATTATCAATAGGTCTAGTATATAATCACATAAAAGTTTCTCCATGCAGAGACACTCATGACATTGTCTGAGATGCATTTATCAATATCAACAATATTTTAATTATAAGGGGAAACAAAGAGTAGTACATTAATTGAGGTGTGTAGGTATGAACAGTAAACAAAAAAGAAACACGAAAATACATATTAATAAACACAATACAAAACAGTCAAATCACAAATGCAATGCAAAATGAGGAAGCACAAAGCAAATCAGTCCTTTTCACAACAAAGTTGATGGAGAGCAAGCAATGTATAAAGAATTGAAAAACGTAAGTAAGTCATGCAGATAGTTGAGTAAAGTGAGTGACAGCGGAGATTATGAAGTATGAAGCCATGCAGCATCAATGATATTGCAGAGGTGTATGGCAGAGGCAAATAATAATTTTTAGCAACACATACCACAAAGAAACAACACAATTACCCATGGACTATGATGAAATACCACAGTTGCACAATCCTGCAGGATACATAGCAGACCTGAACAAAGTTGAAGAGACAAAGGTGGTAATCATATTAGGCCAGGGGTTCCCAACCTGGGATACATAATTTACCCCTGGGGGTATATTTTCCTATCTTTGACAATACAGACTACTTTACATGAAAAAAACAGTGCCAGTCAGTCGCAGGGACATTCAGACTATGTGCACAACATTATTTTCATGCATTGAAAAAACGCAGCTAGCAGTTATTAAGCTTTTATCTATGCAAATGAATTTCTTATATAGGCAAATACATTAGCTGCACTTAAGATTTAGCATGCATGCAGTACAGATCAGTTGCATTGTGTAAATTGACAGTGTCCATAAAATATGCAGGTTTACAGCATCTTTCTGAGTTGTTCAAGGTGGTACTTTCTTTAAATACTATAGATTATTCATTATCTACAAGATGTGCATTACTTGCTAATGATCATTCCATGTGATACAGATTCTGCATATTTTACATGCTGTACCGGACCCCATCTGTGTTTATGTCGTCACTGCCATTAAGAAGTGATACAGGTTTTCTGTTGTCAATCGTGTCTGTGGCTTTTGCTGCTCAATAGTAGCTATGGTATCAGTCTCATCAAAGCTATAACTTAATCTGGATGTGTTGGTAGATACATAAGCCAGAAATATTGCTGTTGCATATTTACTAATATATAACATATTTGCTACTCCACCCTAATATAACCCATTGTGATTTAAGGATTTATGGGTTCAGTTCTACAATATTATTTTCAAGTCTAATGGTTTGTTTATGCTACATAATAGCTGAAACATATGTGAGACTGTGACCAAATAGGAAAATATATTCATATGAAAAATACCCTGGGACTTGAGTGCTAGAGCTAGCTCTGTTTTGTGTAATGCCCTTTATTTTCAGGTCAGTCATTTCTGAATGGAAGAAATTCTCAGCTCAGAACTTGACTGTCTTCCTGAAAATGCTGTTGGTGATGCAGAGAAATGTGATGCATTTGCAAATGATATGGAAGATTTGAACAGTGAAGTATGAATATTTGCATATATGTAATGAATTGCTGGAAGAAAATACAAGGCATCTTTAGCAAAAAGAGTCATGTGATCAACCTAACTACAATCAAATTTTGCTTTCAACAGCTTCAAGTTCAGTTCTTGCATATCATAGCTCAAACAATGGCATAAATAATACCAGTGAAACACCTGCAATGGAACCTGCTACAGTTTGGCCAAGTCAGCAGTAAAATGTCTTAAATGTACTGTGTGTGTGAGTTAAATGGTGTGTGAGTATTGTCATGAAGCGTTGCTGTGGACACAAGGCAAATGTGAGACAACAATCTGCTGCGTGCAATGCCGAACATTGTTTTATTTATTTATTATTTATATTTTTGGTGCTAACGCACGATCCACATCACGGGCAGTCAAAAGAACACAAAGGTAGAAAAATTCTCAGTGATAATGCACCACAAGGATAAGTGTTACTGTACATAGTCAATACTGAAGAGGACCAAAAATTTGTAAAAAGCATCAGTCAGATGAAGTGAGTGGATAAAATAATGAAGATATGTATTGGTATTGTTGAACATGATTTGGTCAAACATATTCCCAGTGACATAATGCAAAATTTGAAAGGCAATTTTGTAGGCAACATGGAAGGGTTTGAGTAAACTTCATACCTTCAGGGAAAAAATTGGTGTTGCATGCTGTTTATACTTTTTT
>JGI24158J21664_10006632_pt1 | contig 15281 bp, 9 predicted proteins | sample Ectturendosymbi3_FD_21664 | JGI IMG/M metagenome (IMG submission 21664) | reverse complement strand
CAATGTTCATTCTAACGAGAGCATTGTTTGCTAACAATGAGATTTTATCAGCCGTTTCTACTGAATTTGAGCGCAAGGAGTATTTGGCAAAAACGAACTACTATCCAAACACATGGCGCGGGGCCACCAGAGGCGCGGGGTCCCCAGAGACACGGGGCCACCAGAGGCGCGGGGCCCAATGCAACCGCATCGGTTGCATCGGCTTAAGGCCGGTCCTGAGTCCGTTGTGTAAACACGTTTTTGGCAACCTTCCAATCGGCATGTGGTTCACGCGCAGGATATTGCGTCAAGCGCACTGCTGTACCTCTGTATTTGAAAGTTTAAATGGACCCTGAGCCAAAAACCGGGTGAACAAAATTACAATACGTTTTGATTACTCAATGGTTGAGGTTATATGCACGCAGATACAGTTGCTCTGGAAATTATGGACGAAGAAAAATGAACTGATCAACATTATCCCAATTTTTTGTTTTCATTCGGGAAAAAATCACAGCTTCTCTTACTTCTCTTTTCAAGGAAGATTTAACTTTAAAACGAACACTAGAGCTGCGTATGAAAATATTGCTTAACATTTTTGATACATGTGTAACTTCAGTGCAGGTTGCAGCACAGAAATATAGTGAAAATTTCTTCTGGATTTTGCACTTGCTCGTAGAGAAGCAAAAGTTGATGACTCTTTAAAATTTACTATTTTTAATACAGTATACTTTCAAAATCCTAATGAGCTAATGGAAATTCAAGGGTATTTTATGTGTTGAATTTTTCAAAATTTCTTATGATGTGATGCCAACTTTTGCTAGTGAAAATAAGGCCAAGAGGTGGTGAAACCACCACCAAGATGCCAACTCTTAGTTAGAACATAAGGAAAACAATGTCAAATCGATGCAAGCATATTGACAAAATCAAATGAAATTTGACAAACAGTGCATCTTTTTTATGTTCCAAAAGCTTGACTAATATACCAGCCATAACCTTCGATCTTACAGGTGATTGTTGTTTGTTTGCATGCTTCCACTGATCAACCAACCCTCGCAATACCATATTCATTGCCAAAAATGTATTGCAAACAAGACTTGATATGAATAGAGTATTCAGGACCAGCTAAGGAAAATTTTGAAGTTTTCTTTGTTTGGCGCTGCAGTGGACTTTATCAGAAAATTCTCGACACACTTGCTTCTAACACCAGATTTAAAGAAAGGCATATTAATTTTTGCTATCGCTTAATCCAGCACTTGTTACTCTGCTTAAAAACGCACAAAAAATAAATGCAGCAACACTACAGGCGGCCTGTCTGTTAATAACAGCGCTACTGACAAGACACTGCGGAAGATAACAATCCTGAGTCCTGCAGGACAAAAATCAAAACACTGAAGCGGAAGAAACCTCCTCAATGTTCTCAGGAAAATGGCAGCGGGTCTAGTTACAGCGTGTGGGTTGCAGTCGCATGTGATGATGAAAGAATACCAGGTTGCAATATTTCTCACACGTGGCGTAATGCGTCAAACGGTCGGCAGCGACATTCAGCTGACTTGGTTTGTAGTGATAAAATTCTGTTAACATCAATGCGTCAATTCGTTAAATAAGAGCTGGTTTTGAGCAAATCGCAAATTGATATTAAGCATAGTTTTTTTCTTCAATTATACATGGCTGGCAATGAGCAGTTCGCCGATGTTTCGTAGAACATCTCGCACGTACCTTAATAACAACTTTTTGAACCTGATGTGCTAAGAGTGCTTATCTTCCACGTTGTTTCTTTTTCGCAAATGCTAAATTTCTCAGAAGTTTTCTTCACAGACAAACTCCACGTACTTTTCTTTCAGAGCGATTAGCACTTGCAGCACCGCGATAAGCTGCAGTGCTGTATTGCCGTACCACATCCTGGGTTCTTACCGAAGCAAGCCAGCGAAAAGTTCGGACATTGCGGAGCAGTGGCAGAAGTAGAGCAGTAGCAAAGCGAAGGCCAAAAACAGTTTATGTCAACCTGCAAGGGACAATATTTTCTCAGTGTTAGTAATGAAACGATAGAGTGACATCATCAGACAAGGCGATTTATGAGAAACAGGTACGAGTCTATCAGCTCTTTATCGCAGTCCAGTTTAGCCTCCACTGACAACTTCTTGTCAACTTCACCAACGCAAGTTGCTTATTCTAGTAAACTGAATCTTTCACCTGCTTCTATGAAATGCGCCGCGTAACTTCCAGAATGAGTAATTCCGAAACCACAAACATTTCAACGCTGCAGCTCCTTGGTTTTGATAGATTATTCGAAAATCTATTAAAATTTTTATCGCCTTGCAACACATGTAGACTGCAATTCCAAATTTCGTCTGAAAAATCGAGTGAGTGTGAGTGGATTTGAAATTGGCTAAAAAAGTTACAACTTGATTTATCAGTTGGTAGCAAATGTATTGATAAGGCACTATCCACTTTCCCAGAGTATTACTGGCTCCGGAATACGTTTGATGCTGCAGGCCAATTTGAAATGCTATCCCTGTTGTGGACAGAAAAATGTTTTGGGAATTGCATACGGTGTCAGTGGACAGATTTTAAGATCTACCTTTCTAAGGCGGCAAAAGGTAAAGCAGCGATACCCGTACTGGTCTATCGTTTTGCAAACACCTCTTTAATTTTTTTTTTTAATTTAGTGACGCACACATCTGAAGTAATGCATGTAAATATCGCCGATTGACACACGTAGGTAAAACTTGAGATTTTGTAATTGTTGAGCCGGTGAGATGTTTTTATTGTTGAGCCGGTTTTATGTTAAGCTGAAATATATGTCAATATCACCCTACTAAAAATAATCTAGCTTTTATGCTACGTGCTATGAACTTACACACTGATTTTGGGATAAAGCGCATGACACCGAAGTTGGTAGGTCGAGTTCGAATCCCGGTCGGGTCATACCACTTGAGAGACGGTACTTGCCGCCTGTCCATCCTTGTGTTCGGCGTTAATGGATGAGTGAAAGTGAAAGCTTCACACTCGGTGCTGCCACTGCCCTGCTACCAGTACAACATTTTCTGAGAGAGTAGCCGCGTGGCCCACGTCGCAGAATAAGCGGATATGGGCGCCCGCAGACCACTCGTGACACTCCAAAGGGCGTACAAAGCGTGTGCATTGAAACATTCCTTACCTTTTCATTATGGCTTGCGGTTTCTTCGTGACAGAATGAAATTTGAACGAACCCAAGCAAAAAAGTCAACTTTTTAACAGCTGAAGAGAAATTACCACATGACATCATTGCAGATAAGCTAGTTTTTCTGCTTTTTGCTTGCCTTGGTATTTGAATTTGTTCAAGCGAATCTAGGCAACCTACGTCTAGTGCCAAGTTTAGGAATGATTGGATTAAATCGTATTCAGCCAAGAACCGAGATCAATTGGAAAGCATAAAAAAATCATCGAAAACAAAAACTGACATCATTTTAAATGCTTCTTGTAGCGTAGTGTCCAACCATAGCAACAATTTCAAACTAAGGTTACCATTATCCTATTGTTTTGCATTTATCTCAAGAGTGAAGAGAAATTATGAGGCAGGAAAAAGACAAAAAGATAGAAAAAGGAATTTCATTTATGAAAAACATCAGTTGGCAAAATGTTATGTTTGTTGTAAATCAGTTTCGTAACACAAAACCCCTGGTACTTTTTTACTTTCTGCAAGAAAAATCATAAAAAATGAGCTTGTTCTTCAGTACTACTGTGCTAAATTTTATTTTTACGCACGGCTTCGTCTTTGCTTGACCTCCAGAATAAAAAACAGGTTGAACCTGATTAAACCTAATTCCAGTCTATATATGTGCACCTATGCTCTTTGAAGGGAGCGAGTCTTTGTTCCCTGAAGCTCAGAGTTTTTGGACATCTACCCCAGGTTGGTTTTGAGTCACAACGATACTCCAATAATAAGTATTCTTGTCAGGGGCGTAACGCGCTGGTGGGCAAGGGGGCACAATTCACCGGGCGACGAATCACTACGAGAGGTGCCGAATGACTGTGGGGGGCGCCGAAAATCCCAACAATGTCGCAAGAATATTCTTCAATAGAGTAAAATTGCTTCCGAAAGATCTGAGATTCGAACATGGGGCGCCAAACCTGCTTCTTGCCCCGGGCGCCATCTAACCTCGCTACGCCCCTGATTCTTGTTGCTTTGGTTGCACATCAGTGATAAGAAAAGTCACCAACCATAACAAAAGTACTTCTGTAGATATAACGTGTCAAAAATGGGTAAGTTGAAAAGAGCATCATGGCTATATCAACGCGATGTGCTGCCATGGATTTTGGTTTCTTCGACGTTTAAATCAAATGAATTAACTTGACGTATTTTATCTTCATTACCAATCACAGTAACTTTGCATTGACTGGTTGGTTTTCTTTAGCAAACAATCTTTCCACACATACAGAAACTCCCGCGCAGGTTCTTCAAACCAAACGTAGTACTTCCTGTGGCACACCCAAGTGTTATATCCTGCTGTGGCACACTCAATTATTTAGCCGACCTAGGCCACAATCAACCAAACCATTTACCTATGTTGTTGAAAGAGTCGTTTTTCTTGACGTCAGACATGCGCAAAATATTGTCATGAATGCTTTGGTATGATAATGGTTTAGGTATAAAACTGACAAAAAGTAGGTGTCAACACATACGTATTTAAGAATGCGAGATAAGTAAGTTTACTCGTTGGCAACTGGAAACACCGGCAATGGGATCGTCATTGCATTTGCTCAAACTCATTTAACCTGCTATAGCTAACAAACGAATAAAGCGGCGTCTGTTAAAGTTCGCGCACTGATAAAGTCGATGATGATTGGAATTGTGTCATAAACGTCAAGCCCGACGGCTTGTCTACGCGTTGTTTAATTATGCTCAGCGTACATCAGTATCAGCACGATGCATCAGCATACCTTGACGCAAGAGCGTGATCCCAGGCATTTCAGGTCAGATTTTGAGAGACCTCAGTAGACGTTAAACACCCACTCCATCCTGCTTGCTTGTTGCGTGCCGCACCTTCCTGTTGAGATTCGCAACGCTCGACCGTACACTTTTTCAGGCACAAGCCGCTTGCTGTCACCAAGGCCAATGTTTTACTGACCGANGCTCACATCTGCTCAAGTGTTTGTCGCACTNAAGCGCTGTAGCTCGTACTGGCAGGATATTTCACAGGCCTACCCGTATACCGTCTTCTAATTATTTGTTTTGATGAGACAAACACCGCAGAGTTTCAATATTTCAATATTTTTAGCCTACCAGTTTTACTGTCTCAACCAATATACCCGCTGCGTCGATCCTGAAACTGCTTTTCACGTTTTTGGACGGGGTCAGAACATTTACTTTCGGAGTGCTATCCTTCGCAGCCGCATGACTTGTTTGCTGAACAAACTTTTAAGGCTGCTGACAGAAAAACATTCGTTGAAAGCTTCTTATTTCTTTAGAAAGTCAATCGTCAGCCTTTTTAGTCAGAGAAACCGCTCGTTCTTTCTTGCTGTGTACGTTGTCACTGCCCCTCAGGACATTAATGACATCTATGCTGCATGAGAAATTGTTGTGAATGTATGTTTTTTTTAAAAACATTATCATTATTCGTCTTTGCACCTTAGGCTTCAGACAATCTCTCGCAGTGTTTACCTCTTCAAGACTGCGGACGTCACACGCTCCGTGTTTCGTTTTTATTCTGGCAATCGTCGATGTACCTGTTTAAAGAGACAAAACATTTAAGAGATTTCCTTGCACTTTGTGACAACATTGTATATTGGCATTCATGTCCCGTACGGCTTTCCTAAATTCCCTTGGTTACCACGTGTGTTGTTTAACCTCTGCCTTTTATGACAAAATGTTGATCTCTTTGAGTTTTTAAATTGTTGAGAACAGAGACTCAAAGTAGTATTTTTTAACTGTTCCATAACCAGCAAGATTTGAGAAAAAGTGATCTTCACTTCCTTTCAAGCGCTGGTTTACAACTTGCACGGAACAGTTTTCAAGTTGGAAATCATGACCAAATGTTGATACTCAAATGATAACGATAAAAGCTACTTGAAGCTCGAANCCTCTAAAGGNCTTCGCAAAACCAGCACCTGCTAAAGGAACTGAAGCAGATTGAATATTCCAAAACAGGAGTACTTGACTGATGGAATCTCCTGTTACCTACTTTTCGTAAATTGCGGCTAAAGCACCAGATCGATGGTGGGCATCTTTGCAACAGCCGGGCATTATCAAAATGAAACCAACATGAAATTTTTGCAAATCATTTCTAAAAATTTCTACCGTCTTTGATCAAAACTGAAAAAAGTTCATTTTCCGGAAAGCAAATACTTTGGCCAAAAACCCTTAGTTGTACTTCTTTGGGGTAGAAAAGCGGCCCTCAGGAAACCCATGTCACCATCCGTTTCGGTTTCAAGGCCCACAAATGGCAGGTGTAACTGGGCCTCATTCTACTGCACTGGTTCAAACTTGCATGCAAAGTGATCTGTGCTTATATTATCAAGAAAAGAATTTGTTTGTTATAAAAAGAAAAAGATGAGGAAAATTGTCGTATTGAGTCGTCATGGCCTCTGACACGTACCAGCATGCAACATATTGCTCAAGTGTAAACATTCCACGTTTTGCTAAACTAAAGAAGTTTAGGTTCTTAGTAATATTGGCTGATGTTAGAAATTGTTTGACTATGTCACAATTACCAGCTATTCATGCTGTCTTTGACTTCCACATTAAATAACAGTATTTGAAAGTTTTGTATCTAATGTTGTGGAGGCAGAACATTCGTAGTGAGTGGGAAGCATTTATACTCAAAAAACTTGATTCAATCGCGCAGTGATTGGCATCAATGAGTTATGCGTAAAACACCAAGGACACATCTTTAAATTAAAATTTCGAAACGATGCTAGAACAGTCGGTCACGTTGATGGGTTGTATCATCGGTTGTCAGGGTAAGTTTGACCTTTGCTGTATGCAAGGTACATGTGCTTAGAAAGAAACCAAGCATTCCTTACTGTATTTGGTCTGGTACTGCTTTCAAATCGCATGTGGTGTTATCTCCTGCATGCAGGGCGCGGTGTTGAGCTGCAACACGTCTTGTATTCTTGAAAAAAAGTGGTCATTTCATGCCCTATGCTATCACTGCGACGCCATCCCACCCAAAATAGCACCTAAAAGTTCCCTGATGTATTCAACCTGATTTAAAAGTACGTGACTTCCTGTACAAGTCGTGAACTTTTGTCGGCGGTAGGTGGCTCTCTGCTATAAAGAACCGAGTGATGAAGTCTTAAGGGAACATAAATATGGCAACCAGTTTCGGTTGCCTTCAAAGGAACGTTGCAGCAATTAAGAAGGCATCAATTAAAATGTGGCGTAATTCATTTATCGTGAATGTGTTTTAGTTTATTTCCTGGCTTGTTAAATACCAAGGCAGTGCTAAAATTTGGAATTTTTTCATTAAGTTCAATTTTCTGCCAAACATTTTCTTACACTAATTTTTTAGTTAAACTTGATTACTTTCGATTCAGATTTTGCTTTTTCTCTCCAAAACTTACTCCCGTGTTTTCACTTGGGGCAGCTGCATCAGAAACGTTTGGGTTTCGCCGATAATGTAAGCATTTCTTTTTCGAAACGTATAATTTGAATTGTCGATAGTTGTTTTGTTGTTTCTTGCACAACTTTGCAAGACTTCCAAATTTAAGGAAGTTCCAACACCCATAAAAGTCGGCAAACATCGAGACTTGCATTCGCCGTATTGAAGCGTTATATACAATGAGACAACGCCTGTGTGGTTTTCTTTCAAGAACTAAAAATAAGATCGCCTTTAAGAGATTTTCCGTTGTAAAGTATTAAGTATTTTTTAGTGTTTTCTTCTACAACAGAAATGCAGATAAGTTTTATTTTTCAAGCAACAGGTATTGCTTTCTTTTCTCCGGGAAGATTGAAGCACGAAAAGGCATTTTTATTTGCAACCACCGTTTCGATAAGGTAGTCTTACACCTCTGCTTTTGAAAACATGCAAAACGCTACAAAATGTGTGTAAATAACAAGTTCAAGACTTGAATGAAAATACTGTAGTTAATCAGCAACTCTCTTCATATCCATTTCATATCTACTTTTATCAAGATTGCTGCATGTTTCATGATGTTCATGATGAGAATCGAAAGTTTTTGAAAACGCATTGTTGAGCTACTGCTGTGCAGGTGAGATATCGAAGTTGAAAAACTGAAAAGCCTTTTACCTGTACAGATTACAGTCACAGCACCCTCAAGAATTCGTTGCAAAACTTGAACGTGAACGGAAAGAGCCACTTGTTTGAATCAAGGCCACCTAGTGTTTATTTAAGTGGTGTTGTCTGAATGCTAGTGATTTGTTTTTCTCACAGACAGTGACCTTTGGCAAGCTCGCTTAACCGCTGACGCGCTTAGCGTTCTTTTCATCGCGCTTTTTTTATCAACACACGCTTTCGATGACGTAGACAAAAACCTGACTGCTGTGTTGCAGCGTGCCAGCGCCAGGCTAATCCATCAATCGTAAAATCTATTGCAAGCACGTGACACCATGCGTGTTTGTAGAAGACGTGAAAAATATTGATTCGAATAATACTGTGGGTGGGAACCCTGGTGTTTGACAGTTATGGAGTGTCATCCGTGCGTTTCATCGCAGTGCAACAACTCTTCATTTGCACAGTATTTTGTGCATATGACATTCGACTCATAGTGTCGCTTGTGCTAATAAAGCAAGCAGCTCAGCAGAGCAATGCTAAATTCTTCTGAAAGTTTTTCTTAAAGTTTTGCAAAACAACAGTAAATCTCCTTATCCTTCCAGTCGTGGGCGTCGGAAAGGGGAAAGCACTGGGGGCCTTGGTCCCCTGGATTTTCAAATTTGACATTTTCCTATTACTTATTTAGCAAAAAAGGTAGTTTTTTAGTTTCAAGTGGGTAAAATGAAACTTCGCTACTTTTAGGCCCCCGTCTGGAAAAATCTTTTTGGCTACCCCAGAAAAAATCCACTACTGCCCCCCACCTAGAAAAAATCCTTCCAACGCCCATGGCTCCAGTCTCACGACCTTGCGACACGGAATCAAGAGGTACCTGAAACGAGAAAATATACAGTGCTTCCTCGATTATCTAATCTAGTTGCGGCAATATTTTTAGATATCTGAGCGGATAATCAAAAAAAACGGATTATTGAATACTTATATTTACAGCAAGTGAAAGAAACAGCAACAAAGAAAAACATCGCACATCTATGGTTTGAAAATTGATAGGAATTCAATAATTTGCTGTGAAATTTCCGATTTAATTGTTATCAGTTGCAAAAGGAGATCTGCTAAAAACGAATCAATTTGGGAGTGTTTTCGGCAGCAAATTGCGCAGTCGTACCAATGTTGAAGGCGACCGGATAATCGAATGCCGGTTGAACGAGGTGGGGATACGAGGAAGCACTGTTTTACAAAGCACCGCAAATATTACGCTGACATGCTTTCAGCACGTGTACGCGCAAATCTTAAATTTCGCTTTTGATACTGGTAGGAGTGGTCGACAAGGTTTGCAAAATATGCGTCTGGGCGAATACGAGCATTGTTGAAATAAAGCAGAACGGAAGTTTCGGCCAAATGAGATTATCAATTTTCCGCCTCTAAACGAACAAGCAAATCTCCTATCAGTCAGTGAAAAGTTTTTGTCCCAAAACTATTTTGTTTGCAGTGCAAAACGCAAGAGCAAGTAATGGTGTTTGTCAGAAATCTATTTTTCTGTTTTCAGATTAAAATGATTTTTACGGCAAACAAAAACAACAAAAGCATTTGAGTCTAAGAGCACAGTTGCCAATGCAAATCTCGCTCTCACATCTGTGGCAATCCTAAGGGAAATGTAATGAAACAATTGTTCTCGCTTTTAAACAATGTTTGTGAGAATGCTGCATATATTTTAGCTTGCTTATAATGAGAAACTGACCTCTAGTCCGCACGCATCGGACACTTTACAGCGATCAATTCATCCGGATTCACTGACAAATTTCGAACGTCATCAATGGCCTCACTTCAGCAGTTGCCTGTCAAGGTCTACTATAGGCGATTGTGACGCATGAAAGGGCATCGGTGTCATTCTGTTGTTTTCCATTGACGCTGTCTTTTGCTGAAGATGAATGACAGGTAGACTGCTGATGCGATGCCATCGTGCAGGTGCATGTTTACAAGTAAAACATCAAAGACTCCCTCATGACTTAACATCAAACAGCATCTTGCTGTCTGGCCACTGCACTGCTCATACTCAACGTGCGCGCAAGCCATCAGCAATGCTACGAGAAACTGTCAATCAAGCTGCGTTGCGTTAATCTCCACATTAAAAAGTGACAGAGCTCTTGAAACACGCTTGCTGCTACAAATATGTTTTTAAAAGGCTAGGAAATTTGCGTGTGGCCCAAAATTATTTTCAGATGCCTGGTCAGCAACAAAACAGCATCGTGTTCAGTCATGCCTGAGGAACTTAGATTTTTGAAAAGGCTTGGGTAAACAGCGTGTTTTGCGTGAGGGAATTTCGAGTATTGTGACTGGTGTCTTCATCATGAGCAAAAATGTACAAAAGTGGACATATTTGAAGCTGTACTGAATTTTGACGCTAATGTGTTCGTGACTGCAAATTGAAAACTTATTCAAAGCGAGCAAGCTGTATCTCCGAAGTATAAAGCAGAAGAGCTTTGAATGATTGTCACGACTTGATTTCTGAGGTTTTTTAACACGTGGTACGGGTTTGTCAGACTTAACCGAATGAAGTCTTGCATTTTGCTCAAAAAGTTATTCCTTCCAAGTTGTGGAGGATTTGCATGACAGAATTGTTTTTATGCATGCGATTTAAAACGGTACGGACATGAATCATTTACATTAAAAATGAGAGGTGAAGTAAAACTTGTGAATCCTTTCAGGCCAAAATTATATGAAATGCTCATAATTTTAGTCTTTACACGTTTCCCACTGCCTACTTTATACCTTGTTTCCAAATCTGTTTTGCGGTTGACTTTGACTCGTAATGTTGTTCAGCGTAACATTCTTCAGGATGTTTCATCTACACTACCTTCGCAGTATGTGGCATCAGTTATTTTTCTGCTTCTGTAATACGCGTTTATTTTGAAAAGGCAAACACGTTTAGGTTGTTACTTTGTGCTGGTGGTGTGCTGTAAACATTGGGAATTTAGTTTTGTTCCCACTGGCAAGCATGGTTTACGTCATATAACAGGCTACGTAGAATTGCCGTTCCGATTTTAATGACAGATTGTGAAAAATACTGCTCGTTAGAAAGCTGATCTACGATCTTTTGACTTATCGCTGCAGCAGAAAGATCAACTGTTTGGCGAGTATTAGAAAGAGTTTGTGCAAACTTACAGTCTGCTTCATTACGTCAAACAGATTAGGGGCACCCTGGGAATCTGTTTAACCAGAACATTTGTTTCCACGTCACTGATATTGCCGCTACGTAGATCACAAGCGTGGTAACCCACGATCACCCAGCACCGATAGTTTAACTATGAATTCTTTGTAGGTTTCAAGATTTGTGGTGATATTTTACCAACGTTTTTTTTAAGATCGTGGATTAAAATGGCACAGAAAACATGTTTAAACGTCTGAAAATGTCATTCCTCAGGACGTAGAGTTTTTTGTGACGGGTTATCAAAGACGTCAGCAAAGTTGTTAGAAACAAGCAATTCTTGAGATTATTTACTTTTCATCACACGTTTGCGGCAATATGTTTTGACTGTTTTTATCAAGACCAGCAGCATACAAATAACATTTCTGATTTGACTGTTACCAAAATATGGTAACTAAAAGAGATTAAAACAATTATCTCTTTCCAAGCATCTACAAACTACACCAAACTTTTTGGTTTGACACCATGCTTTCTTTTTTATCGAAAAATCTATGACGTTTCCTTTCAAACGCAATCGAAGTGCCCCCAAGTGGCGGCAACGCCATAAACATCAAGGCTTATTCCTCATGAACTAGGTTGTCGATTGATGTAGTATAACTATTGAATGAAACAATCTTAAGAAAATTTCTGCATTTTATCCGTTGCTATACGTGGGTGGAAGTAAAACAAAAAAATTTTAAGAGTAAAGTAAGTCATATAGGCTGTAGGCAAACTCAAACCAGCTTTTAGAAATTGCAAAACTCGTATCATTCATCGACACAAGCATTCCAGTCATGCAATCTGTTGTTTATCAGTGAACTAAAGATAAAACTGCAAATCCGAAGAATCGATGGCATTTTTCCCAACTGCCATCACTTGCTTGCTAACGTAGTGAGTCATTCCAGTACCTGTATTCGAAAACAAGCTGAGTTACGCAGTATCTGTGAGCAACAGAGGACAGTTTGCCAATTTTCAAAACAATCTCTGACCTGGTGTGTTTGAAAGGAACATACCGCCTTCGTCGAAAATGCTGTACACCTCGAGTCATTGTGTAAATTTTGCGCTGGACACACAGCTAATCAATCATTCTTGCAAGAGACGTTTGATATGGACTTTTCTTTCGAAGGTGTTACCTGGCGAATAAGGGAGAATTGTAGAAAACGCGCGGCAAAAAACTAAGGTTTCTGAAACCTAAAACTTGCTCTTTTTCATGGGTATAACTCCTTTTACCCTAATGCTACTATTGTGCTCACCAAATCGTATTTTGCTTGTCAGGGGTATGATACGTGAGAACCTCCTATCGCTTGTAAAAATCAGAAATTCAGATATATCATGCTCGGAAGTCAGAACTTGATACCATACGCGCTAAACAGTCATCTATAATACTTTATTTCAAGCCATCTCAGAAGGTACTTCGCGAGCGATGTGGAGCGTTGTTGCACTTGGAAGCCAAGCAGGGGCTGAGGGAAATGCAACGGTAAGGCACAGGAACTTAACCAAAGTAGCCTGCCTTCATCCTGCCGTAAGTTTCAACACCGAAGCGGAAATTTGCTGAGTCATGACTTATAGCAAATTAACTTCAATGGATCTGTCATACTTATTTGAAATCACAAAATCAGTTTCAAACCTTGACTGTTTTAGGTGCGGAACAAGGGCTATTGGACAGCCCATTAGCAATAGGTACCCGTCTGCTGGAAATAGGTAATGACTTTTTTAATCTTTCGATGAAGTGGCTCGGGATTTTTTTATTTCCTTCATCAACACATACCGGATGACCATGCTACTTTAAAACCTAACTTTAAAATGCCTCCCATCAAAATTTTTCGCTTCTTTGATTCATTGTGTAAACTAAACTTTTCGAATTAAAACAAACAAAAAGTCGATTTTACCTGTGATGCGTGCCAAAAAGTTCACGGAAAAAAGGTCAGGAAACTCTGCGTTTGAGCTCCCTATTTAATGTGTCCGCCATGGATTTGCATAACAGCAAACAGGCATTATACCGAATATCCGAAAGCATCTGCTTGCTCAGTACTGGGCAATTCTCCAGCGGATTACGTTATGTAGTCGGAAACTTTCCTTCAAGGGGATATCCAGAATTTAGATCAAAAAATCAGCTGATTTGGCAGTTCATGTTGGGTTCTTGGTGAAAACCATTGTTTTCATACCTATGAAGGATTTAGTATGAGCAACAAATTGGGCTAGACCCAATGGACATTTGTGATGAAGTTCTACGCTTTTGATTCTAGTGCATTTGTCACAGTATGCTTCTTTCGAAAGCATTTGTATCCCATTCAGCTAAAGTGGGAGCTTGCGTGAGTTAATGAGAGAAAGCCACTGAGAAAATGTGATGCTATTTTTAATGGCGAATGTGATAGACACTGCAACCAATCTGAAAAACGACAAGAAAACTGTTTGACACTTTTATGCAGTGTTGGAGCTCACAAACGACTGTGCAGACAACTTCCTGCCACATGTTCTTGTGCATTGTGACAAGACAGGCAGACTTTTTTTCGCGCATTGCGATCCTCAGGTTATTTCTATCAAGTGATGGCAGCAAGCTGGTTAGAAATTAAAAAGCTGCACCTATTCTCTCTGCGGCATGCGACGAAACCGAACACCGAAATGCTGATGGTTCTGGGACATATTTTTCCAGCACACAAAGCGGTTAAAGCAAAGGAATCGGTTAGGAATGATCGTATTTTACTGTATTTGTGACGTATTTCCGCTGTTGCGGTTGCGGTACATGACCGAGCATGCAGGCTAGAACGTAGCAGAGGCGGATCGATGGTAGCTTACAATCACGTGACAAAAACCCGAGCTCCGTTGTGTTCATTTGCAAAATTGTTCCATGCACCTCCTAAACCGCAATTAATGCGTCTTGATTCAAGGGTTGGCCTTCGTTGGTAAGATATATTACGGGCTGCGTTGCTGCTACCAGATGGCAGCTAGCACTGTGGAACATCACAATGTCAACAGCAATAGCTACGTTGGCCAGGCTCATTTGGCAAGACTTGTTGTTTAGCGCTACGACAGGCTACGTATTGCGAGCTACGTCGTATTGTATCTACTCAGTGAATTAAATATGTACTCCTTTTTAATGAATACGGCAAAGTCTTTACACATCTTTATTTTCCGCCAAACACTGTATGCTTAACAGGGTGAGGCAGCATTAGTAGGGAATTATCGTCAAGGAAAATGTAGTCTACATTTTCTGAAAACAAGCTAAGGAGACTAACCAAAAGTGGCTGACTCTGCTGCTATAAACTTACTATAACGCGTGGCTGGCATTTTGACTGGGTGACAAAGTGGAAATGATGCAGACAAGCAGTAAACACGCCTGAGGAATTTGTCTAAATCCTAGCAAACATAGCTTGTACTTTTGAAGTAATATCAGTGTTTTTTATCGTCACCCATCGTCTGCGCTTGCGATGACGTTTTCCATGAAGGGGCGACTTGTTTGTGGTGACGTCACTCCTAATCAGCGTGTGCTTCAACAGGAGGCGTAAAACAATTGAAAGGAAATTCAGTCAAAGGGCAGCTGGTATTTATAGCGGAGCAAGACTGCAAACCTTGTTAGATTAAGAGCTTTCCCTTCGTGACCGATTAAATTGTTTCATGAAGTCTGTGAGAATTAGGTTGAGAAAGGATGTAGTCTACAAACCATATGCACCACAAAATATTTTACGGACTGAAACATGGTTGTGATTTCAGGTACAGCTCAATTACAGCAAGCTGTGAAATCGTGTTTGGCAGTGTCCATACATTTTTGCTGTTGTTTGCAGGTGTTTGTATTTTGCATTTTTTGTAAAGACTATATGTGGAATGATGAATGAAGATACCTCCTATATAAGTCCCGTCACTTGGTGCCTCGCCTCGGCCCTTTTGGTCGTTTCACTCACTAGCATGTTCAA
>JGI24158J21664_10006629_pt1 | contig 15285 bp, 15 predicted proteins | sample Ectturendosymbi3_FD_21664 | JGI IMG/M metagenome (IMG submission 21664) | reverse complement strand
CTTGTTCGCGCCACATACATATATTTTTGTTCTTCGCGCGGATCCCGTTCGTGGTGAATCACACAATCAACGCAACACCACCGGAGAGGTTGCAACACATCAAAAAGCAAACATCGGGAATCGGTTTGAGTTTTCTTTTTTTGTACGTTTTATTGCATATGTATGCACTTTTCCAGCAGGGGTGTTAAAGGTGAGATGCACGTGTATATAGTGCATGGTCATATTCACATTGGCAATCTTTTGTGCTCTTCCGGAACGCTACTTGATACTGTTGCAACCTCTCCGGTGGCGTTGCGTTGATTGTGCGATTCACCACGAACGGGATATGCGCGAAGAACAACAATATATATACGTGGTGAGAACAAGCAATAATAGAGTGATCGTGGCGGGTGATCTCTATTGTTGCTTGCTACCACAGTTCGAAGCTTTGCGCACATGCCGCTCGGGCTTTCCGAATCGCAACAAAATGGTGCTGTGACCAGGATGTGAAGATCGTTCAGTGTTCAGCCTTCACAGAAAAGAACGTGCGATTGGTGCGGTTCGTTGTAAACTTGAGGGATGTTGTTGCAACCTCTCCGGTGGCGTTGCGTTGAATGTGTGATTCACCATGAACGGGATGCGCGCGAAGAAAAACAATATACAGTGCATCCTCGATTATCCGACCATGTTGGGCAACCTTTTTCCAAAATCTTGGCCGGATAAGCATTTGGCCTGATAAGAAAAGTGTCTATCGTAGGGTGCCCACCGTCCACCACCTACAGCACACTGAAAAGAACCCAAAGAAAAAAGAACAAAAAACGATTACGTAATAATATAAACTTACAAAATAAGCAACGAGCTTCTTGACAACATTGTTTGTTGGCTTTCTAGTTTTTTTCCACTGTAAAACGTGTAGATTTTAGACTAAATAATTGAATGTACGTCCCTGTTGAACCCGGCCGGTTAATCGGGGGCCGGAAAATCGAGGATGCACTGTATATACGTGGTGCGAACAAGCAATAATAGAGTGATTGCGGCGTGTGATCTCTACTGTTGCTTGCTGCCACAGTGCGAAGCTTTGCGCACATGCCGCTCGGACTTTCCGCTCGCAACTATACACACGTGTGACCCAAGGAGTTCATGAATAGAAATTTTTCATATATTTTTAGCTGAGTGATGAATTGTTCTCAGAAGAAATGTGAAAGTATGATCTATGGCCTCATGCCACAAAACAAAAATTAGGTGCTTGCTGTGTACAAAAACGCCCACATTGAACTTTGCCTACCTAGAGTGTGAGGTTGGAAATGTATTGAATGTACATTCAATCTTGCCTGGCGTGAAACTACAACCACATGTTGGGGTGAAAAAAACATCTAGGAATAGTTTTCCATCTTTAAAATTGATTACCGGATAAATGTAATACATACATGGTGATGATTACCGCAAATATTCCGTTACCACAGACTGCACAGTTTGATGAAATTATTAACATTATATTCCCTTTCTCCAAAAACATATTGCAAAGTTAGGAGTGAAATGCTTTTTGAAAACGCAAACAGTAAGAACAGCCAAAATAAAGCAACTAACCTGTATTCGGCCCAGGCAGAATCTCCATCCCAGGAACTAATTTCAACTCTTAATCTACATTGACCAGAAGAGGTCATGATGTGGACTTTGTTCAAACCTGAAAATTGCAGGGAACGGTAAAACATGCATTCGCAGTCTACAGTAATGCAAGCTACAAATATAAAAAAACAACACATACCGTCTAAAGCAGTGGTTTTCAACCTGCTATCACAACCTCCAGAGGGGTCGTAAACCATTTTTGGAGGGTTCGCGAGTAGATGTCGTTTGTACACAGATGTATTACATTCGTTTCATTCGAGTTTTAGATGGATGTCGTTGGGTTATAGTGGATTTCTGTAATGGGTCGCGGTACGAAAAAGTTGAAAACCATTTGTCTGAAGTAAGGATTCTTAACGTTTCCGCCACTTCTCTCTTATATTGAGAAATCATCCAACCTGCATGAGTTGCCAAGCGAGAATTTTTTGCAGAAGGTTTCCTTCCATGGTTGATTTTTCTTTTATGGGTTTTCAATAACTTTTAGGAAATGAGTGGTGTTTTCTTTGTCTTGAAGGTGAACATTTATTTGGATACTTCGTTTAATCCCTCAGGGTAGACAAAGTTATTTCTAGTTTTTACACGGTAAATTAGAAATGCCCAAACTTTACAATAAAATTAGGTTTTGTCAAAAAACACGACAATCGACCTGGAAAATTTTTTCTGGAAAGTTTGCATTCTTAATCCGTCTGCAAAAAACGAAATTGTTTGTCAAGAGGCGTTGATACGGAGTTGGAGGGGAGTGATAAACACACAAACAAAATGGAAAAACTAACTGAAGCGACATGCTTGGTTTGACGATGTGCGTCATCTGAGATAAGGAGGTATGTACAAAAATCTCGATTTCATTTGTGTTCCAGTGTTCACTGTGGCTAATGCATGTTGGATCTCTGACGTTCAATAAACAGAAACGTTTTGAGTAATCTTCACCCTAAATNCGGAACAGTGTCCCCGTAACCACTCATAGAGACTGCATATATTGTAAAATCTAATGTTTCTGAATAAACGTTTTCTGCTTCTGCATGCGTTTGTTTTTTTATAATAAAAATTAAGGATTCTGAAAATTGATGAATTCGTGAAAGTGATACATGCAGAGGTGTAACTCGCATCAAAAGTATCCCAACTTCTTTAGTGCAACTAACTCTTGAGAGTAAAAAAACAAGCGTTTACTTTATTGAAAATACTTGTCCTAATATTTCGTTTATCCCTTCACTAAAAAAAGTTATGAATAATTATTTTTTCCGCGCTAAGGAAATTCAGGACGGATTGGTTTTGAATGCAATCATTCCAAACCTAATTGAAAAAAAGCAGCTAATCTGGAAAAAAAGCTTATTCATGGATTCGTAGAGAAAAATGTGAAACACAATGAAAAAAATGAAAACATGAAGTAATCTGTGTGAGGATATAGACGTTTGATACCCAAATAGCCTATTATATTTTGCAACTCCGTGTTAATCACCACACAAGGTGAAAAAGGTCTTAAGGCAAATTTTGTTCATTTCTGCAATCGTTTTAGGAGCCCTGGTGCTGAAGGGGAAATGGTTCTCCAATGCACATTCAAGTACTTGTGTTACAGTGGTTCTGTAGAAGCTTGGATAAAGTTCTTTCACATGAGCTGCCAAAATAAAAACACGAGATTTTGCGTTTCATTTCCTGGACACATAAATATAAGAAAGCAGTTGGATGCAGGTTTACTTAGGAAGCTTTTTTTTCTATCATAGGTATTTTTTCAGATGTTTTATGTTTTAGACAAAACATAATTTTGTCTTCAATGATTGTTTAGTGTTTAGAATTGATGCACATAGCGAAATGTTGTCGAATCCACGATATCCTCCACATACCATGTTCCTGGAGCGACATTTCTTTTCGCCAATTTCAAGCGTTTGGCTGAGACGCCCTCCATTACTTCAGATGAAGTGCTTCTAATATTGGTTTCATCAAAATTGATTTCTTCTGCAAACTTGTCATCAAGACCAATGATTTAGAGGTATTTTTCACGAAAGTAGTGAAAGTTGCTTCAAACAGGAGTCCTGTTCGCCACAGATGTTCCAATGGAAGGAAAATATTCTTGAGTCTATTACTTATACATAAAAGCAACTTCAAGTACTGCCTGTGCACAAGTAACAAAAATCAGAACGCATGGATGTTGTTTAATGGAAATCGATTTCGCCATTCGGCATCTTCAGTCCAAGTTCATTAAAGGTAAAAACGGGTGGAAGTACGCAAAGCAGTGATTAATACGAAACAAAGACAATGGTTGCGTGAAAAACATATTGAGCTAGCGTTGACAGTGCCATAAATAAGCATTTAGAGCAGGAGTCTCAAACACGCGGCCCGGGATGCTTTTTGGGGATTTTCAAATGATCGACATTACGTTGCCAAGTGCCGAAAAAAACACACCGCGAAATAATTGAATCAAACCTGAATGACGCCCAGGGGGATTTTCGTCGCGGCCGTAGCAATACAGACCACATTTCTCACCAGCACAAATTTGAGAAATCTTGGAAGTATGCTAAAGAGGTCATCACATGCTTAGTCGACATCGAGGCAGCATATGACCGGGTTCCTCGTGAAAAGCTTTGGGGAGTGTTGCGTGAGTACAGTGCTGGCGGCCGCCTGTTACTGGCCCTCAAGTCGCTGTATTCCTGATCAGTCGTTTGCGTCCCTGTGGGGAGAGTTAAATCACGACCGTTTACCGTTGGTGTTGGACTCCGACAAGGGTGTGTGCTGTCACCGCTCCTTTTCATAGTTAACGTCAGTGGTTCTCAACCTTTTCGCTGAAGGGAGCCAAATCCAGACCTACGATTTTGTTGGAGGGCCTCACTAAAATGTTTTAACACAGTTCAATTTACACGTTTTATTTTACAGCAGAATGAAATCTGCTACACAAAATGTTAGACGTTTTATTGAAAGACTGCTGAGGGCCGCACAAAGGGTGCCTGGGAGCCGAATGCGGCCCTCAGAACCGTGGTTGAGAACCACTGATCTACATGCATTGGATAGACAGTCACAGCCGAGTCGACGAGGGTGGCACAGTAGGGAGCTGCAGGATCAACAGGTAACTTTTGCAGACGATTTGGCACTGCTAGCATCTTCTCAACAGTCTCCAGCTTGCACTCGATCGGTGGTCTGCTGCGTGAGACCGAGCCGGAATGAAAATCAGTGCTAAAAAACGAGGTACTACTGTACAAACCCAAAGCAGTATTTTCTGCAAGTGAGCGACATTATACAGCAGCAGGTGGAGACGTTCAAATACCTAGGGGTGGTATTTACGTGTGACGGAAGGCCAGAAAGATTGATACATGGATTGGTAAAGCTAACGTAGTTCTGCGTGAGCTTTATCGCTGTGGTCACAAAGGGGGAGATTTCAAACGCCGCAAAGCTGTCAGTTTTCAAATCGATCTTTGTTCCGATCCTTACCTCTGGTCGTGAATCTTGTGTAATGACCGAAAGAATATTACCGGTAACTCAGGTGTGATCACCAACGATAGGATTTTTGAGAAGAGTCCACGGTGTGATCAAGGGGCGTACCGGGGGTTGGATGGCGCTTGGGACAAGAAACAAGTTTGGCGCTTCCATATTTGAACCTATTGTAAACTATTTTGGAATTAAATATCCTGAATTGATGACAAAACTTGCGACATTGTTGCGACTTTTCGGCGGCGCCCAGTGATTCGGCGTCTGGGGCATTGTGACCCCTCGTTACACCCCTGGTGTGACACTTCGCGACAAAGTGCGCAGCTGTGAAATTCGCACTTCCCTGAATGTCGAGCCATTTCTCTTAATTGAGAGAACACAACAACCGTGTTTCTTCGATAATAAGACCTAGCGTGATTTTTAGGATGATTTTAAAATAAACCCTACCCTTGAAATAAGCTCTAGTTGACTGGTGACGACAAAACTTACCTAATCTCAGCCAATCACATAGTTTCTCGTAATTTCTGTTTATTTAGAAATCTTTTAATTTTTACTTTGTAACTTCAATTTTTAACAAAGTAAGACATCCCCCGAAAATAAGTCCTAGTGTACATTTCGTAGTGAGAATTAATATAAGCCCTGTCTTATTATCGAGGAAACACGGTAGTTCCGCCAGGTATTCAGGATGTCCAACGGAAGACCGGTGAGGCAAGCCAACCTGGCTAAACCCACGGGAAAGCGACCAGATGTCGTCCAAGGCCTAGGTGGAGAACTGCATTTCCGACCTTGATTGATCCCGTCAAGCGTGGAGCCAGTAGAACTATCTGAAAATGTTGTTGACCGTGAGGTATTCCAAGTTTTCCTGTGGATGTTGCCCTCGCAACCATCTTTAAAAGAAAATCAGGCATGGAAGTGAATGGAATGAGTAACATTTACATCAGTTTATTCACCGGTGTTTAAAGTGCTCAGCTGGAAAGTGAACAAGTTACTTAAACGACTAGAATTGATTAATATGAACGTAGAGACGGCTTTGCCTATAATTCATGATAGCTTCAGGTACCGCTATTGTTGCGTCAGCGACATGATGCGACCCGTGGGTTACCTTGTAAGTCCTCATGCGGCCCATGGAGCAAGTTGAGTTTGAGACCCCTGATTTAGAGTAAGCACAAAAAAGTAGTGAAAGACACTAGGTGTGATAAGACAAGACCAACCAGTAACAATAAGTTAAAACACAACAAAGCTGGGGGAAAGAGCAATAAATGAGAAGAGAAAAGATGGTGCACCAAAACAAAAACAAAAGTGATGACAAGAGTAACGTCTAAACAAGGGCAAGCCTATCATTTAATGCGAGGCAGAATAATTCTGTGCTTGTTAATGCTAGCGTTGATTTTGTTGAGCCACTTATCTTCACAAATATCAAGATAATAGCAGCTGGGTTGTTCTACTAACGTGACTATAAAACATTCACTGATTTTACGCTTTTTTTCAATCTTATGTTCGTGCACCACATGTTGTAGCAAAGGCACCTGCTCTTGGTCATCAAACAAATTGACAACGTTCCACGAAGAGCGGTGGGATTTCCACTGTTTCTAAAATTTATTTGAGGTTTGGCCAACAAACTGTTCTCTGCATAATTTACAAGTTGCAACATAAATTCCGTAATTTGCGCAAGTTAGCATCTGCCTTAAAGGAAACAATTTCCCCTTTGAGTGCAGGGCAGTGACTTTAGCTAGCATGTTTGCATCGTGCTTGCCAAATTTGCCACACAACGCACATTGTCCGCGCGATCCCGAATAACCTCTTGGCTGTTGGTTCGAAGCTTCTCTGTGTGCCAGTTATATCTAGTTTGTTAGAAGTTGGCCAACTGTTGTAATTTTTTTATATGTGATCATAGCTTCATTATTCAAAGCTTTTTCCTTCTTTGTTACACGAAGCAGATTGGGAAAAGACGTTGGCCAGACACTGTAATTCTTTTTATTACTAGAATTTGGTGGGTGCAGTCTATTTTCCCACTTGACACCAATGTAATCATGTCGTTCGTCATATTGACAGGAAATTTCGACTTTTTTGCTTTGTTCTATAATCTATTTAGGCTTGTAAGGTAGTCCTCTTTTCTTTCATTCAATCGTCGTAATCTTATGGCTGCTCCGAATATAATTAATTTAAACGTTGACGAAGGATGGTGTGATGAACTATGAATGAGCCTTCGCCCTATAGATATAGGTTTGACGAAGTCTTTCGTAACAAAACCAACAACGCTGTAAGCTGCAATGCAGTGATTGACATCCAAGAACTCAACAGAGACACTGTCATCATTTGTGCAGATTTGTCGAAAAGTAAGCTCTAAGCCATTATTCTTAAATACTGTATTGAGAGCTGATCTGATACCAATTTTTTTAAAAGCAACTTCGTGTCCGTTCCGCCACTTATTTTCAAATTGCAAACATCTGAGGACTGCTTTCTATGCACAGAATACAACCCATTCATTTTTTCAATGTTTTCATTGAGTCATTCCTGTTATGATGAAATAACGCAAAATAGTGCAGTTGCTTGGATGGTTTCCGTGGTGGCATATCTTTATCAGTTATCTTTTGCGTTAGGCTATCAGCTACCTATCAATGCAATTGCAAAAATTCCTGAACATTTTGTTTTATTCCTCATGGAAGTACTGTAGGTATTGCTCTAGGTTCCAACAGTTTTGCTTGAAGTGTTTTTTCTTGCAACAATACTTTTGTCGGTTGAGCAAGGTTATTCACTATTCTTTTAAAAATGTTTAACAAACGTATCAAAGCCTTTGCGATTTGTTGATTCTGTGTCTAAATCGCATTGAGAAAAAGCGTCCTAAAGTCAGTGAAAGCTTTATAATTTAAAGTCTTGACACATCTATTACTTTGTTTCACGCGTTTTCATGCAGTGATGTAGACAAGGAAAAGAAACTGAAGTATGTACACTTGCTACCCTGGAAGTCGCTCATTTACTGATGGTAAATTTTCGCAAAGAAAGAAATAGGAAATCGCAGGCAACTGTGTACCGTGCCCCAAAGCACAAAAGTCAATTGCACGACGTGTGAAAAGTCACACGCCTCGAAAGTAATTGTTGGGACAAGGCGGGATAATTTGAAATAAAAAAATGAAAAATATGACGTAATTTATGTTCTTTCATATTAAATGTATTTAACATAACAAAAGAAAGAACTTGTTTCTATAAATAAATTTACATGAATTTTTTTCATGAGATCATTTCTGTTCAACAGATAAAAAAGCATGCCTAATTATATCCCTCCAAAAATGGAATTATAACCAGTAATAACCATTGTATCTCGTTGGGAAACGTTCTTATGGACCAAATTCTGCAGCCAAGTGTGATGAGACAGAGTTGATTCAATGATGACATAATTTCGAAAAAACTGCATCAGAAGTTTTGAAAGATCTCAATAAACAAATACCACCTTCAGAATTTACCAAGAGTGGCCTTGGGACAAACGTTTCAAACTGGCACAGTCGAACAAGTGGGCAAAGTAGAATTCCTAGGCATAATCATGCACAATTACTGAAGATAATGTTTGGTATACAACTAAAGTAGTGGAATGTGTGTGTGATTATTATTCCGTTTCTTGTGTTCAGTGGTCGCGCATTCGTAATCATTGGATAGTGCTTGCTTGGTTGCCACAGTGCTTCGCATGCTTGTTTATCTGTCGATACCGCATTATGTGTTGGTTGGTCTAGTGATCGGTCGCAGTTTGGATGTAAGTTTAATGTGTCTTATTTTTTATTTTTGAAGGAACTGACCTTTCAGCTATTTTAAACCATCTTAATAAACTGGCTGTGTTGTGTTGCTGTCATAACAAGTGCATAAAATCCACAGCGAAGGAAAGGTAGTTCATTTACAGTTATCTTACACCACCCAAAGATGACATTTAAGATCCTATTTGGAGAAGCAATGATTTTTAAGTGTCTAAACCAAAGGAAGGAAGATTCCTCAACAGTTTTAAACCTACTCAAAGACAAAGAGACCGGTTCATACATCCCTTTGGCCATAACAAATGACATGATAGCAATGGCATCAAATTGGGAAGGAAGACTGCGCCCTCCAGAACGTGACAAGGAATAATGACTTGCAGGTTTGGACTAACACAATCGGACAGAGAAAAATATTCAGAAAAATATTTAATTAAAAAAGAAAATGAATTTATTTACAAAAAAACATCACAGCGAAAGCTGACAAACAAGTACCTTGCGTACATGTAAGACTAAAAGACGAATCCAAAGTGCCTCAGAGCCTTGCAAGGACTTTGCACTTTGTGGTTGCCACGGAAAACGAAAAAAACCCATGGTACTGACTGATTCAAGAATAATGACAAAAACAGGAATTTTGCGCTAGACCTAACCTGGATATGTGCAAGCTAAAATATTTATGCAGCGAAATGTGTGATATTCCATGAACAGCCAGTTGGTCAAGCAATGAACAGATTTTTCTCGGAATGGTCACCGAAGCGCAGTATTTGGAACTAAGCAAAATATAAAGATGACAAACATTAAAATGCCTAATCAGTGGACTACTCAGTGTTTCATGGCACTAAATACAAACGAGTTATTCATGAAGCTTCCGCTGCTGCGTTGGCAGAACCACCTAGTTTCAACTCTCTGGATACCTGTGCAGATAATTGGTATCACAAACCTGTTGTTCAAACTAGTAGTCAAACCATGATCCTCCTCGTATGAAATAATTCTTATACCCTTTTGCGTTGTTCTTTGCCATGTTTTGATCCAACTGTGTTTCATCGTTCAGTGTGCTGTCCCACACGTAATAACTTTCATCATTTAGTTTAAAGGTGCTCCCTAAAGTTTGACTGCCAATCTCAGGGAGCAATCCTTTTTAGGCCTGCTGCCAGCGCTATATATCATTACGACATGTTTCAGTCACAACCAACAAGTGCTCTTCTTCTTCTTAGCCAATTGTTCTGACCACTACTTAGTGGCATGAGATCTTGGGGCAAGTGTTGACCGTCATTCGATTGTCCCATCGTCCAAAACCGTCAGGCCGTGCAGTCCATATTGGACATTGGAGGACAACATGGTCGACGGTTGTTCTTCTGCGCCACACTCACAGGCCGCAGAGGAGGCCATACCCCATTTCTGTAAGCAGGAGCGGAAATGCTCGACACTGCTGTGGAGGCGGTTAAGCCGGACCCAGGCTCTTCGTGGGAGGGTCGCTCCGAGGGGGTGGTTGCCGATGTCGGGGATGAAAATGCGGAGTCTTGTGGGTTGACCGCCTAATCCGCATTCCATTGGTGATCCGCCAACTGCACCGCATGTAGATTGTTGTTGTCAGATGAACTGATGAGTTGTTGTGCGGCGGGTACAAATGGATGTCTCGACTTGTCTCGCGTTCATTTGCACTCGATAGACAGGTTAGGGCTGAGTGGAGCAGGTGTCCAGGCTCCATGGCACAACGTGCTAAAGACAGTGTGTATCCACTGCGACAGAGCTCAGCAGGTTAGATGCCTGTGAGGATGTGAAGGTCGTCCGCTGGTGTAGGGCGCAGGCATCCAGTCAAAATTGGCAAAGCGTCGTTGATGGCGGGGTTGATAAGACGGGTATGAGCACTGAGGCACCAGACAAGAACACAGAATTTGCTGTTGCATGCATCAGCGCTAGTGTGGCTATTCGGAGAGTTGTTGCTCTAACACCTCAACTGTAGGCAGCGAGATGCCTCAGGAGAGCAACGCGTGATGTCAGCTTCTTGCGAAGTGACTCAAGGTGTAGACGATACGTGAGCGACCTGTCCCACCTTACTCCGAGGTATTTGGTCTCGGAGCAGAAGGGAAGGGGTTCGCTGTTGAAGTAGACTTTCATCTCACGTTTAGCTTTCTTGGTGTAAAGGTGGAAGGCTGCCGACACCGTTTTTGTAGTGCTGGGCTTTAGCTTCTAAACCTGGAGGTATTCAGCTTCCGTTAACATGCCTTGCTCAGCACCCCTTCCACTGCTTGTCAATCACCATCAGCATGCATGATTGCTAGATCATAAGCATATGCATAATTTCTGGAGACTGTAGTTGGCAGGCCAGAGAAGTAGATGTTGAGGAGGAGGGGCGACAGGAAAGATCCCTGTGGGACGCCGTTTGAGGCGTCGTAACTTGCTCCTTTTATCATTTCCGGTGGTGAGGGTGAAGCTGCGATTGCCAACCATCTCCATGAACATGTGGACCATGTGTCTATCAAGCAGCAATCGCAGCAGCTTTCAGGTGAGGCCGCCAAGCCATACAGTGTCGTTGGGTGCTGTGAGGTTTGTTGAAACACAGCTGCGGCCTTCTTTTCAGCCGAAAAGCCATCCTCGGTATCCTCGGTGTCCTGTGTCAGCAGGGTGACCTGGTCTACGGTCGACCTCCCGTGTCGGAAGCCCGCCTGCTCCCATGGGACCAATCGTCAATGATTGGATCAACATGAGCGTAGATGAGTCTCTCTAGGATTGTAAAGGGGACACAGCAGAGATGTGGGACGATAGCTCTTTGGGTCATCCAGTGGCTTTTCTGACTTAGGGATTGCAACTATTAGTGCTCTTCTCCAGATTTTTTGATTTTTGAGTTGGTGCATGCAGGAAGTGAATACATCGCTAAAGCAAGATTTGAGAACCGATCCGTCGTGGAGTGTAAACTCCAGGAAGAGGAATCCAATTCAGGGCACGTTCCAGGCTTCAGGCGTTTGAGGGCAGCGGAAGCTCCTTCGGCCTGAAGGGTTCAGAGATACCGTGACCCTCAGATGTTGGAATCTTCCATAGGTCGGACAACTACTTATTATCAAGCCTGGTGTACTTGCGGCCCTCCTTCCTGTGTGCCCCGTTCTTCACTAGTTGCAAGGCGATTGGGTTTGCCGAGACGGGGAACAGGGAAAGGAGCCTGCAGACCTGCCAGTAAGTGTGTTGATGGTGCTCCACGACTTGTAGCTGAGTGTGAGACGTCGATGGAATTAACAGCTTCCTCCCATTGCTTCTGCTTCTTCTGTTGTAGCCGAGATAGTAGTGACGAAACGGTTCTGTCAGAGTCAGTCCCCACTGAATATCGGATGAAGGAGCGATAGAGCGTCTTGTACTCTTTGTCCCAGCATGGCACATAGCTCTTCCAACGGCCAGAGCTATTTGGCCGCAGATGGTAGGCTTGGCCGCAGATTGTAGGCTCTAGCAAAAATCCTGGTATGCCCTCTCAATATTTCCTGTGTACGGAGGTGGCTATCTCTCAACGAATTCATCTGTGAGAAGGCAAAAGCGCTTCCAATCAGCCTTGCATAATTCTACAGCAAAGCTTTACCGAAGCGTTGTGGGCAGGACCTTGAGTCTTGGAGGTGTTATGAGGGAGGGCTGATCTTGTGACCGCGGGAACTTTCCTCGAACATGTCTGTCCGGCAGTCGGCTGTCCTGGATGAAACTCGCAAAGACCAGGTCCGGGTTGATGCCGACGTTCCGTCGGAGAGAAGTGAAACTGACTATTTTCTTTGGGTCATACAACAGTCCAAGGTTATTGGTTGTTGCCCAGGGTTCCAGGCTCTCACCGTCAGGAGATGTTTTGTTGTAACCACAGTTGACATGTTGGCAGTTGAAGCCACCAACATGAAGACTGGGGTGTAGGAACGTGGGGATGGCCGTTGGTGTGAATCGCGAGCGTGGAGGTTTGTAGACATTTAATGATTGTATCCTGCGACGTCTACGCACAACCACTCAGTCTCTGATTGCTCTGGAGACTGATCGACCAGTGACCATTCCAACCGCTCGTGGACAAACGTGTCAAGGCCGTGGTTTCTCCTCAGGACTGACCCAGTTAGTTAAAAGTTGGAAATGACTGGCTTGTCTGCAGTTGTGCAGTGGGTCTCCGGTACGACGATGATGGAAGCCTTGTTCTTATTGGCTAGCTGCTCAATGACGGAGATCTTGTTTGCAGGAGCCCCTCGGTGTTCAGCTGGAGTATGTTGGTTCGTGGCTCATCTTCGGCAGCATTTCTGCTTCGTCGCCATGAGAAGGGCGTTACATGACCCATCCCATGCCGAACACATCCAGCGCGGCTAGCAGTGGTTGCTCTCGTAGTAACATGTTTGGTTGACATTTGTAGCAAATGTCGTGCAGGGAGAGCCAAGTGAAGGCACCTGTCAACCAAAGCTCCACATGCAGTAACTGAAATCAAGTGGTTTTCAATTTCCCAAGAAAGCATTTTTTGGAAAGTTGTTTTTTATTCGTTTCGTTTGTCGCAGTTTGCGTTCTGTCCTTTTTTTCATGTTGAGTTGTCAGCTTTCTCTGCTCTTGTTTTAGCCTTTCAAGTTTGAGCCCCTGACCGTTGCCCACAGATTTTAGAACTGAGGATGCGCAGTATTATATGAAACTGACTTCCCAAAGAAAAAAATTTGTTCAACGTATTGGCTGGTTCTTCACTTCGTAGATACTGCAGTAGTTAATTGAATACTGTGTCCAGTTTATTTTAATGTTTGAATGATGGAATCGCAATACAAGCAAAGCGTAACTTTTGCAAGTTTGTTTAGTCACGTTTTCTTATCTGGTTTTCATGTCTTCAACTGTCCTGAATGAAGAACACATAAATTTTCCGCCTTCAGACCTAGACTGCATTAACTCTTGTGTTCATAATTGACTGAACACCCCACACATCTTTTCAGCTTTTCACCACTGGTCACAACATCAGTAAAATAAGAAAGCATGAAACGACATCACGTGTTCTTGTACGAAAAGGTTCACGTTTGTGATGACGCTGCTCGAAGCAACAGGAACAATGCTCGATGTTTCGAAAATAATCACTTGAAATTCAACTTCATAGGGAGCTTGTGCGACGCGTTGCATGGCGATAAACATATATCTTTACAAATATATAAATGAATAGTAAGGGAAGGTGGTGCACAGAAGGACTAGGGGCTCTGTCATCTTTTTTGTTTTGTTCAAAAAGTTGAAAACGTTGAACTTAAAATTTCCATGGTGATTTAGGCTCATACCAGCGGTAGTACTAAAGTGAATTTTTCCTTGATTGGCGGCCGTTGTTACGATTAACAGAGCAAGTTGTGTTTTTGCTACCAAAAATTACTTTATAAAATCGCATTTAGATTTGGGTTTTGCCGACGTTTATCAACATCTTCTGTTCTGAGTTTTTGAGACGTTGTAGTCAGGGCAGTGCAACATTTTTTGATAATGGCAGATTTTAAATTATTTTTAAGGTGAGTTGGTACTTAATTTCTTTTTAGATAGGCATCTGACAAAAAAATGGGGCACACTCAACACATTGCCACTAGGTAAGTCTAAACAAGGTAAAGTTTGTGGAGTTGTATTGGAATGCAGTACAGAATAATTCTATTCTATGAGCATTTTTAGGTTTATTATGTGCTTAGAGGCACATTATATTTTTATGGTAAAGCATGAATATCAGCATACTGTACTGGTTTCATTTAATTTTTGGTAATCATACAAATTTGATTTGCCATGCAGTGATAGTGGGTAATTAGAATGTGAAAAAAGTAGAGAGGCAGTCATCAAGTGCGCATTTTATATGGGATATCACGTGAACATTATGCAATGCATGCAACCCTTATTTTANTGACCGGTCAGGTGTACCCCATGCTCATGTCCAGTGTGCCCCATAACTGAGGCACAGTCGACAGAAAAAGTACCCTTTGTAAATTGAGTGTAAAATATTTTCTGAAGGGCGTTGTTTTCGTGTTTTGGAATGATATTGTTTACATGGAGTTGCTTTATTGTGTGACAAATTTTGAGCTTGTCCGGACTTGAAATGAAGTAGCAGTGGTTGAAAATGCAAAAAAAATGTCGACTGTACCCCACCTTCTCCTAATTCAAAATCTTATCGGATTCAGCTTCGCGGTGTTGCTAATACGATTAATTTGTATGTTTGATATCCTCCGAACACCAAAATATGCGAATTATTAAGTTAAAGTCATGAAGTGTACGGGTGATGTTGATTAAAGTTACTTCGTTGTGATCATGTGCTAAAATCGAACTTACCACTCGGCGGTTGAGCCAAAAATGTTTTCTTACCTAACCAGAATTCCCCAGCAACGTCACCAAATCCATTCTTGTATTCATTCCAGTTTCGGTTGTGGAAAGCAACCTGGCCATTGAAACGTCTTTGGATAACCTGGATCATAAAAATTAATTGCATAGTATTGTGAAATGCCAAAATATAATTGGCTCAACTCTGATATACAAAGCCACGTACCGTCCATCCTCGCAAGCAATAAACTTTTTCTCCCGACTGCAGTGTTGTCGGACC
>JGI24158J21664_10006627_pt1 | contig 15287 bp, 6 predicted proteins | sample Ectturendosymbi3_FD_21664 | JGI IMG/M metagenome (IMG submission 21664) | reverse complement strand
CACGCGCTGTTGCTTTTGATGTCTATCGTGTTTCGTAAGCTTCTGTTGCATCAATCTTGGAATTCTTGGTATTAAGGTGTCCCGGAATGGCGAAACAGAAGGTTGGCAACCATAGCCCCGCAGCAAGTTCAACCCGCACCCGTACGCATAGCAATGCGCGTTGCCGCACCCGCCCCGCTAAGAACTCTAATCTGGTTGCAGCTCAAAATTTCACAAAATATCCTGGTTTAATAGCAAATCTGGCCTTATATTGTCTCCATCGTGTGCGTGAAGATCAGCTGTTTTTGTTGGGCGATGAACAGACTCTATTGCGGCAATTCAAAGATTACTCCTTGTCAACTAAATCTATCCTGATTTCTGGTATCCTCTGCGTAACATCAAAAAGGGCTTAGCTATCTCGAATTTTGAAATACTTTCTGATTTTAGGAACATACGTACGATTTTGGTCAGGGTTGTGGAACTGAAGCCCCGAACAGCAGCTCAAGCAAAGCAATTTTGGAAGATTGGAGCCAGAACTCAAAACGTATAGATGGTAGAGCCGAAGTAGAAGGCGGAGACTGAAAATGGGATTCCTATTCCACAGCCCTAGCTTGTGGGACAAGCGAAGTTCCTCATTTAATGCAAGGTTTGACAGTTTTCAATGGACAAAATCATTCTTGATCCGAAGTCAAAAACTTTTAAATGTTGGAGCAGGATCCGGAGCCAACAATTTTAGATGCCTGGAGCTGGAGCCAGAGCCGGAGCCTAACATTTGAGTTCCGACTCCACAGCCCTGGTTTTGCCACACTCATCAAGTCAAACAATACTTTCACTTGTTAAAACAAACTCGCTAAAAGATACAACGTTAAGCAAAGGTTGTTGGCAAAACAGATATTGTCGAGGATGACGAAAAACCGTTATATGGATACCTAAGCTCAGTGGCGTATGCAGAAAATTTTCATGGGTGGGTTTGGTTCAGGGTCATATGGTGGTCATTTTTATTTGGTGTGCGCTGTTTGTGACGTTACAATTTGACGTCATTTCCATGTTTCAAAACCAACGTTTTGGCGAAGTTTGTCGACATAATATGCATATTTTTCTACATCCACTCCCCTTATTTTATTTGTCATTGCACTGAATATAAATTATCAGCGCTCCAAGTTGGGTTATCGGAGAAAAACAAACTCAACGCTGCGACACAGTAGTTTGTAACTACAAAAATATCAGGCTGCGCGTTAAAACAGGGGAGTGAAACACACTCACCACTACGTCAGAGCAATTTACAACTGCAAAATCAGGCTGCGCTAAGGTCTCGTCAAATACGAGCAGTTGAGCATTGAAGTGAAGGCGGGTGGCTGGACTGATTGGCGCACACCCTTTGCAACATCGAAATTTGCTAAACTTCACAAGAACTGAGAATGCGCATAAAGTACGAAAGAAAATTTTTGTTTTTTGTGATGTATAGAAGTCCACAGGCCCGCAACCATGAGGGGGAAGCCCCCCAAGAAAAATGTTCGACCCCAGAGGAAAAATGTGTTGGACGTATTTTGAAACTATTGGACATAGTTTAAAAAATTTGTCCCACCTTTAGAAAACTGAAAACTCTTTGCCCCCCTGGTGTCCCAAGCTGGTTACGGGCCTGGAAGTCCTGCAAACATTTAGTTTTCCTTTTTCCCTGCTGAGACATTATCAAATGTCTGAATGCTTCTATGTTAACAACTGCGGTTTTGAGCTCGTGCAAGAGTTTTATCATGCTACAGAAATTGCTAATGTAGCCAATGTGGTCAACGCTTGCGCAGATCAGCCTCTGCAGACAAAATAAAGGCAATTGTTTCGGATAAAGTGAACTATCGCGGAGCACAATCTTAAACATGCGTAGTGCACAAAAGGTCTGCAGAAAGTGGTGAGATGGTTTCTGGACGCAGGCGATAACGGAGATTCCCTCCGAAATCTAATTATTACTTTTTGACCCATTTGCAATGTTCCCTGAAATTTACATGCAAATATATTCCGTGGTATTTGCATTACGTCGACAAATTAACAAGCAAAAACTATGCGAAGACAATTAATCGCCTTTGCGCAGGTAATAAAGTTTTGTAAAATATCAAGCTCAAGGGGAAGGGTTTAACCCCAAACCCTCCCTTGCGCACACCCCAGCAAAAATATTAGGCTGCGTGTTAAAACAGGGAGTAAGTCACTCATCACTGCGTCCGAGCAATTTACAGCTGCAAAATGAGGCTGCGCTGATGTCTTGTCGAATACGAGCATTCGAACATAGAAGGTGCGCGGCTGGACTGACTGGCGCACACCCCGGTTTGCAGCATCGAATCTTGCAAAGCTACACAAGAATTGAGAATACGCATAAAGTACGCAAGAAAACTTTCAATTTTGTATTATGCATAAAAGTCCAGCAAACTTTTAGTTTTCATTTTTCCCTGCTGAGACATTATCAAATTCCTGAATGCTTCCATGTTGAAAAAAGCTCTTTTTGAGCTCGTGCAACAGTTCTATCATGCTACAGAAATTGCTAATGTAGTCAATGCGGTCAGCGCTTGCGCAGATCAGCCACAGCAGATAAAATAAAAACAATTGTTTCGGAGAAAGTGAACTATCGCGAAACACAATCTTAAATATGCGTAGTGGATGGAGGGTCTGCAAAAAGTGGTGAGGTGGTTTCTGGACGCAGACGATAGCCCGAATTCCCACCAAAACATAATCATTACTTTTTGGCCCATTTACAATGTTCCTTGAAATTTGCAAGCAAATTTATTCCGTGTTGTTTGCATTAAGTCGACAAATTAACAAGCAAAATGTATGCGAAAACAATTAGTCTCCTTTGCGCAGGAAATAAAGTTTTGTAAAATATCATGCTCAAGGTAGGGTTTAACCCCAAATACCCTCCTTGCGTGCGCTCGTGCCTAAACTGGAATTAGAAAAGAGATACCATCAATGTAATTATGCCTACATAGTAGGTGAAATATATGCTATGTTGAGATCTTAGTGTTTGATTCTTAGGTGTGAAGGATTATAATGCATAATTTAGTTTAGAAATATATAACTTTCATTCCAAAAAATTCATTTTGATACTTCACCACATAAACATGAAAGTGAGTTTTGCATACCCCGTTATTTCCGAAAACCATATAGTCAAGCTTTAAACCAGGATAATGTAGGCTAGCAAATGCGATTGCGTGGCTAGAACGTCCATCCTTGAAGCAACAAAGGAGCTAAACTAACACTGACGGTTAGTGTAGGGAGTTAATGCAAGTTCACTTAAAAAACTGAGAAACATGTTGAAACAAATTACGTCTAGAAAATTATTAGCTGGCTAGTCTAGCTTACACTAACAAGGCTTAGGCTATTGCTCATTGGCCAGTCAGTGTCAGCTGTTTGAGTTTCCTACAGCATATTCCCATTGATTTGCTACGAACGTATGGTGCGGCGTAAGAGTTAAAATATGTTCAACTCCAAATCAGACTTCGCCACACGCACTGAAACAGGAAGTAACATGAAAACAGAACCGCCAGGCTGAAAAAGTCATTACTAGACGCAATCCGTCTGAATCAGGCTTAACTACTAATTTTCTAATGTAGTTTTTCTACAATGTGTCTTATGTAGGAGTATGTTTTGAGAGACCGTTGTAGAAATTTGGGAGACCGTGTCGGCCCTCAAAACGTCTTAAACAGGTATCAAAACAAAACATCGCGATATGAAAACCAGCAAGGAAACGCGATCAACTTATTTTGGGAAAACAACACTTCCTGCAGTTGCAATCGGTTCGATTTCTTTATTTACCATTTTCACGATCTCGTGCTGTGATTTGTGTAGTTGTTTACACAGTGTCCTTTTACACCACATCGAAAACATGTTCTTATATCACGTTTTGGTGATGAAATATCAATATGTCTTATTTCCATCCTGTCAAAGCCATCTTTTATGTCTACGAAGTGAATGGAACTTCATTCGAACCGGGTGAAAGATAATGGAAATTCTTGCTTCTTGTGAGACTAGAATATGTGACATACCTTGTAATAGCAAGCGAAATCACTATGGGATTGTCTGAGGCGTTTTGACGTTGGTGTGAACAACACGATGGCAAGAATATCAGTTGTGTGGATGTAGGAAGCGTTAGATATGTCGTTAAGCACTATTTGCATTTGAGTTGTCAGGTACATTTGATAGCAGAATCACCAGTCAGATTAGAAGTATAAGGTGAGGTTGCATCGACAACAGCTTCTTGATTCTTATGAATGTACAGTAGTAGGTGCATTCCCCTCTCGTGAAAAGGAAAAAATTCAAAAACGTCTTGTAGTCAAGAGAAGCATCTTCTTTAATCACAAACATGGGGCAACGTTGTATGGTTTACTAAATTAATTAGTATTGTTCTTAATTTGCAACATGACTTAACGACCACACTCCTTTCTGCTTCATTATATCATGGCTGGGTTGCTTGCTACGATAGTTCACTTTAGCGCTAGCCTGCCCCACAAAAAATTGTCAAAAACTGTTAATTCGTTCCTTCAAACTCCTGTTCAAATATGTCAAACGTTTTCACATTGGAGTGGCCTGCATTTGCTCAAAAATGCTGCCTCAGCAAGACCTATCATCAGGGTACATTTTATAAGTACGGAAAGTAGAAACCACCAGCAAATATAGAGAAGCATTTAGCAAGTCGCTAGTGCAAATACAAAAGCAAGTGTACTTAATGAATAGAAGCACACGGCACTGATTGAACGACAAACACAAAACTCCCGTTGATTATAACGTTTGGCCTTTCTTGTTGGTTCTACGTTGGCATGATTAAAGCCAAACCAGTGAACCTTGTAGTCTTTCGTTTGGACAATTGATACATTACCATAAGAGCGACAATGAACAAACGCTTTCCTCTTTTTCTACCAGTTTCGCTGATTGCTGTGGTGACTTCATTATGCGCTGTTTTCTAGTCCAAGTGCCCTAAATCCCGAAGCAGAATGATACGACGCGAAAAGTTTTTGAAGCAAGCACAATCGCAAGTAGGGCCCCAAACGATCGAACGAAGGTCAGAAGAACCAAATGGTTTGCGGCTATCCTTTGACTTACTTGGTCACGTCTACAACGTATGTGATCAGCCGAAAAATTGAAGCATTAACTGTTTTTTTGTGCCCAAATCTTGTTGATTTGGCACGAATAAGCACTTTGGCCGAATTCCTAGCTAAATAAGGCACCATTTCGTCATTTATCTGTAAGGCCTTTGTGAACACACCAAATCGCTGAAGAGATATCTTTGCGAGGTGTTGAAGGACCTTATTCAAATAGAAATTTAAACGAGGACTGAGGATGCGTAATTTTACATGAAATCGATTTCCTAAATTTGCCGATCGATTTCTTGCTTTCCCCATCGTGGAGTTTACATACTTAAATATAGATATGTGCAAGTTTGAACCATCGCAAAGAGATGAAAGCAGAGCGCAGGCTGCTTCCTCTGAAGCATACAGAAAACCCAGTATATAACAGAAAAATTACATTTTTTAAAAGTGCAAAAATATCCTTGAAAATAACAAATTTTCAGGTCTCCACATAATTTAATTCTATTGCATGTAGATCAGTGCTCTTCAAGATTTTGTCATCGTGGAACCAATGATACACTTTTGCGTTTGTCATGGAACCCCCATTAACAAATATATATATATATAAAACGAATTACCTGCAAGAAAACCAAATATTTCGTTATTAGACGCTTCAACAAATAAACAGTTATTACAGAAGTTTAATTAGACCAAGAGCAACGACATCTTTATCAATCAAGCAAATATTATTTCTTGTTGCTACACAATATGTTGCCATTCCTTACTTTCAGAGAAAAATTGGCACGGATTGGTAGGATCACGTTGTCTTCTAAAAACACTATTGCGTCTGTGTATCCACCACATGAGGCTTATAAACACTTAGAAATAGCGCGCATTTATATAAGTTCTTTTCTGAATACATAAAGTTTCCCTATGTGTGAATGGGAGAAGACCAAATAATGACATTGTGTTGAGTTTATAGGCGCTGAATTTGAAATTTCTACGGGCGTGCGAAATCCATGACGTCACAAAGTATGACGCCAAAACGTGCGTAAATTAGTAAAATAATATCAGTTGATATATCCCAAAGCGACTCTCACACTAATGTCAATTTTACTGGCGAGTCACAGTGATTCGATCACTCACAAATTTTTCAAAGCACTGGCATCATGAAATCACACATTTAGCTAAAAATGCTAGTGCGAACTGCAACCCTGTTAATCCAAACATCTGTCAAATTTTCAATATAATGTTAGTCCGTCACAGTGGAATGAATGTTTAGCAAACAACAAGAAACCAACCTACGTTCAGTTTTGGTCGATCGGAGATAATTTTAATGCGCCGAAGTCCACTAAATGTGCGCTATGCCATACAGGTAGTTCAGTCTAATGGGAAATGCATGCGCAGCAAACACTCTCGGAAATAAACTAACCAATTTTCAGTTATCCGCAAATAGTTTTCAAAATAGCATTTGTAGTGGAACTGTTTAAACCATTGCTTGACAAAAATTGATGGGTTTTGCTGTGCAACCCTTGCTACTTTACATCGTATTTGTAAAAGTCACATACAGCGGATATGGTGCTTCTCTCTGCAGTGCAGCTTATACTCATTCAAGCTGCATTGCGATTTTAAATCTTCCATTCAGTATATATCCTAAAACGTTTCACTATCCTTCAGGAAAAATGTCTTTGTACTTGTTAACAAAGATCTGCTCAAACCCAAAATGAAAAAATTAATGGGTGTGCGTCTCATATCGGCACTCCGGTACTCGGTGCCTAAGGGTGGGTTGCTTGATTATGAAGAAAAAATCTTATCAAGTTATCAAATAAAGTAGAAAATCCGACTTGTTGGGTCATCTATTATTTGGTTATTATTATGACTTTATCAGTAGGTGAAATTTGTTTTTCAGCTGTGATAAAACTGTACAATAGACTACAGTGGAGGCATCGATGGAGAAGAATTACTTCGGAACGGCGGACCTTGTAGTATTTTTAGGTAAAGCATGTTGCGTCACAAAAAGACTGCGACATTTTGATGACCTACAATCCGAAGCAAGATTAACAACAATACACTCGTATTTGTGGAAAGTAGTTGCAATTTGTAATTATGCGACATAACAGCATCATGTAGCTGATTGTGCTTGCGTTTTGGTTAACTTTATCAATATAGTGTTATTTTCGTAGTAACAAAGAAGGTTCTGCTGAGCGTAAAGTGCAAAAAATTCTATGACTTTTGGGATATGGGCCTGGCTCAATTTTTAGTTGGTGAAGCAAAAAGCACAAAAAATGCCTATAGTGAAGAATAAGCGATTCTAATGCAGTTTTACAAGTTTTTGGTGCCCATGTCCGAACGTGACTGAAAATCGCTGGCATATGCAAGTAATATTTGACAACGAATTAGCGTTTCTCGTTATGTACAAATTGATTAGTCCTCGTGAAAATTACGCAGTGATTATCGAGCTAAATGGAAAAAAGTTTGTAAATATTCTAATTCTTTCTTAGCTTTGTGTGGTGCATAAACGTTTTGGGCTGTAGGCTAATCAAACCCTAAAATAAGTTCAGCATCTTCATTAAAAACACGGTATTACTTGTGCAGTGGAAAATTCAAATGCAACAAAGCAATCTAAAAATTATTTTGTTCAAACCAAAACCCAAGGCAAACTCGAGTTTGTGGGTCCATGTGTGCTGAACAGAAGACCACGTTTTTAGCAAATGCCTTAGTTTCCTGCATAAATCGTCTCCATTTGGATGTAGTACTTTTGTGATACAGCATGCTGTTCAATTGTTTTCTATGCTGCAAACACTGAAGTCCATTTTCATTTTCTTTTATACGAATCATTTTATAAACACGATAACCCTTTGGCTAGTGTGCTTTAGAATCATACAGGAAAATTGTTTTTCAGTTTTTCAAATGCAAGACGTGAGTATCACAAAGGGAAATGGGAATAAGATGTAACTGCACTGTGAAAGTTTTCAGTAATGGAAGAATACGGAAAATTCCGTTTTCGAAGTTCATCAAGATCTTCCAAAAAATTTGAAGTTACAGTGTTTTATTCATCGAATCTCCTGATTGCAAAAGCAACAGCCGCGAAACAAGAAATTCTCACTAAAACCATGGATTGTACATGTTCAAAAATTAACGGACCAATAAGGCAGTCTCACGACAAACTTTTGACGATAAATAAAACAAAAAACACTGCCTTTCCAATTTTCCAATAAAACTGGCAGAGCCACGCAAAGCGTTTTGTGTCTCCTAAAGCAGTTTGACCCTGAGGTAACCTACAGTTATGCAGCGTTACTTTTCATTTTGTGTTTGCTGAAATTTGCATTTCTACACATTCCTTTTCTTAAGTTGCAACTACCGAATTGTGGCATTTAAACCAGCTTTTTGATTGCTTTTAAGGTTTGTCCGCTCTTTCTCTTCTTGTTGGAGCTTACTACGCCATCAAAGACAGGCACGAAAATGACAAAGAAAATTATTACTTTGGTAAACATTCCATGTCTCCGGTAAGTTTGAAAAACAAATGTACAGCATCTTATCCCTTTAATGCAGCTTGATTCTTAATCCAGCATTTCCTAACAACCTTACAAGATTATGGAAACAATAAAATTTTATTTTGGTTGCCAGAAAATACGGTTTCAGCAGTCACGAAAAGGCAGAAAATTCGTTAAAGAAACGCCTAGTGAAATCCAAAATCAGCATAGTTTTCATTTGCGCTTACTTAACAGAACCACACGAGTCGTCCTTTAAATAAACTTGCTGTTCTACAAATTCCCACATCTTCCTCTGACAAAACTTATTTTTCTTGTGACAGATGCCAAAATATTTTTGAAGTGCTCTTTGTCATTTCCGAAAAGGTACAAAGTTTTAACGCAATAATCCAATCGCTTACTTATTTCCAGAATTAGCTCGTTCACTCAGAACGCAGCATATACTGTATTGAAAATAAGAAATAAAATGTTTTCTTGGAAAAGGATGCTTCGGTACAGTGATTCCCTCTGTAACGAGACGTTCTCATGGACATATTTTTTAAACGGGTACTTATATAGGTCAGTATTTAGATGGTGCCCGTTCAAAACAGACCTGTTCATAACAGACCACTTACAACAGAACACGTTCATAACAGACCATTTAATAACAAACCACGTTCATAACAGACCGTTCATAGCAGGCCACGTTCATAATTGGTCTGTTGTGAACGTGGTGTGTCATGAACGTGGTCTGTTTCATGCGGTCTGTTGTGAACAGGTTTGTATCGAAATAGAACCTGTTTAGATATGTGAAAAGCCAAGGCAACACGGCAAAACAAACCACCAGCTAAAGGACATTATTAAGCTTGGGATTGTGGTGTACTGTGGTCTTTTGCGTTTTGCCTAAGATTGTCAGACAATGAGGAGCCGAAAAAAGTTCAAGTTGGAGAGACAAAAACGTGGCGTAATGATAGTAGCACTGTAGTACGGGTTCACCTGCCACACGGTTCAAGAAGTATTGATTAATTTTTTTGATGCATTTTGATGCCACCACATCAGTTAATTTTTAACTCAAAAGTTAACCGTTTTTATGAGATAGTGAACACCAGTGACTACATCAGGGGTTCTGTCCCAATGTAGGGATCTCCGGTTGGGAACATATTATCCTTGGGCTATCTACGAACGAGTCGCCTTTTATTAGTGTGTTGCTCCGTATTTTTTATTGAAACAGCACTTTGTAATGAAAAAAGGTTTTTGATGAACACTGCACACCGCGTGGCTCACGTCGCAGAGTAGAAAAAGAGAAAATAGGATTTGGTTAAAGAAGGAATACGAGGTGTTGGATAAAAACCGTCACGTAGCCACGCGCACGCACACACAAGTTTACGGATTGTGAGACGCGCATACGATACGTATAAACAGTATTGTGTCGTATTGACAGTCGACACCCAACAACATGAATCGCGTTGTTAGACTGTGTACAGCCGCCACACCCGCAACCCTTCACAGAGCAAATGTGGTATGAAAATGAGTGAATGGATACACAAGTAAAGGCACAGGTGCTTACAAGCATTCATGCAACATTTTTGACTAGATTTGAGCAGTAAAAAATCGTTTTGTGAAGTTTGAAATAATGGTTACTGAATAAATGACAGGCTCGTTCTGTTCACAAAACAACGAAATCGTATTACCAGAACCCTTTGTGTAGACTGGCATCAGTATTATTAGGCAAATTCAGTCATTAGAAAGTATCGATCTTTGGTGTTGATTCATGCACAGCAGTTTTTGCTGTTCCTTATTAATACCGTTGGGGCAGTTTCCTTATAATCCCTTGAGCAGTTAGCTCCATTTTCCTGAACTTCTTCCTTCAAATGATTGCAACAACTGTAAAAAAACACATTATCTTTTGATCAATTTTAGATTCCTGTCGGTCTGTCAATATCCGTCACATCTATGTCTGCGATAACAGTGATTGGGTATCCAGTCGAGTCATACGGGTACGGTTCCGTCATCCTGTGGTACGCCGTCAGCGGTGCTATACCGATCATCGTTGCTTGCGTCTACTACATCCCTTTGATTCACCGATTGAGTCTTTCGTCTATTTATGAAGTAATTTATGCTTGTCGGGATTTTTGCCTACTTTTTAAAAATAAGTTTTGAAGCCACTTTGTTGTTTGTAGAAAACATATAGTTTGCTCTATTTAAAGTTGTTTTGTTTTTGCACAGTATTTGGAGCGACGCTTCCACAAAGGAATTCGTCTTTTGGAATCTATTATAATAATGTTCACTACGGTAATTTTTTTACAGTTTAATATAGTCTACTTACAGCAGTCACTAATTTATTTCAAGTACGTTTTTACTTTTTAGGATGTTATATTCACATTTAGGTCTCCCGATTTTCTGTACTTTTGTTGTTTCTGGAAGTTTGTGTTTTTGTGGAAAATGTGCTCGTAGTTGTTGATTTTCAATTGTCTGTTGATTTTCGCTTTCGAAGAACACACCAAGAGCGACATGCGTCACGGTTTCCTACAAGTGTATAAGAGAAAACAAGCAAACATTATAGTGGATATTATCGAAAGCTTGAGAAACTTATGAAAAGCTGTAACTTGTCACACCAACTTGCGTTTATTTTACTGTAGATAGTCTGATTCAGACACTTCTCTAAGACGTTGTCTCAAAAAATGATTTAAAAATACTCTGTAATTAGTACCAAAACCACAGGAAAATAGAAAGATGCATTGCGCAACGTGAGCTTCCTGTAGGTTTGGCAAACCAAGCTGCATCACAACTGTGTAAGGGAAGTGCTTGCCTTGCTGCGACGTAAAGGACGTCTCCTGTTACTGCCCACCATGAAGCATAACTTCAAATCTCTATCCTGTTGGTGGAATGACGCAACACCATGCATAGTTACTTTGTCATCATGTGATAAAGGAGAGCTTCATGCAACGAAACCAAGCTACCATGAAAAACAGCCTATACAAAAACCCTTGATTTCCGGTTTTTCGTTGTAGATTTCATTTGTTAAGCAGTGATAATTATTTATGTTAAATAGAGAGAATACGTTGCCTCAAATAAACTAGTTTCATTCATTTTTCTCAGTAGTTTGGCCGACTTCAATATCCTCGAATTATTAAGTTCAAATCGCGTAGTTCAAACAACGATGATTTTAATGTAATATATTTGAGAGCTTTCGCAAGTTCGTACGGGCAACTGTTGCTTACCTTACTAAAGATGGGCAGGATGAAGGTGTAGACAAGATCTTTGACTGCGGAGCGTATACCTTGACAACACTTGTACTTGAAATTTGTAAAAACATCCGAAATTTTGTAGTTTGGTCCATACTCTATTTGTCCTCAAAATAAGGAGTATCATGGCCCATATGCCCTCAACCCACCGATAGGTCAATACTCTGCACTGTTGGTATTGGCAAGCTCTTAATTGCCACTACTGATCAAACGTGTGAAAATAGCTTATATTTTGTGGAATTTGGAACAGGCATTTCCACGTTTTGTGGCAATTGAAAAGAGTTTTGTGACCTGCTCTAAGCGTAGCAACTGTTGTCATTTCCATTGAACAGCCTTAAACAATAGCAGACACCACTAAATTATAATCAAACTCTACCGTAAATAATATCTGTTGGTTATATCTAGTGAAAATTAGCATGACTGACCTGCTTTACGTTACAAGAATATTCGCATTTCACTTTTAAACACTATAGATTAGATACATTGATCTAGAGTGCGCCCTAATGAAATATCTTCCAACCGGGATCAAAATTGAATTTCTCATGGTGAGTCTTGAAGTGTTTGTCATGAATGTAACGTCATGTTTTTTACATCTTTGTTGCAGGATCTAGAGACACATAGAATAACTAATCATCGAAAACAATTTTCTAAATGGAAAACGACATTCGGAAAAGAGTAAACTTGACAGTCCACATCAATCCTACCAGAAACAAACGTGAAAAATCACACATCATTCAAAAAAGCTGATTAGTATTATTCAAAACCAAATGAGTTTTGATTAGGATGAATACAGTTGTTCGTGAAGTTCCCACAAGCCATTCATCCCTGTAGTAGCTTTACTGACACCTCTTGCTTGAACTTCCAAGTTCAAAAGTATCCGAAGGGCGCGTTTCAATTTCCTGAATAAGTGAAAAAACGATGAGAGTATACTCAGGCCTGTAACCATGCAGCTTAGGACACCAGGAGGGGCGAAGAGTTTTCTGAGAGGGGCCCAAATTTTTTGAACTATGCCCAACAGTTTTACATGATGTCCAACACATTTTGAAGGTGAGGCGAGAAATTTTCTAGGGGGGCTTCGTCCCTCTGGTTACGGGCCTGAGTATACTTCTCATACAGGTAACGGCCTGGAATCCTTTGTCTTGCGATTAAGCACCTACGCATGACTTCGATAAGCTCCACTACCTCAATCTCTTTGAAATTAGTCACACACGCGACTAAATAAAAGCAAAAAAGTTAGCAAATGTGGATGGAGTTTGAGGAAATGGAAGTTGGGAAGTATGGATCACGTTTATTGATAAATTCACAAAGATTTTGACGAGAACAAATTTTTTTCTTGCTTTCGAGTGTTTGTCTTGAATGTTCATGAGTCAGTCTCGGGTTTCTAACAAAGTCACGGTTTCAGCAGAACCGTATTTGAACCATGTCTCAAATTTACAACCATGGTGTTGATTATATTACTGGAAACAAACAAAAAGACTTAGTTTCAACATCGTGTGACAAGGTGCTTTATTTGCAGCTGCAACTTTCAAAGGTCAAATTACTGAGTGATTATTATCTTTGTGCTTTACTAATTATCGTTTCAAAGGCCAAATACGAAGCATAGCAACTGAAGGTCTCGTTTTAAAAAGTAAAGTTGCAAAATTATAAAATACATTTTTTAATTTGCATTTGAGCACAATCCAGTTTCAATCTGAAAATTTCATTATATTTCGAGCTGACTGAAACTGAAACAGTTACTTTTCGAAAAACCCAATACGATTTTATTTAAATCATTTGCTATTGCGTTGTTCTTTATTTTTAGATTTTAACCATTTTGGAAAACAAATATTCAAGGCATTGAAGTAGATCGGATTGTGACAATTTTTCTTTCAGGTTTTGTTTCTGGGTTCAACCATTTACTTGCCAGCGCTGGCATTGAACGCACTCACCCCACTGGATCTAACATGGACTATCGCTTCAACAAGTGCTGTTTGCATCATTTACACAACTCTGGTAAATAGGTCGTTATCTTCTTGAATCCAGAACTTAATTTAAATCAGTTTAAAATGATTAAAAACTGCTAGTTTGTCGTTTGCTGCCAGATGAATATATTTCACTTTTATGAAACCTTGAAATGCGTTAGTTTTAGATTGACATAGACAGTGCATTTAGTTGCACGCAGGAGAAACTTGAAAGTAAAATTTCAAACTCTGATTCAGGAAAAACTTTCAACAGAATTATTTTCAAGCGGCGGTTCTAATTTATGTGGTGACTTTGTTATTGCTGATTTTTGCTTTTTTTGAGAAACATGAGGGGAAGTCAGCAATAGATATAGGCTGTAATGTTTGTCTCTTAACATTTGGTACGATTACGTAAGAAAAATTATTTTTACGTACGAGAAGTATGAAAACATTTTTTAGTTCAAAGATGGTTTCTTTGTTGCTGTATCATAGATTTAGTCAATGTTGCAACACAATATTGCCAACGCAACTAATACAACTCCAAAAGGCATTTCCAAATGCAGTCTCTTACCAAAGCTTTTTGTTTTTTCGGAGTTGCGTTTGGGCTTTCTATACTGCAGCAGGTCAAAGCTGCCATATAATCACAGGCCAACATTTTTTTGAAAAATTTAGTGGGCGCACTAGCACAAAAGAATGGTGCATTTTGCTTTAGTTTTTCATTTTAGTTGAGCACCTGATTTGCCTTCGCAGGTTTCCATCGAAGTAGTGCGGCTTCTTATCAGATTATATTGTGAAACTAGAAATTCAGATTGTTCTCTCAGAAAAACTGTATTCATTTGGTGATAGAAATTAGTAGGTTTTTCTTTAAATGCACCAACAAATCGATCATGATTTCAGGGAGGAATGAAGGCAGTTGTGTGGACCGATACGCTGCAAACCTTCGTCATGTTTGCCGGAATTGTATCTGCATGTATTAAAGCGACTATTGACGTTGGAGGAGTGAAGAATGTGATTGAAGCTCTCGAACGAGGGCAAAGAAACACGCTATGGGAGTAAGAACTGTGCTTGAAGTGGTAATTCTCACGTACTCCATAGTTGGTGAAATTAAGTGACCTAAACCAGTATTTCAAGAACTCAACTTCTGCGATAGTTTGATAATTACAACTCGTGTTTGAAATAGGAAAAAATATATTTACCAAAATGCAGTTCAAACAACCATTTTCAACCAATTCAATGCAAGTACAAAATGGCATTTTGAACAAATGAACGCAAGTAGTTTGCATGCGATGTTGGTAATTATTTTTCCCCTGAATTCTAGTGCTTTAGCAATATATTTTTGAAACAATTCTTTGCCGGAAGAGTTAGCAACGTACCTAATTTTGGTGTACATCTCTGTGGTCAGGGGCGCAGCCAGGATTTTTCTAAGGGGGGAGGGCTGAAATTATGGAAGCAAAAGCTATGAAAAGGAAAAATTACTTGTGATAAGAATAGCCAGGAAAGCACATATATTGTGGATAAATAGTTGACTGTACTCACCACGAAACCTGGGGTCCTTCCAACTAAACTGCCATCTTGTTTCTCTGATATTCTTTCATGACGACCGTAAAA
>JGI24158J21664_10006623_pt1 | contig 15296 bp, 9 predicted proteins | sample Ectturendosymbi3_FD_21664 | JGI IMG/M metagenome (IMG submission 21664) | reverse complement strand
GTGTATTCCACTCCTTAAATTCTTTACTTTAACTCCAACAAGAAAACCAACAATTTTGAAACAACGTTACAAGTCAATACAAACTACCAAGTCTTAGTCTTCATCTTAAAATACTTCAGTAACCTCCACCACCAACCAACTACCACTCTTCAGTAACTTCCACCACCACCAACTGCCAGAGGTGGTGAACATGCACCGATCCTTAACGCAAGCCGCAAATAAGCAAGAGTGGTTGAGTCAAACTGTGAAAATTCGCAAAGATGAAAAGCCAGCGTCAACTTCTAACTGTCGAGGGTTCTTCCACAAAAAGTGAGCTAACACCAGGATGCGTTTCCAAAAACCAGTGGAGCCTGTAAGGTTGCGGTTCATCGAAACTGACCAAGATGCTCAATGTACGCGCACCTCACCGTATGCAAAGCATGTTGTCAGTTTCGATGAACAGCTTAGAACCATTAGTTTTGCTTATTTTTGTATGTTCTCGTTTTTCTCGGAATTATGGTTTACAACACAGGGGATGGTAAAGAATACAAGCGCATATGCAAAAGTTTGAAAAGGTAAAAGCTTGGAATTAAATAAAAATCTACATTTACCTTCCTGAGAGCAAAAGCAGGTACGAAAATGAGATTATGAATTATGGGTGCTTTTCACGGCCATTGCAAGTAGAGACTGAACTAAGATGCAGTACGATCACTAAAGGTGCAGGTAAAATTCTTCTGTTGTTTTGTATTGAATGGAACAAAAAGATAATAATGCATTCTTCCGTTTAAAAGCTAAATAAAATAATAATGCATTCTTCCATATAAAAGCTAAGCTTCATTGTCAAATTTTGAGTCAATGGACAACCATGGTTTTAAATAGCTCTCATTTATTTACAAAATATTTTTTGAATGTGTTGCAAAATTCCAAAATTGATGAAACAAATTTGTCAGTGGAAAAATTATTGTCATAATGGCTTTCAAGCAGAGTGTTTTCCTGATTTAATTAAAACAAAATTTAGTGTTCTTTATTTTTTAATCGCATCTTTTCACACGTAGATCAGCATACACAACACACATTTCCAACACTTGCGAAAACACTTACAAGGTAAGGAAGATTTTGTTGAGGATTTGGTTCCACTGCTCCAATAACGGGACTAGTACTTGATGAAGGCGTATATGGAGGTAGAACGACTTGTGGCGTATAAGGCTGCATAAAATTATTATTACATTGTATTGCTTTCGCAGCCAAAGTACATCAAACAAACGCACTTTATAAGATGAAATACAATGTCCACATCATGACATATTGTTTGAAAATTCCACATCAAGACCTAACGATTAAAAATACGACAGTAAATTTTCATCGGTTATCTCCTTCCTATAACTGTTTCTCTTGTTACAGATCTTGCATTGAATGTCATGTACCCCGAAACTATGCTGTATTTTCCTGAAAAAATCGAAAAATCAACGGACAAGGTCATGAGCAAATTTTGTTCACGTTCGTTCATACTCAACAGTTATAAACGTCACTGATACCACTTCTCGTCTTGTTCTAAGTGCTCTTAACGTGAAATATGAAACCGAGATTGTGATTTCAATATTAGACAGAAGAGCACAGGTCAACATACAATTTACTGAAAAGTTTTGTTTTCATCAAAGGCAGGCGTCACTGCCATCAAAGCAGTAAGCAACAATTTTATGCAAAAATTATTTGTAAGATGCAGGTCGTGATTGTTTACGTGGCTGGTTCAGAGAAAGGTGTGGCTGCAGTTGGGTGCTCGACGACTATCAGCAGAACTTCTTTCGCATACTTTCTAAAATCAGGATTTCAATTTGTGGCCTCCTTTGCTTTACGTGTATCTGCGTTCATCAGTGACAATGTCTCAATGAAATAGAACCCGTGTTCGCCTATGTTGTGTTAGTTTGAAAGAAAACGTGAAGCTCATAACCAAAACTATTTTTGTATATAGTACCTGTAATCGATTATTTAATACCTGTACTCGATTAGTATCAATACTCGATACAGTAATATAACAAGGCGGTTTCGTGAACAGTCAATAGGTTTGAAAAAGCGAAGCAATAGAGGCTGCAATGCTTCAAGCAACATGGCAATAATAATAAATGTAAACTTTGCAACGAAAGCAATCAGTTCATCCGATAAAGCGTTGCATGTAAGCACTTTGGATTCACCTCCGCTCAATCTAGGAAAATATCTAGCAAAAAACATGCAGTTTTATAACAGTGCATGTTTTTGCCACACTTGGTTCATTACATAGTTTTTATTATGAATTTAATTTCAGAATTTACATTAGGCCTACATTCGAAACATAACCTTTGCAAGAGTAAATCAGAAAAGTCATTCACATACAGAACTGTGCCGAAATGATCACGGAATTCGAAAGTAATGTGTGGCTCAATACAATGTCTAACACTGCCTTCCGATATGTATGTGCAGGGCCGGCCTTAAGCCGATGCAACCGATGCAGCTGCACTGGGCCCCGCGCCTCTGGGGCCCCGCGCCATGGTGTTTGGGTAGATTGTTCATTTTTGTCAGATACACTTGCGCTTGAGAATTCAGTAGAAACGCCATATAAATTTCATTGCGAAAGAAGAACGCTCTCGTCAGAACTAGCAAATTTCCTCTCGAACGTTAGCAAACGTGGTCAGTTCTCGTGTTAGTGCTGCACTGTATATCTGCGCTCTACACGATCGTAACACGGTTGACTGAACACGATGACGTTATAAAATCACTGCTCAGAGGGGCCCCGTGCCTTGGTCTTGCATTGGGCCCCGCATCTGCTAGGGTCGGCCCTGTATGCCAGTGCTAGTGACTATATATATAGTAACGCAATATCGTACATATAATAAGGCAATCATAGTATTGATAATTTTCCCACATCAAAACGAAAACGCCTTCAAATATTTACCGACCACAGACAAAAATAAAGAAGCCAGTTGCCCCACAATGATTGCAAAGCAGATAAGCAATGCTATTTTTGGCCAGATGTTCTAGGCCTACAGACAGTAGATTTTACAATTTGCGACTAATAAGATTGAGACGAGATGCAAGAAATTAAGACTGCTTGTAAGTCCGACATAAACTCCATGTTAAGCATTTTTCCGTACGGTATCGACGGAAAATACTGTTTGCATTTGAAATCTCTTGATCTCTTGTTTTTCTTGTTTTTTTATTGAGAGCTGAAAATTGTCTCAGTAGCAAAATAAATCAGACAGCCTCGTCATTCTCAGCACAGGAAAGTGCAGTGTTAAATAACTGATCAAAACAAAGCGTTAACAAAAGCAGCTTTAAAAACTTATACAGACTATGGCCATATGCTGTGAGGCAATAAACGCGTGGATAAAGCTTTACGAAGTTACCCAAGTTCATGAATAGACTACATTTTGGAACGATGCACGGAATCCATTTTTCACTATACCATTGTAAAAGGACATACCAAGACACCTGACAAGTTCTTGATAACACAATTTTATTTGCTTTGCTTTCAAATGAAACAATTGAACCTAGAGACTCAATTTTAAAAACTTTTGTTCATCGTGAACTTTAACACTTGCAATATGAGGTGTTTCAAACTGCAGCCACCAAAATGCCTAAAGTTCATTTTCACACGCGGCTAACTATATGCAGCGGAGGTGTGGATTGACAGAAACGCAATGTTTTTTTTTATTAACAACAGTTTTTAATTCTCTTCTACCAATGTACAGAGAAACTGAGCACAATTATCACTGTTTGACTACACGTCCACCGGATTCAATTTCGAGACCTCAAAAGATAAGAATGTTTGCGGTTGAAGCAATCCTTTTTAGGGGTGTCTGCCATGCCCTCGCTCTAGCAAGCATTGCTTGGTTGAACGTTTTGGCCCAAATGATTACAAATCGGCTTGGATTTTAATGAACTTGGGATCTCATTTTTTACCTTTACGTAAAACGCTTTTCTAGCAAACATGTGGTACTGCAAATACTATTCATCTTCATTTCCCTGTTTAGAACGTAAGAAAAGCTCTGCTGTCACAGATACATTGACTGTTGCAATGTTATAAAATTGTAAATTTTTCTAAACCGCAGCAATTTTTCTATTGTATTAAATGCTACACATCTGCATGAGGAATCAAAACTGCCTCATGTGGAGTTTTGTGCAGTTCCACAAGCAGGCCTCTTGGCAAGCAATTCAAAGTAATGCAGTAAGTTAATGGCAGATATTACCTTCCACGCTTCACTTTCATCGATGCTCGAATAACGACGAAACCGACGAAACATGTTAAAAGATGAGCTTCGTCTCACCAAGCCTCCATATCCATCGTTCGTGCTGCTGCAGTAGTAGCCGCAACACGAAAACACTGCTGTTATAATTACGAAAGCGACGACCCAAAACCCTGAAAAAATCAGCATGTAGTTGATGATCGTGACGACTGGAGCCAAGCCTTTAATTTAGCGGTAACGATCCAGGTTTCGCGCGAAGCCGTATTGACCAGGCACCAATATGCAAAACATACGCATAAAATGATCTCACAGAAGCAAAACGTTTGTCTTGCTGTCATTTGTCTGCGACAGTTTTTGTCACACTGCGGCAGGCCTCGTCCAGTCGACCTTCCTCACCGTGCCGACCTTTGGGTTGAGTTCCGCTTAACTGCGTAAGTTCTTCGGGCCGCTATACGCTGGATTTTGGCCCTGCGTTAACATGTTGGCATGATCACACTTCTTTTGATAACACTTCTGCAGAATATCCTGAGACGTTCCGTGGGCGGAGAAAAGGTACACGAAAAGTGCGTTGAACTGGTTTGTGTTTAACAACAAAATAATTTATGTACGATACAAGAAGATGTCTAATATTTTTTAATACTTGCCCAAAACAAAAGAATCTAAATAAAATGTTTTTAGAAATGTAAAATGAGGTAATGCAGCATGCATGTCACGGCGAAAATAACGCAACAAATCAGCATTATTGTTGCAGTAGTCAACCTTTCAGGTTTGATGGCTATTTCCTCAACTTTTTTACTTTTGAAACACCGCAGTACACCCAGAGGTAAAACTCAAATTTTGCCTTGTAAGCACAATTTCAGTTTTTGCATTGGGTTTCAGATCATACGTTGCAATTCAGGTGAATAAATGAAAAATATTTAAGACCCCCTGCTCAAACTACTTTTTGAAACACCTTTTCGTTCCCAAGTCAAATCGGCTTACTTTGGGCGCAAGCTGAAGCAGTGGCCAAGTACGGAATACAAACTTGATGAAGGTGGCCCACCAATGGGAGGATTTCCGAAAGCGGCATCGAACCGCTTATGAAGATGGAAATACAGTTTTTACGAAGACCAGGCCAGGGTGTACATACACCATCGCTAACATAACCAGAGATTTGCAACTACCTGAGATTGCTGTTGACAGCGAGGTATTCAAGTCCTCCTAGGGCTGCTGACACGGCAACCCTCCCCAGAGGAAAAGCGGGAATGAAAATTGAGAAATGAATCGCCGTGAGGGCTGCGAACGTTCACTCCTCAGCGTATCATACTTGCAAAAAAGGTTCGATTTTGTTCTGAAGCCATGCTTTGTAGTCGACTTTCTTTGCTCGAATAACACCTTTCACCTCCTGGGTGCACCACGGGGTTACTTCTTTTCCGTTACTTTGCCACAGCGGGTCGTTTCCCTCCGCATGCCCGACCAGCAGATGAAGCTACACCTGCTTTGAATAGCCGGCACTCCAGCTCTGCGTGCGTTGTGCATTCAAGGAGCTCTCGCAGGAAGAAGTCTTTCTTAGCTCTTTGTCCACCAGGCTGCCAATTTATTCAGTAGTACCTCCTCGGCCTGCATAAGGAGGAACTTCCGAAAAGCGCGTTGGGAGCAGTTTACCAACCTGACCGAGTTAGGAGCTGACTCCCTCCCTGACTTCTCCTCCAATCTGGACACAGCATACTCCGCCTTCTGCCGATTGCTTCACTCTTCCGAAAGGAAGTCTGCCCATCGTGGATGCCGTCCGTAGAAGTGATTGATTTCACCCACTCAAGTGTTAACTTTAACTTTGAGTTTCGGTGTTATCCTTTTGAGAGCTGCTATGTTATCTTTTCTACCAGTTAGCTTTGTTTTGGGGTGACTTATGTGAGGGCTGAGTTGTTTTTGACGAAGATACCTTGCCGTGGTGAACTGTATCAAGATTCTACTTGAGTTTGGAAGATGGTATGTTTACTGGCTTTGCATCTTTCATTGTGCTGTTACTTTCTTTAGAAGTCTTTATCCGTATTTAAGATTTTCTTTTATTTCCAAAGTTGTGTTTCAATTGTACTCGTTGTGTTTTCTGTGAACTTGTTCAAATTTGTACTACAGTACATCCTTTCGTTTCTCAGTAAAACCTTTAGTTGCTTAATTGTACAAATAACAGTAGCCTATATCCCTTGGTTGTTGATACCCTCTTCAAACAGCTTTGTCTTTATTGTGGATTCTGTTTTTCTTCACAGTGGTATTCCAATTGTGTTTGTTGTGTTTTCTATGTCTCTTTGTTAGAAAAAAAGTAAATCTTTTAGTTGCTTGTTAGGGGCAGTGGCCCAGTGACAGCTGCGGCCGTGGCTTCCTGTGCCTGTATCCCGATCGCATATTCTCTTTCGGGATATACAAAATAAACTGAACAATTTTATCAGGCTTGCTTCTTTTCAGCTTTAACAAACCAGCTCACTGGGCTTTCAGAGTTAGAGATTTGTCATTTCTCTATGAGAAAGTGTATAAGTTTTATAAGACCAAACTTTTCAGTTTGACGGCGGGTGAAACTGAAACGCAGGTTTGGCCAATAATGGCCGGGCTCCTGTCTGCAATCGGCGCAAATTTCGAGTTATATTTTTATCTGCCAAAGGATTGCAGAAAAATTTTAGGTTTTACAAAAGAAATTAAATGTCGCAAACGAAAAAGTTTTATTGCCTGTCACGTTTTACAAAAACCTGATGCTCCTGAGGTCATTGCAGTGAATGTACAACATGCTTGGATGGTGCTTGAAAAGCAAAATATAACGAATGGATCCTTCATACACTTTTGTTCCTTCGAAATGTTTACTCTGGAAATTATCCGTAATTGAATATTTACGGAATGTTGATTCCTTGAATAAAACGCTCAAAAAGCAAAAGCATAAACCTTGTAAAACTGAACATGATCAAAAACGTACCAAACAGAATTGATATACCTGCTGAACAAATTTGATTATATTTCTCAGTACATAAGACACAAACTAAGTAGGGAAATCATGATTAAATGGTATATTCTGCAGAAAAAGTGGAAGGTAGCCTTATACAAAGAAAACATCCTTGTTAGCGTGACAACACCAAAATACGCCTTACTAATAGCACGCATGTTATCTTCCCTGCTTTGAAACAGGCTGTTGTTTATTGCCGGAACAGTTGTTAATAAAGCGCGTTTACGCAAAAGCTGCAAACGGCAAGATACCCAATAAATGCATAATTATCGAAACGTGATTTTCGTAGTCAAAATAACACCTAAGTCCGAGTTCTAAGTCAGATAGTTTTTAAAACCCATTGAAGTAGTCTTAAAAACAACCTAAAATTATTAGTTAGAATTCTTCAATGGCGCTTGACAGACTGCTCATAGGTTCAAAACAAATCAATTTGGTTTTGTCAAAATTACGAGCTTGTATCTGAACGCGATCAGTTTTGCTTGATGAAAGACGATGCAACAAGGTTTGTAGGCTTTGTGTTACTTGACAGCCGCTAGAATCTTAATCGGCACGATTTTTTCTTTACCTTACTGCCTCTACACTCGTTTAGGAAACTTTAGAGATTGCGCATGGTTGGCAGTAAGTTCCGTGCTAAGGAATATTATTTCAACTAACAATCGGCAATGACTTCAAATCAGGAGTAGCAGATGGTTTGGCCTACATAGTAGAATGAGTTTTGTAAAAGAGAGACGCTTACACCAAACTTTCCATATCTCCTGCCAGCAGCAGTTTTGATACTGATCTCCGCAGCAATATGCCGTGATACCTGCGAACAAACAAGTGCTTGGAACAGATGATTGATGACAGACATCCTGAATGAGCAAAGCGTTGCGTGTTGGTGTTATTACATGTTGATTGCGGATGTAACGGTACATGATCGGCTGGGATATAAACAACGAAGGGCTGTCCCTTAGGCTCAAAGAAGCATCATCAGAAAGAACACTTTTGCACGATCAGTTCTCAACACATCACGATCTGGTCTGCCAATCATAAAACCCTGACACGATCCACTTCACTCAAAGAACAGCAAAAACCAGTCGCTGCTGTGACTGTTTATAACAACTTGCATATAGGATCTCGTATGGCTTTTCCGAAAGTAGCAGCAAAGCACATTTTTGGCATTATAAATCTCATAAGGAACTTAGTAAGTTAGTATAGAGCTCGACCGATGGATGACGTGCTGATATATATCGGCCGATGCTACAAATGTATCTTATCGGCAAAATTCCGCCGATGTATATCGGCTATATTTGCTCATAAAAGCCGCTGTGCTATGTTCTGCACGAAGCGTTCAGAAGCCCAAGCTGTTACTTCGTCTCTGATTGATTTAGGTAAATTATCTGTCTTCTTCCTTACGGTTTCTCACGTTTCTGATTGATTAATTATATCTGTCATGTTCCTTGCTTTCTTTGTACATATCTGAATTCAAGTAGCTAGTCTCCACCAAGGCGACTGAGTTGAATCCATTCGCAAATTTAGGGAACGACGTATTTTCCATTTAAATTTAATTTCCAGCTTTTGTACTTGCCACAACTTGTGCTTTGATTTATTCATTTCAGTCTTGAGTTTGTTTGCTTTCTCTGCTCTTGCTTTAGCCCTTCAGCTTTTCGGCCGTAAGCATTGCTTGCTGATTTCAGGACCGAGAATGTGTAGTGTTACATGAAACCGATCTCCTATTATAAAAAATTTGCTCGTGGATTGAACTTAATCGTCTTCGCGGAGACCAGTTGCTAAAATCTTTTGAAACAAAAACGCGGCAGTTCACCCAGTTACAAATGAGATTCAAAACTGATCACTTCAACAAATTCACGGAAACATTAAATCAAACTCTCTGTCAATGTTAGCTTCATCATGAAAAGAATGCTGGGTCCAGTGGCATTTGAATAATTTCCTGATTGCGAAACCTTTGTTAAAACCTAATACAGGAATTTATTTTCACCGCAGGCTACCCGGTGGTGTTTCCAAATTGCTGTGTTAATATTTCTTTCTGAACATCTGTCACACAGCGGAGATACCTAACAGCTGATTTACATGAAACAGCGCACAAAAACATCGTTCCAAATGGTTGTTAAGTTTCGAAAACATCGTTTCAATTACAATATGTTGCTATAAAATGCCTAGCAGTAACGAAGGGTGAGCACCAGAAGCACTTGCACATACATTGGTTCGTAAGTCAGCAATGTGTGCTCTTTGTCCCAGAGTATGCCATAGATTTTGCACAGTCACCGCGAGTGATGAAAGTTTTACGTTTTACAAGAAATTTTTGCCTCAACCGTGGTGGATTATATGGAGCAAGTCATAGCCGTGATGGACTCCAATTTTAGCTTTTCGACAATTAGTTTGACCCATTTTTCATTTTTTCACTGAATATCCTCCTTATAGCCTACTCCGCCTCATTCAGCAAAGGAACATGATGTGTGGTCATGAGGTGCCGATAAAGAAGGTAGTGGTTCGCAGTGCTCATCAAAATACCATGGTCATATGTCAACTTTTCTCAGGAGACGTGAAGCCCCCTAATGGATTTGCGACCATCTGACTAGTTTGCAACTGGCTTAAATTGCTGGCTTTATGAGGTTGCAGCACGAAATGGTAAACATACAAAGCAGGAGAATCCCGATGTGGTTCAGTTAGGCCTGTATTTCAGCAACGTGAGTTACATTTTTGCAATCAAACTGAAAGCAGAAACAAAGTATTTTCAGAGAGAAAGCATTATTTTACTGTTGCCTTTAACTTTTTTCATTCATTGCTTCTGTGCATCATACGAATGTCGGATTTGATTAAAGCAGTTCTTCTTTACCCGGTGAATGGTTCAGCCCAGGGTGAATGAAACTTTTGTAGGGGTGAATGGAAGAAGAGAGGTGAATGTGGGGTGAATGAAGTTTCTGTACCTAAGTTTTGTATCATCTGGTAACGTGCTTGTTTTTACCCAACACATATCAACAATCGTGAATAAAATGGCGAACTTCAAGCGTTTTAACTTGACGTCAACAGCAGTCAGAAACTCAGCACGTCATGAAAACCATACTATATGATGCAGTTAACTGTGTCTAGTAGGATGTAATAGGAATACATTTTACCGAGAGATCCAGATGCCATATATTCACTCAAGTAATGGAATCTCTGCTATTGCTCTGCATGAGTGTCCTACTGTATACTTTTGTGCGAAGGTTATCTGCTAGAATCGCAGTACTTTCCTAGACACTGGAACACTCATCAGAGTTGCCTTATCAGTAGAAGTGCAGGATTAGCCTATTTGTGATATTTGTTCGCTACCAGGTTGGTATCGATTCCAACAACTTATACGCGTTTATATCTCAGGTAATACCAGCAGAATATCCCAGAAATATGCTCAAAAACACTCTATTTTGACGAAACTAATGTAAATCTATAGATGATATCGATCAGGAGCAACCAGCTTCATCACCTTCGCTGTTTAAAGACCCGGTTTAAAGAGGAAGATTAGCGTGGAGCATAAGTTCCCTTTAGAAATTATAAGGCGAATGTGGGACGATAATTACTGTGTGTTAAGTATGGATTTTGTCTTCCCAAAAGTGAAGAAGTGACCCATGAGCCGTCTGCTCAAGGAATGTATTGCGATATTAAATACAGCAACCATTCTTTATCTCCTTCAAAACTGCTGAGTCATTTACAAAACAAACAGGGCATTCATCAGAACAAGTCCCCGCAACTTTTCAAGCACCAGCATGAATATTTGGGCAAACAGAAAGGTTCCTTCCATTCATCAGTCTTAAATGACTCTGATAGTAAAAAGCCTATTCGTCTTTTCAAATAGCTCATGTGCTGTTGAAATGGAAGAAACATTTTGCGAAGCTGAGTCTGTAATTAAACCGTGTTTGAAGATTCTAGCCAATTTGCTGCATGGCGGAAAGCAGGCTGTTGATAAAGCAGAGCAAATTCCATTGTCTTACAATGAATATTCAATGCACTATAAATATTGTCATGTCGGCCGTACATTCACAACACAAGGGTGAATGGGAATTAATTGATGGCAGGGGTGAACGAAACCGAAAAAGTTTAAGAAGCACTGGATTAAAGTACAGTTGCCAGCTTTTATTTCTTCATATGGTTAATTGGTGCTAAAAACGATAAGATCTTTGAAGCATGCCTATGTTACGAGAGCTTACGCAGCTTATTTTTTCAGGCCAAAGACTTCAACAAATTCAAATGCTACAACCTGGATAATGTAAGAAGGCTAAAAAGCAGTACTTTATAATTAAAAATGCAGCAGAAGCGGGAAATTTGAAGAATTTAATTGAAACAATTAAAGCGCCGTTGCCAGTTTTTTTTAGATCCGCTATGTGCACCTTCCTGGTGTTTCGAACTTCAGTCTTTCGCCTACGTAATGCTTGCGACAGTCATGAAGAGGGACATGTCATGTGTAAGCCGTAAGCCATGAGAAAAATTTTAGTTAGAAATCAGAGTTCACTTCAGGCAATCTAAGAAACTTCCACGGTTGCTTGCAGGCAATCTTTCATGAACCAAAAAAATACTGCAATTTATTCCGTGGTATCCGTTTACTTCAGAAGTTAGCTTTTCACAGATTTTTCCACAAGAATTCAGGAACTTCCTTATATTTCATTAAAAAAGTGAAGGGTAAAAAACTACGTTCAGTCAAAAATTATTTTCCAAAACCGCATGTTGCGGAAATGAGCCAGCGTTACAGAGTCCACCCTGGTTTTTGTTCTTATTTTCTCATAAATACCAGAAACAAATCATAAAATAGCCCTTCCTGAATTTGCCAATACACAAAATGCCCTGATCGTCAGCAGTTGGCATAACTATTAGCTATTCAAGGAAAATATTTTCTCGCGGAAGTCAAGATTTCTGGTGGAAGTCACTGCGTAAATAAGTCGAAGGTTGCGTTGTGTTCCGATTTTTTCAGCGCATTCCAAGCACTCGGCCATCTGAGCATCGCCCCTCAGCACACCACTGCAATAGTCCACTCCAGTTTACAGTGAGGCATATCTTTTTCTGAATTGAGTTTCCTCACTTTTTATCACATGCTCTGCCGTTCTATCTAAAAGGTGGCAACTTCACAGATACTTACACTAGTTCGCCATCTCAAATATTCAAGACCACTGAACAACTACGAACAATAGCTCAAAATTTGCAACTATTTTTAGTGAATTCAAAAACAGTGTTTTTGGTAGTTTTACCTCAATAGGTATGTGGAACTTTTTCATAAAAAATTATATTATCAAATTAATTTATACTTCACAGAAAAATGTAAACTCACCATAGCAGTATTTACCCGGGAATCCAAATCCGGCCCCGCAAACAACATCGCACTGAAATGGAAAAATTATGTGATTAATACCTATCAATAGTTAAGTACTGTCGGTTTACCGGAAAGTATAATATGTGCATTTAAATTGCAAAGAAAGTGTTCCATTAAGCTACACAAAGAATTTTTTTTAAATTCACTTTAACTTCACAGACATTTTTCTTGATACGTGCCACGAAACGACTGTAAAACCTGCACGATGCACACGCTCAATTTTTTAAAGCTTGTGTACAAAATGTTTTTTGTCTTTGAAAATATTTATCGAAAGAAAATACTCCCTTTCTAAAATTACAGTCAAACATTTAGAGCAGGGGTGCACGACCTGCGGCCTTCGATAAAAATTTAAGAAGCCGCGCACATGTAATTTTGAATATAAGTTACGGTCTTGCATTAATAAAAACACTTTGTCTACTGTATGTGGATACTTAGCAGAAAGACGGCCAAGGAGACGTTTTGAAGCTGGCTAGGCTCAGTGTGTGCAAGCAAAAAGTAAAAATATCTTGAACTGAGTGGTGACCGTAATTCATAAAAATGAACGTAATGCGGCCGGCAATAGCGAAAACGTTGCACCCCTGATTTAGAGAAAAGTTCCTCCTTCAAAGTTCAAAAGTTAATCGGCAGTAAGTTAAAATATTAGTGTATACGATCAGTGGCGCACCGAGGCTAAGTGTCGCCCAATGCCGACCATAAAGTGTCGCTCTTTCCACCCCTCGAATTTGCTTACAAGAATTTGAAATGAAAGAGGATCATGTTTGGTGCTTATTTAAAGTATGAGGAATAATAAAGCATCTTGAACATCGGAAGCAAACTCACAAGATGAAATGGGTCTTGTTTTTCATTCTCGATAATGGGTTTTGCTTTGACTGCTTGTTCGACACCTCTGTCGTCATAACTTTTCCTATTTTTTCTGCCTTCTTTACATATGCATCCTTGTTCCCGGAATATTTCGTTAAATTTTCTTCTCTGATGACTTTCAGTCTGCGATAAGCCGCACCACTTAGCTTTAGTCGTGTGCTCATTCAAGGGGATCAAACAAAAAACACAAAATATTAATAGAAGTAATGGCGGGACACCTACTTTGCAGATGTAAACATTTATGCATGTTAATATTTCGTGTAATATTTCCATCTTTAACTAAAACCAAGTATGTATACTGCACTTACTAGGTTATAATAATGAAATTAATAATTTCATCTCACTAATGTAAAGACTGTTTCACTGTTCACTTCAGGTTTCAGCAGTGGTTTATTTTTCTGAGAATATATAAAAAGCTTTAAAGGTTGACTATCTCGCCACTGGCGCGAGGCCCTTTAGGTATGGGACTCATTTTGATATGACAGGTCAAATAGGCTTAAAATCGGTGTCAAACGACATTTCTGACCTCTTCTTGTATGTCCTGTTACGTTGCTTCGCACAGCAAAGGAATAATAATATTTAAGATTTATTTTGCGTCAGACTCATGGTCCATATCACAAGGGCACTCGAATAACACAAAAATGGTTAGTCATAACGCAGTATAGAGCAAGTGCTAAATGATAACCACAGACAACACAGGGAGATGTCAAACACTGAAACAACGTGCCAGCTGTAACTGCATCCACTCATCATCAAATATTGATCCTGCAGTGGGAAACAGTGGAGACATTTTAACGTCAGGTTCTGAAGTCAGGGACCGAGTTCATGGGGGGACGGGGGGGACATGTCCCCCCAAACTTTTGGACAGGGGGGACATAATATCTTTTGTCCCCCCAATATTTTGTGATAAAAAATAATCTAGTTGTGCAAATTTCATGGTTACATTACTGTTGGAAACGTTTCCCCAGCATAAAGCCAGGGAATAAATAAGAAAAATGAACATTATTACTAGATTATCTGCAGAAACAGTATACAGATTGACTAGGTAAACTGAATTGTCATGATTGTTTATAATTATGTTGGCTAATTTGAATTGCCGAATGGGTGTGCACATACACTTCGCTCAATCACGAATTCTAGCCGCGCTCGTCTGTAACCTGCAATAAGAATACGGTTGCAACCAGGCGAGTAGCCAGGTGGAAACGGGGGCAATTTCCCACCCAATTCCAAATTTTTTAGGTTAATAAAATGTTTGAAGTATAAGCCAAAGAAATACTTTACTGCAAATCAACGAAACTACCTCAAGGAACCTATTCCACTTCAGCTTCTAGTCGAATACAAATTTGTATCTAACCTTTTGTAATCAGTGACCGCAAGTAAAAACAATTGGAGATTGGAGTAACACTTTCCGTAGCTGTTTTTGGCGCACCAGCTTGCTATATCCCACCTAATGGTTATTTAAGCTTCATTTCAAGATCATCGCAAATTTCTTTTTGATAACCGTGGGTGTCACAAATACAACCTATCCTTGTTTCCAGTGTCAGCGAAGCCTTAAATCAATATCGTAGATTTTTGTTTTTGCTCAGTTTTAAAACTACCTGCGCGAATATGGCGTTGACATAATTTTTATATGTCTTGAATCTCAAAGTTTGGCTAAGAAGCGATTCAGTTTCAGTCTTCGTCATTTGCGCCATGGTCACTGTTTAGCAACAGTAGCATTCATTCCAGATGTATATATTTGTGATGACATGAATTGTGACGGTTCAATCACAGTTTTGTGGAGCCTTAACGTTTTCATTAATGGTTTCCATTTGCCTTGCCGGCGAGTAAAAAATCAGTCTTGTCAAGACATTAAACTCCGACCTGCTGTTCATAAGCTCAGTGTTTCAACTTTCATCTGATGTTAATTGCCACCCTATCCTACAGTAAATAA
>JGI24158J21664_10006622_pt1 | contig 15296 bp, 10 predicted proteins | sample Ectturendosymbi3_FD_21664 | JGI IMG/M metagenome (IMG submission 21664) | reverse complement strand
TTTTTTTTCCCCAAAACGACATCACAATGACGTCGCCTGTGGGCGCAACAGGACTGTAACCAGGGAGGCGCAGGGGGAAGAACCCCATTGAAAAGTTTTCGCCCTCCTGGAAAAATGTGTTGGACATAGTTCAAAATTCTTGGACATAGTTTAAAAAATTGAGGCCCCTCTCAGAAAACTCTACGCCCCCCCTGGTGTCCCAAATTGGTTACGGGCCTGGGGCGCAACCTACCTCAAAAGATTCGTTGCTGTCTTCTGGATCCGACAATGTCTTGACTGAGTTTTTAGCTCACTCCGGTCGCGAGTTACGGCCAATCATAACTTTAAAGACACAATCGTGGCTTTCGCGGGCCGGGTTTGAATGTAATAGTGATGTTAAAGGGCCGGGGAATGCAATCATACATATACAACTTACATTTTTACGAAGGCATTACTGCGCGGCGAGCATAATGATGCAGTATATGCGGACTGGTATCGAAGTCCTTTGTGTGTCACCTTGCTCAACGCAAAGATACCGGCGGTACTGTCCGCCAAACCTTGCTCGACTTATTTAAGACTGTACAATGTGATGTAAGCCGTTACCCTGGTATGGTCTAAATCAGTGCATACAAACCTTTTCTAACACGCGACTCACTTTGACTATCAATTTTTTTGGAGGATCAATACAAAACAGTGCAAAACAACGACAATTAAAAATTACGATACACCTGGGAGAAAAAAAATATATTTAAAAGCATATTTAATTTATAGCTAATGAGAAAGTTGGGCTTGCTTGTTGGATAAAAAAAGCAAGTAGAGGCTTGATAGGAGACAAGCTCCCACGCAGCCTAGCACTGTTAATTTCACTTGCTTCATGACCCATACCAGACACGAAGCGCTGGCACGTGGCTATGTAGCAGCAGTTGGTGACTGTGAAGTAGCCTAAATCTGACAGGCTGCTATGCAGCAGCATCAAACAAAAATGATTTTGTCTCATAGAAGCTGTGAAATCCACATGAATTACACGCAGATTGTATCAATGCATATGGCACACCTACAAGTACAAGTGTTCCTTTGAAGTAAGTAGCCAAATTACACGTTTGTGGGTGCAGAGCAAAAACTATCTTACGTCTTAGTTGTTGGAGAAAAATAATCTACTCTATTCGTGTTCTCTATGTTTAATCTTCTAGCTCGAGAAATATTTAGCCACCGCCGAAAGAGGTCACAATAATCCAAATGGCAATATACTTCAACGCATGGTAAATACTTAGGAAGGTGAGATTTTTCAAAGCAGGCTGTAACTGCTCGCACTAGCTCAATCTACATTACGTGTTAGGTTTGTCATAACAGTTCAGATCAGTTTATTTCTGCATCCCGAAATACGTAATTTAAATACGTAATGAAAAAAACAAAATACGTAATTACGTAATCAAGAATGCAGGGACAGGACGCCACGGCCATAGCTGTCATATAGCTGTCATTAAATCACTACCCCCACTACATGGAGAAACTGACAATAGGCATTCATATTCTTCCCAATAAACTGAATATACAAATATTAACGGCATTCAACTCCATCGAAAAAATAATACTTAAGTTGTACTGGTCTTTTTTTCAATGGGTGAAGCATTGCTATCAATTTATACATAAAGCCATTATATCAATACGTGATTTAAAACAGCAAACAAATGTAGGTAGATTTTGAAGAGAACATTACGTACTCCTCGTTTGATATAGTCAGAAAAAGATTTAGTTGGAAATTTTCAGTCGGAAAAACTCAGGGTTGTCCATGGGACATATTTATCTGTCCCATCCCATAACAATTTATGCCTGTCCCATCCCATGGGATTCCCATTACATTTTTATAATATTAATATGGAATAAAATTCAATTAAAATTATTAAATTTATGAAAGTTTAGGTTTAGTATCTATTGAATAGGACTACATGTTGAAAGAGACATGAAAACGACAAAATTTATTGACTTTAAAATTCAGAAGTGTAGTCTAAGTATGACAATTCAGTAACATTCTGGCACTCTCATTCTATTTCTGAGTCTCATGGGAAATACAAATGTGTGCTGTTCCGTCCCATCCCATGGGACGTTTCCCATGGGATTCCCATAGGAATGACATTCCCATCCCATCGTGATAAGCGTTAATGATTGGGTGCAAAAGAAAGCTTTACATTCAGTGCTACCAATGGCACGCTACTACTCTACCTTCTTAAAGTTCACTACGAAAGTAACCCAGTGGCGCAGGGAGCAAGCTAAACGACGATGTGCGCCTGCAGACCACTTATGACAAGCCACACTTGAGGATGCAAAGTGAGTATGACGTATCTTTCTTAATTGCTGCTTACAAGAATTTTGATGCTTTAAAAGCTTATATTTGGGAATGTGTTAATTAAAGCTATAAAATATTTTAAACATGTATTCTGGCGGGCTTTTTCTATTTCCCCTACTCACTTCCAAACTCCGAACCTGGAACCTTCGCTGACAAACAGTGAAAGAAATTAAATGAGATTTTCTCAAACGTGCTTCTTCAGGACAATAACAGTATGTACGTTTTTTTCACTGTTTCGATGTCTTTGAAGTTAAGTTACTACAACTGGATTACCGAACAAAATAGTGTCACACGCTAGAAGTGCAAATGATGAGTTCTGCACCTGAAACTCACCGTCAATATTTTTTGCTGCGTTTCGAATGATGTTGAACCCGTAAGTGCAGACTAGAGTTGCAATCCCGTTGAATATTGAGAGGTACATCGAGGCATTATCACTCTGCGAAACATCTTCGGTAACCAAGATTTATGCAAAAAGTTGTCATTGAAAAGTGCTGCAAAAAATCTTCGGGCGCGTATATTCATGGAATCACGTTCCTATGCGCGGTCTGCCTGATAATATTTTGGAAATTTGCATGTATGCATTCCCACGTCATTAATATGACAAAAATGTTATGCAATTTAAGCTACTTTTGACTCTTTTATCTCAAGCTGAGTTAAAATTCATCACGAATTTATCATATATCTGCGCGAGAGTTACCTTCAACGTCCCCTGCTTTGCATATTAATGGTTTTATAATCTGCGCAATCGACGTTTATACATTTGCAAGCAAATACAGAAAGTTTATTCTTAAAGGACAGTGCTTCTAAAACAAATAGGGAAGCATGTGCAACAGCACGAATAAACAACAAGTTATGCTTTAATTTGGGAATGGCATTGCTCTTTATCAGAAGAAAATTAACACTTTTCATATTGGTTTTCACATGTACCTGCGATTAACCTTCCTGACGACGACACATACTTAAGGAGCAAACCGCAGCTGAGTTAGTCTTTGCTGTTTTATCAGCACTGACCATTGTTGCAAATAATGCAAATAAGTCAATAATCTCATTTTCTCTGATACTTGTGCCGCTCCACAAACGTTACACTTTCAACGATGTTGAAAAGTTCCTTCAAATTTGTTGCTCTGCTTTTTTACGATTCTTTGTAAGTGAAGCTTACCATCTCCGTGACGCATTTCACTTCTTATGGAGATTTCGCCACGCTGAATGAAATTTATTTTTTGAAACAGCCACCAAGGGAAATAAGCATATGTCAAACAAAGCATATGTTTCAGATGCTTTGCACATCTACGTAAAACCGGTAATAGTTTCAACGGGCTACACCGTATTTGTAGTTTTTAGTCATGATTGCACTTTCAAGTGAGAAAGATTGCATTATTGAAAATGTGAAAAGATGTGAAAAGTGCCGAACGTGAATCAATGTAGCTAATCAGCAATTTTAGAGCGAGTTTCCCTGCTCCGGTCAAGTTGACAGAGAGTCTACAATACAAAACGGTTAGTCTGCAGCTCTGATAATACTTTTATCTGTATGTCTCATGATGTACTGTATTCAGTTATTCTTTTATACTTATATAACAAGAACCTTTTTGTCGGGAATTGGCTACAAAGAAGATCAGTGGATGATTACTTTGTAAGAAAATGTCTGTTTTCAAGGTTGCATCTCATAACGTTTTGTTTGCGTGGTCGAATGTTAGAATAACCACTTTCTGCTTTGAACTGAACTACAATCAGCATTTACAGACTTCTTAATAAAATTTAAACGATCTTGAAATGCACTTATCACGGCTGAACGAAACTACATTAAGGACAGCACATACACTCGTCACGCTGGATCGTTGCCAAGCATGTAACAGAATAAAACTGTTCTAACTGATGTTGTGAGCGCAACAAGGAAAAACACTCACATCAATCAAACGCCACAAAAAGTGATCTGGAGAAGCGTGGCAACTAATCATCGCATGCTTATGCCACAGAAAATGAAAATTCGCTTTTAGAAAAAGCTGTCACAAACTTAAAGTTTTGTGAGTTAAGAACTTCGGTTCACCAAACTCTTGAGTTACTTGATTACAGTATGAGTCCAAAACAGTTCATGCGACAAAACATGCACTTCAAGAAGACAAAAGTCTCACTCACGTCTAAACTGTATAGCTTCCAGTCAGCTTTCAAGAGAACACCCAAGGCTGCAATGAGTGGTGTAACGATGACGTTTTGGAATATCATCCATTTACCCATGTAGGTGATTTTTCTGAAACATTTATTTGGAGTAAGACGGGCTATGATGAATAGATGTATTCACCCATAAGCTACGGTAAGCCCGCTATGCACACTCATCCACTTCAGTTTTTCTCTCAGTCAAAGTATCAGTAAAGAAAAGTGCTACTTAACATAAATTTATTTCCCAAAAGTGTTCACTAGTCTATGTGCAAAGATTCTCCATCACACCAGAGTTGTAAACGGGCTTCATTTTGAAACCCGAACCCGGCCGGAAATCACAAGCCCGAACCCGGCCCGAGTCCGACATTTATTCTTGAAGCCCGATTTAGGACTGAAAGCCAAATCGCAGAGTAAGGATATACGCAACTGCGAGATATCAAAAAACGTAGTGTACGGGTATAGCTGGAGGTACACGGTTTTATCACACCCAAAATAGCAACCATCTTGAGCAAAATATCGGCTTAAACAAGCACAAATGTGGTTGTTAATCAACGATAAAACTGCAGAATATGTTTCACAAGGAAAAAAGAAACTATCACGGAACTATTCACGATGACGCTTTAGGTATAAAAAATGATCTAGGATAGCGTTTTAGACATGAAAACCCGGTTTGTAGGCCATCGTTTCTTAAAACAAGCTTTGAATCGTGTAAGTGATTGATCTTTTCGAAGCAACTCCATCGCGTGCTAATTTCCTCACCACTGCTGTCGCCTTCTCAAACGAGTATGAGACTAATCCGAGCAGAGTGCAAAAGAACGCAGCTGTGTTTGCAAATATAATTAACTGAAGAAAATCACAATCATTTCACCACAAAATTCACGGCGGTGGGCACAACAAATGTACCCCGCGAAAGAAAAAGTCTTTAGTCTCCATGTTATAAAAAAGTTTTGTATCCAGGCCCGAAATCAGCCTGAAACAAATTGAAAAACTTGAGCCCAAACCCGGCCCGAAACCCGACCAGACCCGAAAAGTCCGGCCCGACTTACAGTTGTAAGTGCGTCACACTGCGTTTGTCTACGATAAATACATTTCCATGTGTTGTTTCAAACAAAAATCACAAGATTATGTGAGTGTAACATGTAAAATGAGATATATCTGTTTTCCACTCGACGGTGACGTAATTTATAGCATAAGCTGTTGTTTCCGAAAGGTACCTCAAGGCGTGGGAATGCTTCTATTTTCTTGAAAATGGAACCGGCATGGAAACCAAGTGAGATTTTGGCGAGATAAAAATAAAATCCAATTGTTTCAAAAAGAAAAAAATGACTTGAGGAAAGACAAAATGCGTGGAGCAAACAAAGCGAAAAGGTAAAATAGAGGGTATAGTCCGTGGGCTTTTTTTAATTTTAGAGAAGAAAAAGAAGTACAAATTGCTTTTATCAAAAGTTCTGGACAACTTTTATCTTAAATTAAGAGTGTTTTGTTTGTCCTCCCAAACCTGCCACTTGCTCACAATTCACTACTAAATGTTGCTGACCAGTCACCCCCAAACACTATTCGTTTCGACCCCGTTTGTTTTGCAACCACGTATTTGGTAGATGAGTCATGCCTCTTGTATAACCACCGCTACACACAGTTTTTTTAAGGTTTGACCTTGGCGACTGCTAAGACATTTGAAGAGCAACTATTTCATTTAAATACCGAGATGGTCGTGAAGGGAGGTTTTAGTGTATTTGGTGGTGATTATACAGCGAGGTTCTATTGTAATTTGAGAGACCGTTTAGGTCTCTCGTTTCGGTCTCTCAAAACATCTTAGAAAAGCATTGACTGCACATAACATTTTTTTCACTGCTGTGCATGGGCGTCGGAAGGATTTTTCCAGAGGGAAGCCACTAGGGGACTTTTCCTAAATTTTTCCAGGGGGGGCAAAAAGTGGTGAAATTTTATTTTTCCCACTCAAAACTAAGAAAACAACATTTTTTACCTGAAAATTTAAAATCCAGGGGATCTTGCCCCCCCTGCCCCCACTTCCGACGCCCATGCTGCTGTGTGTTACGAAACAACAATGCTTACATGTTGTTGTGCACGGAAGGCAGACAGAAGATGCAGCAGCAGGGAACAACGTCAAGTGGGATCTCAGCATGGCAGGTTTTCTCCACAAAGGGTCTTGTTCCTCCCGCAAACGTGATCAATAGGTAGTAAAATTTGTAGATAGCGAACGTCACGTAAATGTTGTACATGAATGTTAGGTATACCACGGCCCGAGGCATGAAAACACCAATAGTTCCAATCACAGAGACTGCCTGATGAGCAAAACGTAGGTGGTAAATAACAAGGCTACAGGACTTTCGCTCGGTTTCCTGACTTTTTGATTTGATGGAAAAGAAATATCTTGCTTTGTTTGTGCTTCCAAGTCCGAAACAGGCCCGTAACCAGCTTGGGACAACGGCAGGGGCAAAGACTTTTCTGAGAGCGGCCTAAAGTTTTTGAACTATGTCCAATAGTTTTAAAGGATGTCCAAAACATTTCTCCAGGGGGGGTGAAAATTTTTCTAGGGGGGGCTTCGCCCCCCCTGGTTACGGGCCTGGTGCGAACAGTAACATCACGTTACTTGCTTCAACCTATATGTGACTCAGATATCAGGTTTCCCAGCAGCATGAGTTGCCTAAAAACCAAAGATCTAGATGTATTTATATTGGGAAATATATGCATCAATTTAATTTTTTAATTTAATTTAATTTAATTTGCAAGCAGACACGAAATCCATAGTACAAACACAAACTGTCTGCACAACGCAGGTTGATAAAAACAGACAAAACAGCACGTTTTACAACGGCGTTGGAGGTTGAATCACATGGAGGTTGAATCACAAATATTTCAGTTTATTTTGAAACTTGTTTGCACCTTATGTTTTGGTTTCGTTAAAACTTCTATCTCACAACAAGCAAATATTCTTACTAAAACTAAGTTGAAGTTGCTTTGCTAAAGTGCTACTTATTCAATTGCATCTGATTCAATTGTTAGGGAGACTGTTGGTACATTGGTTAAATGAACAAAAGTAGGTGCAGTGTTCTTTCAAAGTTAGCTGAGCAATATTAATTGATCAACAGAAGTTGTTATGGCACATGAGTATATTTTCTTCTTTGTTGAGCAACGGTCTTTGAAAAATAAGCTCCATGATGATTGCCAAATGATAACGAAAACTTACAACTCATTCTGGAATATGGCTAAAACTTGGACGTCTTGAATGGACGTATTAGAAATAAAAACGCAAAAACCGTAGATTCAAGTAAAATGACGTTGAATGTTTAGATAGCTTTCTTCAAAATCTTCTACATGATTTCACGTAGATCTCAATTTTATCTAATTTTGAAAACTCTTCTAAGGTACTGCTCAAAGTCAGGGACCATCGTGGTGTTGACCCAACGTACAAAGGTGTCAGAACAGAGCAAACATACAAGAGATTTTATGACATTGTAATACTGGTTGAATTTTTTTTAAATTTTGGCAGTAGTGGTGGAAGTGATTCAACAGCGGTTGCAAGAGAGTCCTTTCAATCAAACATTTTTAAAATGTGATAATTTCGGCAGTAAATTGTAATTTCCTATGATTAGTGCTTTTGTCCGAATTAGTAATAATTGAATGAATAAAACATAGCAGAATTTACTTTACCTCATCTAACATTGACCTATCTAACTACCTTACTTAAAATATATAATTCACTACTCCCTCACAAACCAAGCGCTGATTCAAGTCTAAACAGTTAAAAATCCCTGCAATGCATGGACTGAGTGCAACAACTTTCTATGCGGTGCGCACAACACACTGAGCACACAACACATATTTTTCTTGTCTTAGCCTTGCCTAGAGCCAGGGCCGGATTTACCTATAGGCTATATAGCAGTGGTTCTTAACCTTTTTTCCACCACGCCCTCCTTAAGTAATTTTCGTTTGTTTCACACCCCCTGACTTTAAATAAGTTGTAAAAAATGTATTTCATGGTAAATTCATTCAATTGTTTTGTTTTAAAGATTTTGTGACAGACACGAAGTCCATAGAGTACAAACATACAGAGTCTGCCCAATGCAGATTGATAAAAACAGACACAACAGAACGATTAATAGCGAGTCTGGAAGTAGAACAACCGGGTTACAGACACTTTCTTAACACTATTATTCGCTAACCCGTAACACTTGGTACAACATTACATCCAGGGTAGTAGTTGTGTAGAGACACAAGTAGTTGTGTAGAGACACTGAGTCCAATCCTGGTCAAGGCCAGGTAGAGTAGGTTACGAAAGTATTGTGGCATGCACACGCCCTCAAACAAACTCTGTAACGTCCGAGCACTCATTTGCAAAGTAAAATGCGGTTGTAGTGTTCAAATAATAAGGAATATACACAATCTGACCATGGGCGTCGGCAGAGGGGCTTGTCACCCCTGGATATTGTAAATTGACATATTAAATTTTTAGAAAAAAAGTTGTTTCCTTAGTTTCGAGTGGGAAAGATGAATTTTTGTCACTTTATCCCTCCCCTGGAAAAATATTTTTGGCTACTCCTGGAAAAATCCACTTTACCCCCCTCCTGGAAAAAATCCTTCCGATGCCCATGAATCTGACTGCATCAAAGCGCGCAACCATACGTTGTGAGACTTTCTCCATCGTTCAAGAAAGACGTGCATATTTTTTCACAAAAACATTTCAAATGTAGGAATGTTGCATTGAACGTGATGACTACTAACACTCGATCGCCATGGTAGGTTGTATAGAGCCCTGAACCCAAACTTACTGCCACTGATTACTTGACAATTTTTGGCCAATACTTGGTGCAACATTATTTTGCAACAGTAGATGGAAAACGCTTTCTTTTAAGCGACATTACGCAAGATTTACCGATACTCACAGATATGCATGTTCCCACTCGAGCCCGCATGCATAATGTGTTGCAGTTGCTTGTTTCAGACTTATGCGAAATTTTGCAAATTATTTGTTTGTTTTATCCACTCTGCATAGTTTTGCAACCGCACACTACTTCGCAGAGTGAATACAGATTACTCCGACTAATTGTATATGGGTTAAACGCCACAACCGCGTTTTCAACTAAGATTCCAGAATCTCGGACCAAAACCATTCATACGTGAAAAACATAGTACGGTTAATCGCATAACCCAGATATTCAAACAGAAATGTTATCTTCATTTGTGGACTAAACACTCCGCGCCGCTTAGTCTTTGTGAAAGACACGATTCCGAGTTTAAGCAGCTGAGCGTCGCTATTGGGATGGCAAAAAAGCAGAGTTGCTATCTTTCTTTGGTCGAGAAGTCGACATCGTAACGTGGCCTGCAGCTGCCAAGCCGCATAAACCTAGTGTCACATTCAACAAGAGTGTGGCTCGAGTGTAGTTGAATTGCCATAAATATACATAGTCACGTCACAGAAGAACATGGCGGGTGTACTGCAGAAAATTAGTATCATGCCGGTGTACGGCCACATTACAGAAAGCTCGTCGAATTATAGATAGTCATAGCAGTGTCCCACGCTGCGTGGAACTGTGCAAAGTGTATGCATTCATGTTTATCTGGAATTGGGCGAGCCGCTCTCGGATGCAGCCGGCTACCTTAAACTTCTTTGTGTACCATGCTGTTCTCAAATGCGAGAAGGGCACAGATGCTATTGCTAAACGGACTTGGCATGCCCACTGAACAATCTCCCTAGTTGCGTCCCTGAGATACAGGCTCGAATTCGGCCTGAAAATTTTCAAGAAACCTAACCCCGACTTCCATCTCTGCCGGATCTAAACGAAATAACATTTAGCGACGTAAAATTGGCACTGGCGTACCGTTTGGAAGGTGCACATTCCCGTTCAAACACTTTCCATGTTGTAGATCATGTAAGGGCTCGCGACCCCTGAAAATTTCTTCACGCCCCCCCGGGGGGCACCACCCCGGTTAAGAACCACTGCTATATAGGCTTAATCCTAGGGCCTCAAGATCCAAGGGGGCCTCCAGAAAAGTGTAGTATACAATTGCTGGTATATTATCTGTTCGACAATTATTTGTCAAAATTTTATGCCTTAATTATTGGTGAAATTTAGTTTTTTTCACCTATTTAGTTTCCGTGTTGATAAAGCTAGGGTCTTCCAACGAGTTTCCATGAATTTTAATATGACCGTTGGTCAAGTCGCATGCCGACTATTGCGTCGATATACTCAATTCAATGCACGTTGGCTGCGTCCTGTATCTGCGGAAACGTATCGATTNTTACGTGTGAATCAGGTGAAAGATCTTGTGACTGTTCGTGTTTAACGTGCACCTGATCAAAGCTTAACAGTTGCACTACAGATAAGAGCTATGTGTACTACCTCTACACGCTGTGTAGGGCTAGCAACATTATCCTACAATAAAAGCATAGTTGCTTCTTCCGAACAGTACTGCAGTTTTGTTAGCGTTTTTATTATGTAAAGATCGTTTGATATTTTTAGATGAGATTTTTCCATTTAAATTTTCTTTAACAAAGTTATTCAGAAATCAGATTGCTATTTTACTTGCGCAAGCTTGTACTTCTCCCATGCTAAGCATTAGCAAGCCATATATCTCAATGAGCTTGAATAGCAAACAAAAGTCACTGTCAACTGCCAACCACAGAACTCTTACCCCAAGGAGACAAAGAACAGGGTAACAAACACCAAGAAAATGACAAAAGTGCGTTTGGGTCCGATGCCTTAGAGTAGTGGTTCTTAGTTCATCCAACCCTGCGGCCCCTTTTTCTTAGCTTGATGGTTACTACAGCAACTTCTCAGGAGGAAGGTCTTTTCAAGATTGAAAAGAATTGAAACTGAATTAAAGGGTCGCAATGTTTAAAGAGAAGTTGCCCACACTAAGCATTCGGCTAGTGTGGGCAACCTCTCTTTGGTTAGTGTGGGCAACCTCTCGTTTGTCAATTGAAATTGACAAACTTAGGCAAACAAATTTCAACGAATTCCTAGATGAGTTTGATATGAAGAAGGCCAGGACAAAAACTTTTTTTGAATGTTTGCTGTGCTCTGTTCAGTCTTACTTGATTCGGTGATTGTAACATTTTGTATGTTCTTCAATAAACACTCACTCAACCCCTCCAAATTGAAAAATGAAACACTGTCATCAGTGGAGATTTTATCAAATTTTCAGAATGTCAAGTCCAGTTGCGCAAATGTAAAGCTCCTATAGTGAAGACTTTCTGGCGACGGTTCTGGTTTAAATGTCATATGTTTTCCCGCGACCGTCTCGTTGCGACTGGACTTCGATTCTTGGCCGTTTGAAAATGTAACAAACGCGCGAATCGTAAACCTAGCAGTTGCAACCATTTGGGTGCGTTTTACTTGACGTGTTTTGCTCGTGTGTGAGAAATTTTTACATCCGTGGCAAGCGAGTCGCAACGTGGTCCACACGTGCTATAACATCTTTATGCTGCCACACATATGTGCATGGTATTTGTTTTTGTTTTTTTTGAGCACAGATAAGAAAAATCAGATGTTCAACTTATGAAACCGTAGGTCATGTGTTGTGTTAAAAATGTAACCATGGCATTTCCGGTTAATTTACCTGGAAAAATTGATCACCCTGTTCCCACCAGCCAAGTACGATTTCAACAATTCCGTGTCATTGAACGCTTTTATGTCGAAGGCTGCAACAAGCGCAGTGATCGTGGGACACTCTAGTAATGATTTAGAATTTTTTATTGGCCATACTTTTAGAGCGTCCACATCGTCATTTTCGGCAAAGCTCAAACTGAATAGCGCTTTTCCATTTTTTCCTCGTAACACTGGGAGAGGGACCTCACAAGTGGATTAGCCTAGGGCCTCGCATCAGCTAAATCCGGCCCTGCCTACAGCACGGTAGATACTTTTGCACAGCAGCGATTTGGATGTTGCAGTCACAACTACCACATGTTACCTTGTTTTAGCCAATTCATGGTAGTGTTTTATTAATGGTGGCGGACTCCTGCAGCGAACGCTCTCTCGCTCCATACAAGAGTTTTGTAGTTCTCCCGATTTCGTAAATATTTTGCAATTACAATTACACACGAACAGAAGGTATCAATTACGATTATAATTACATGAAAGTGTGTAATTAATTGCATTCAATTACAATTACAATTGTAGATGATTCAACTCTATTCAGGTTATGCATATATCGATAGTGCATTTGCTGTATAGTTTTGGTTCTGGAGGTCACACGCACACCTGTATGGTGTTTGCTATTTTTTGTGACCAAGGTCAACTGAAGTTTATTGATCAGAAGAGTTGCATTGGTCACAAATTTTACCGTCTCATAAAACTGCGATTTATTAAAAAAATCAAAGATTGATTAAAAATAGTCTTGCACTTTTACGAAAAAATTTATGACCCGTTTCCCAAATACTGCTTCTATGGCAGGTGAAAGTAAGGCGTTTACTGATTACAATGATTAAGCATTCAGCAGGCAGCCAAGAAGCAAGGATAGCTTTATTTGATGCGTTCTCCTGTTGTGCAGGCCCGTAGGCAGGTTTTGAGGTTTGGAGGGGCACAATGCATTTTTAGGGGGGCACGATTTTCGTGTTTATTATATATTTAAAACAAATTTTTCTGGGAACAAGAAAATTTTGGGGGCACAGAAGAAATTTGGGTGGGCACTGCCCCCAATGCCCCCTCCGTGACTACGGGCTTGCTGTTGTGGGCAGAAGGCAAATAATGAATACCTATATACGGATCTCGCACTCAGAACGCAACAACTGGACATTGGATGGATGCAATCACAAGCGAAGCATGATAGTCCCGGCAAAAGTGCAAAAGCGCGGAAAGGCACAATGGAATCGAGTTTAGAGAAGGCTAATATATGAAACACTGTTGGCTCATTTTAGTGCCTTTTGACTTTTCTAAAAATGGTTTGTTAACCATGCTAAAAACAATAGGCAATTCCATGATTTATTTTCTTCTTGGCCGTTCTCCCACTTTCTATATGTTCGACTCCAAAGGCAATGTATCTTTGGAGTTGCCATGCTGCAATTCCTGGCGTTTTCGCTGATTCAGGTCGTTAGGCGCATTGCTTTGCTGTTGCAGAAGTTTTAGCAGCAAAGTAAATGGGTCTTTAAGTGTGTTTTATGTAGTGCATTTGCTGATGACAAAGCTGTTGGCGGCAGCAAAATCTGCAATTGTCCTTACCTAGATAAACATATCAAAACTGTGAGTTTGTTTGCGGCAACTACTCCCCAAGCATAGTCACAGTCCAGCCATAGTAACCCAAACCCTTCGATAACGACGTTGATGGATCATCTGTTCGAAACCAATATTAATACAGGCTTGAATACTGTAAAGCACAAATTACGTGCAAAATGAAATTACGTGCACTGTCGCATACTATCTTGTCACAAACACATGCACTGTTTCACTGGCAGTTTATGATGTGCAATGCGCGGTAATAAAATCCAATCTGTTGATTTCTGCTGAAGATGCAAACAGTTAGTTGTGCATCATGGCCAACGACATTTCACACAGGTCTGTGGTGATTGTTTTAACAGGTCTTTGCAAAACTTCTAACTCTAACTCTTCCAAAGTTTCGTGTCTATTGGGTAGAAAATTAACCGAAGTTATTTACGACGGGACAAACAGCTGGAAGGTGTTTGCTGGTTGCGGCCAAAACAACACGTTAGTAGACAGTATAAGGTACAAGGCGCACATACCATTTAAAAGGGGCATTAACATTACTTTCCTGACTTACGCTTAACTCGAATCTTGTGCATTGTACAATATAGTACGCAGCAGAATTATAAGTTTCTTGGTGAACTGAGCAATATCTAATGCAACAAAGTTTACAGCAGGGGTGGGAAACCTGGAGCCCGCGGGCAAAATGCGGCCCCGCGAGCATTTAATATGGCCCGCATCAGAATTTTCGTTACCCAAGTTAGAGCACAACATCACATTAAAATAAAACTCATGACAAGCAGACATGTTGACAATAAGTCAAAAGAAGTCTTTCTCGCACCTTGACGTAATTTTTTCTCCTTCCTGTTCTTTGGAAGATAAAGGCAGAATTTTAAGATAAAATTTTTGCGGCCTGCCAATGACATTCCAAAATTCACGCCGCCCGTGATAGTAAATAAGTTCCCCATTTCTGATTTATAGCGTATATGCAAACATTGAAAGGTTAGTTACTCTACTGTAGACAGCAGCCCATGCAACAATTGCTGAAACTAGAGATTTAGTGTTTCATTGTACAAAAGGACTTAGTGCTTTGTCACTGTATGCAGCATTAAAAGGCGATTTGTAAGCGTTTCCTGTACCCGAGGTCCAAAATGAAACATTGTGGGTTTAACAATAGCTCACTTATGCAAGCTACCGAACAATATATTCTATGCTGTTGGTAAAATATCTCAAATGTTTTGATTTGTGAATACATGTGGCAGGGATTTGTTGGTCAATAATTTAAGAGAAATTCTGCGCTAAAGACTCCTTGTAAAAGGAATAGCAAGTTTTCATGAATAACAGGACCAAGAAAATGCGGCAAAATAAACGGTAGTATTGCTGCTGAACCGTGGCACCAGCTAGCGATTAGTAAAAAAAGTCATGGAAAAGAAGCTTGTTCATAATAACAAAGCCATTCACCCTCTCTCAAGCAGTTTCTGAAGATCAGTGAGACACATAGATTGTATAAGCACAACTGATTACTGTAGCAGACACATTATGGTCTGTACATATTAAATGTTGCTTTCACTAAAAGAAAACAAAATCCAAACGTCCAACGACAAGAATAAGACATGCCGACCTGCAACCCAAAGGCTGGGATCAGTCAAGCACGAAAAACG
>JGI24158J21664_10006619_pt1 | contig 15298 bp, 12 predicted proteins | sample Ectturendosymbi3_FD_21664 | JGI IMG/M metagenome (IMG submission 21664) | reverse complement strand
TCTTGCAAGCCCACTGACGGATGCTTCATCCGTATTATCGCAAAGTAAAGTGGTTGAGCACGTGAAATCATTGCTTGTATTGTCAATGGGGCTGTTTGCATTAGCAACGAAGCTTAAGGATGGAGCTTTTTCAAGCCCAGCTGCAATGATCGCGTATCTTCTTTCCTCGGGCGAGCCTTGGTACAACAGGTCACTCTGTATGTGATTATGGATTAAACCGCTTTTCAAGTGTTTACACATCTTGGCAGCGCACCAATCGGACTTCCACAAAGTAACACGGTCAAGGATGTGTCTGTTTGGTCTAAATGCGATGTTGTATCACAAAAGACCGTCTCTGCAGCTTGCTTCAAACTGGCATGCACCCTTTTCATAACTGGCGTTACTGCAGCGCAAACGAAAACGGGCGAATTGTTTCCAGTTTGTCGCAGTTGTATTTCAAAATCAGATGACTCTGCGTATTTAGTTTTTGCACTGTACATGCTGTCTCCAACGTATGAGCCGTAATTCGTTCGCTTCCATTCCTGCCAAACGTAGTAAGCAGTTCTTAGTGTTGGATTAAGGCAGTGGTTTGCAAGTACCTCTACATTTTCACCGGATGTGGTAATCCTTGATTCATGGAACCGTACAGCAGTGGCTGGTGTATATCCTTGGTGGAAATATACATGAAAGACCTGCTTGGTGTTGCCGGTGACGTGCCGTAAGGCTTGTAGCAGCTGTTGCGACCACTGTACCAGGGAGTTCCGCCAGTGACATCCTTAACGTTTCCATTCTTGCTGGTTGGTCTAAGAAATTTTTAGTCGGACAAAGAAATTTAGCTGTTTGTAGATGCATATGCAGATTGCTAGCCCAATAGACGCTGGCTAATTTTAAACAAACAAATCCAATATAATCGCATAAATGAAGTATCAATAGATTACGGCTAATATGACTTTATGGCACAAATACGGCTTTGTGGAGACTTTTAAAGTAGCTGATTGGGGCCCATTGGCCACCGTAGGGAGACCACTAGCTAACAATCGTAAAAAGTTGAGAAATGATAGTGCATCCTGAAAAGTTTGACATGTTACGCTCGAGGGTGAAGCAAATGCAGCTTGCTGCCGACTATCCCTGCACAATCAACTGTCAACATCTCAGAGCGGCCCTTTTTTTGAAGAGAGACAATGCTCTTTGTTGCATCACTAAACATGTAATGCCAAAGTGTTGGTCTCAGTTTGAAGGAATGCGTGACTTCTGGATTAATGCACTCACAAAGGTTTTCAGGTTGAACCAGAAATTTAGAAAAGTTGTGAAGTGCACAATGTCAGTGCCGCCCCGTGGGTAAAATTCGGTGATACTGGGCATGCACCAATCCAGCTTCATACAAGTAACCAGCAGTGTGAAATCCCTTCCCAAATGGCCGCTGTTGTTTCATCAGTGATGCCAGGTTGTGTTTTAAAAACAACCAAGCAAATTTGAAAAACAAGCCTAAAATGGGTAATTTAACAGAAAAACAAGCCCAACGCGCGTTTGGTAGGAAAGTTCAAAAAAACATAAAACGAGCAGGTTCGTTAAATACAAAAACAGGGAGGCAAATCCGAGAAAACAAGCCCAAATTTGAGAGAACATTTACACAAAAACTCGCCCAAATTTCGTTTTGCAGTGAATTGGAGGAGCAAAATGGCCATCAAATTTGATAAAAAAGCAATCCGCATTACAGAAATCTCCAAAAAACAAGCAAATTTTAATCAAAACAAGCAACCAGCAAGTCTTCAAAAAAAATGCAAATCCACAAAAAAATAAGCCCAAATTTGCGGGAATACCGCAAGGTTGGCAACACTGTTTCATACAAGTGTAACTCGTTGCTAGGTGGGCGTGGCTAGAGTGGCTTCATCAATGATCTGGAACGTCATTCCTCGCTGTGATTGGCTGAAAACCTCTTAAGCGAATAATGTTACATTTTGTAAATATGCGCCCCGGTCCGGTGTTTGCCGACCCTGCCTTAGCATGACGAGTTTAAAATTATCTCTAGGTGATGTTGAAAAACCAACTGTCTTCAGTGCTTGCATTAATGCAAAACCTTACTCAACGACACGAAAACCTTTAGTTGCTCCATACTGCTGTTATTACTTTGTCATGACTTGTAACGAAACTTTAGATATATGTTCTTGTGCCTTTAGATTATACTAGCGACTTTTAAAGCAAAGCTTGATAAGAACAATACTGTTGCCTTAGCCGAAGAATGTTGTCACCTTATTCAATTTTCTTAGTGAGGAAGAAAGCATTACACCACAAAATCGAGGGTTGCTGACTTTTTGATTGTAGGAAAAGCAACATAAAAATGTTGCGCTGCTTCAATTTCAGATGTATTTCTAGTCAAACAGCGTTTTTGTCTTCACAGCATACAAAGCAGATAACATTTGCTGGCATCGGGCGTCCCGTAATGCAGCGGTTACATTCATGCAAGACTGGGTTAATCTTCTTGGCATACGCGGAGCCTTCCCGAACAGGACATACACCTTCCACAGCTGTGTATAGCTTGAATCTCGGATCACGTGACTGGTCTAAATGCCGTACAGCAGCTCCTTCGTAATCACCAGCAGCAAAAGAATGCTTCATGCATTCTGTATTTGACATTACAGTAGCGGAGCATTTTCATCATGAGGCAGTGGTCTTCATAACTTGCGGCGGCGTAAGCTTGCGCATTCAAGCGTCCACTGTCGGGCCAATCATCGGTCCTTGTTTTCTGGCAGTGCGTGGCACTCCAAAACAACCGTCTTACCGGTGAACCAAAGATTGTTCGAGATTGCTCGAAAACCGGAATTTTTTTACTCTATCCCGGTGGCAATGTGCAAAGAGTTATGCCTTACCACGTGATTATATTGCAAACTGTTGTTTCAAACCGTGCGGTCATAGTCTTGTATCTGATTCAGGGAAGACTTCCACTTCACTCCTTACTCGACTATCAGCTACATCGTTACCGGGCTGGCGGCAAACGAGCTCGCCTCGGACACAGTCAAATTCCACATGCCCGCCGGTTGTGCAACCTCGTCGAGGACCGACTACCAGTCGTTGGTGTCAAATGCGCAACGACTTGCAGTGAATGGAAACGAAGCCGCAGATCTTCGTGTTGTCAACTTTGGTGCAGAAAGGCCCTCAACGTCGAAACACAAAGCACATTGTGATGACGCTGCAATTACTAGCAAGGTTTTAAAACTGGAAGAAAACTGGACAAGCGGTGCGATTGTGATCGACGACAGTGACTAGCAGCTGTGTTCGTCGCAACTGCTTCGCCACGCCATTCTGTTTGCTTAAATCGGTGTTTACCAATGCTATCGTTGGCAAGCGCACTTTACCCGGTACGAATGGAAGCGATCGTTATTACGCGCTGCTACTTCGGCCTGCTACTGCGTGTTAATCGTTTGTTGCTGTTGCTGTTCATGGGAGTCGGAAGGATTTTTTTCAGGGGGGAGCAACAGTGGGCAAGTGTCACTTGCCAACTAGAAACTAAAAGAAACCTACTTTCCTACTAAAACCTTTATAGGAAAATATCAACTTCCATGAACCCCTTCCGATGCCCGTGTGACACTGTCCATGGCAGCATGCATATGTTGACCGCTGTCTCACTACTTCCGTTTGTGCCACAACAGCAAATCGTGTAGTCGCGCACGTGAGCATTCCGCCAGCCTGAGGATTTATTCGCTCACTAAATTTGATCCGGATCTTTGAAAAACTGAAGCACAAACGCGCACCGAAAAACTTCCAACTAAAAGTGAAAGATTCCAGCAGGCGACAAAACAAGTATTCAAACCCTGAATTTCGCGCTATTGTCACAAAACTCTCTTTTACAGTTCTGCACACTTTTCGGGAAGCTGTTTTAAATATATATATAACGCTGGCGGCTAATTTCCTTTGTAGCGTCTCTGCCGTTTGTGACGCCATTTTATATTTTAAAAATTGAGTGAGGCTTAATAGCGGTTATAGGCTTCCTGAATGGTATTTCGCTTAAAAAAAAATTATATTTTCCGAGGAAACAACACCACTTTGAACATGGGTTTTGTGGAGCATGGCCCAAAAATCTTCTGAAGCACTGCCCTAGACTCATCGGATTTTGCTCTGCTCAGGAAACCTCTAAACTAGGATCTCTCAAACGGGACGCTCGGCGCCCCTTGGGGTTCACGAGCAGAGACTTTCACTTGGTAGTTTTGCCGTGATATTGCATAACCCAAGTGTCACGATATATTAAGAGTCCTTCGAATGGAGTCACATCATGGAAGTTGGAGAACCACTGCTCTAAACGCTATACGAGTCAGGAAACGATGGGTTTCATGCAACTCAGAATTTAATAACATTTTCCTGGGACATGTGACATCCGTTGTTTCCGCACCAACCTGTTTTTGACTGCCCGACGTCCATTATTGATCACTTTCACAACAAAATCGTATCTGTGCAGCGAAACGTACATAGCATACAATTTTTATACACTGTACCCCCAAACAACTGCTTTTCTCGAGGGGAATTTTTGTTTCTGCGCAGAAAATGTCATGCGCATTTTAGATCCGTTTTTTCTTCATGTCAAGTCATGGTGTAGGAATTCTTTGTACATACAAGGTTTCCGATGTCACATTTGGCCAAAAACGTTGTGCACTTAAAATCACATCGAAATGTTAAGGTAGTAGGGTGCACAAAATTTGCTACACACCAGGTTACCCTGGGTATTACAGTATCCCAATTTTCTATGTTGTTGGCTTTCATGTACATTTTTGTAAAATAACTCTGGCACCATTTCATCTGTCCCTGAAAATGAGGAATATTCATGAAAACACAGGTTTCTGACATTTTTTTAAGTATGTGAAATCAACAAAAACCTGCTGGTGGGCAGTATATCACCCAGGATTCCTGAGCAGAGTTTCCCATCAATTTGCTCACCGTTGGGCGCAAGTCTCGAGCTTAAGTTTGCTGCAAGATCGAGACGATCGTAATTTAGATATTCTTTGTGGTTTCATGCTCATTGTTTTGCAACGCGAAGTGAACAAATGTGAGGGGTGGAAAGGGCGGTACACAGCCTTGCTACGCCACTGCTTCATGCTCATTGCTGTTGGTGAAGAACAACCGGACCACAACTGCCCATTGTTGGATGTGAGATCCGTCTATTGTTCAAATCATCCCTTCGCAATTTTGACTTGTGCAGTTGACAAACGGCGCAGTGTCAGAATACTCACGACTTCTTTCCTGCAGGAGCACGTGACAGGTTATCGGCAAAGCTGGTTTGCGTCATGCTCCTTCCAAGGCCTTTGTTTTGTTACTGATTAACCAGAAATTGTTTCTGCGCAGCAGCGCTTGTGTTTAATAAGTAAAGAAACAACTACGTTCTCTCCTTGCAAAAGCTGGTCCATCTGCTTTATTTGTGACGTAAGAAACGCAAGTATCGTTGTGAGAATCAGCTAAATAAATGGAATTCCGTCGCAAAATGAGTCTTAATCGCAAAAATTCCTACAATATAGTTGTCAGGCACCGAGTTACCAAATGAATCTCTATGTACTTTTCCTCTCTTTGGAACAAAGTCAAACAAAAATTTTAGCTGGTTAGCCTTGATTAAACCACTGTGCATTGGTCTTCAATTTTGTTCATTGCTTCGCGTATGAAGGAATTGTTCGATGAAGGGTTTCTCGCATTCCTCACAATCTTTAGATGCTTGAAACACTGCGTTTTCTTACCCACATGCAGCTCTAGCTGAATCCCAACTGGATAAACTGCTTTCGAATCGACCTCATTTGGTAATTGAAGTAGTTGCCTACTCGGAACGACTTTGCTTCGCACGTTCGAAAGTATTGCACCTTGCAGCAATAGAGATCACCCGCCGAGATCACTCTAGTCCAAGTGATACTAGGCTTGATGTTTGTTATGTTGGGATGTATAATTTCCGAGCTTTCCGCCAAGTCGTGGTCACTTTCACAATAATTTGGGGCGAAGGATTTTTGCCCGAAGTTCCCCAAACTTGCCCAAAACGTTTTTTGTGCGACTTTAGTCTACAGGTTTTCTCCCACGAACACCATGAAGACGATTTTTTTGGTGTGACCTCCCAAAAAGGGCTTATGCTTTTCTGCAAACGTTGGGCGCCATGTTCTCCCGGATTTTCGTCAAAAGTTTTGGTAGTGCGTTTGCATCCCCGCCCCCTACACCACTGAGTAATGCACGGTCGTTTCTCGTGAGATTGTTTATTTTGGTGCGAAGTTGGCATAGTAGGCAACGACAGAAAATGAAAAGGAGAGTCTTGGTAAGGGGTAACTAACAATAATCCGGTGACTGATGCTAAAGCGAAGATAACGATCTAGAGAAACAATGAATCTATGAGTTCTGAATCTACAAAAAGGCAAAAAGCGTAACTATCCGATGAGAGTTTCGACGTTCAAGTCCATTGAGGCTGTTCCCATTAGTTGCTGCTGCTGATCCATTTGTCGTAACCACCTCGCAGACTTCGTATTCTAAACAAAACCGGTTATGGTTTATCTGGACTGACCAGTGCAATTTAATGTCAAAACTTAATTTCGAACAAGATTCATTCCTTAAACCATGAGTGAGTTGTTACGCACATAATTTTGACAGTACCAAAATATTACGAAAACTAGACTCGTCCGTCATGTAACACCAAAAATGTTTTACTCCTCTGAAATGCCTGAAAAAAATTTCAATTTCATAAGTTACTTTGGGGGAGTTTCGACGCTTGTTCGTTGTGGCAAGGTATTTCACCAATGAAACAGAAAAAACACGCCAGAACTAATGTGAAATTGCCTTAGACACTGAGACGAGCCTTACCACTACCAAAGGTGAAAGTGGAAGTGATTCACCCAACAGCGTAAGCACTCCCAAAGGGTTCAGTACTTTTTCTGCTATAATGTTTGTTTGAGTGCGGTGTTTACAATACCTAACCAGTGGCGCATCTAGCCTGGCAAATGAGAGTCTGTGGTGTAAGGAAAGCTTTGATAGTCTTTATAATTAAACCATATTTTCTACAGGTGTCCCAAAACCCGATCAAATGTGGTTAGTGGCCTTTGAACGCAACTAGCTATTTAGATAGTGTTGGCGGCAGAGCTTGACTGATAAGGCTTACTGTATTTGGGACGATACCGATGTTTCTAATTTTTCGTTGCCTATATCCAATGTTTTTGCATTACTCAAGCCACAGCATTTTTTCTTCAGTATATAGGCCACATAAATAAATGGAATAATTATAAACACAAGTTTCAAATGAATAGGTAGATTATGATGCTGTTCTAGCATATATACTTACGCAGCAGTGGCGAATCCAGGGGGAAATCTGAGGCAATTGTCCCCCCTACAAACGGTAACCACTTCTGTGTGATACCCAAGGATTATCACAGAGAACCTGGGGTATTTATAAAAGAGAACTTTTGGCGTCCTATATGACTGCCCTCAAACGCCTTGCCTAGATCCGCCACTAACATGCAGTCTGCACAATGAAGTTGGACACAAGGTATTGCATTGCTTCGTAATGCATTGAGCCCGTTTGAGAAGATAACAATGAATTCATCGATTTAAAACTGCTTACCGCCGGGTTATTTGTCTTTTACAGACGTTCTACAAGATAAACCCTGTTGGGAAAGCAGTATGACTACAAGACAAGAAGAGATGAAAAGAGGTTCTAGCTGGTTCGTCGGATTTGAACTGTGGACGTCAAAGGCGTCCAGTTCATCTACTCGCGACTCTGATACGGACCGATGTTCTTCCGACTCATTCGAAACACCCGATAGTTTTGGATCGGTTTGCTTCGCCCCTAGCTGTTCGGCCAAAGGAAGCTTCCGATGGTTTTCACACCATGGGGGATGTTATGCCTTTGACTGCCTCTGCGCATGTAGTGGCTTGCGCCACTACAATAGCATTTAGGTTTGGTGGAAGTAGCAAGTCAGTCAGTCACACCTACAACTTACCAAATGACATACTTTTTTCAACCTGAGTGACGGACTGTCTTAAGACTGAAGTCTTTTTTTTCTTAGTTTAGATGCCCTGTTTGAGACGCTTTTTTAAATTTCCATGGGCTGTTCACAGACCACTTCCATTAGTTTTTTTTGGTCTGTTTTTTCGATGGATTTCAATTTGCAGCCCCATTGCGCGGAAGCTGTTTCTCTTTTATTTTAACATATTTTGGACTACACAAAATTTCCTCAATTGAACAAGATCCACTCCTTCGCGTACATAGATCAATGGTTCTCAACCAAGGTTCCGAGGGCCGCATGCGGTCTTCAGAAGTCTTTCAATAACACCTCTAATATTTTGTGTAATAGACTGTAATTTGTGTAATTCTGCAATAAAATAAAACGTGTCAATTGACTTGTGTTAAAATTTTTAATGCGGCTCTCTAACAAAGTTGTAAGTCTGGATGTGTTAAAATTTTTAGTGCGGCTCTCTAACAAAGTTGTAAGTCTGGATTTTGCTCTCTTCGGCGAAAAGGTTGAGAACCACTGACATAGATGCTTCATATGTAATATTTCCTCACCCCGTTCTTTGTATGTTTGCATGTTTTTCTGATTATTCTTGTTTTATTTCGAACTGTTATTTTCTAACACTTGTCAATAAGTAATAATTAGGGTTGGTTCACTAGACGACTTCCATGGTGTTTCACCAGTCCTATATGACACAGCGAGAATTTTTGTTTACATTGATCAGTTATTTTGCTATTGTGTCTTCTTTTATTCAAATTTCCACTGACAGTTCGTTACTGTTTTGTATGATTTTTTTGTATTGTTTCTGTTTAGTAGCTGATTCGCATGAAACAATCACTCAGTCGATTGTACTTAACTCCCTACATTAAACTCTCAGACCTATTGTACCAGTAAATCAAACTTGTTTTAATGGAACTCCTGCCATTGAAAACGCCAGCATAAAAACATTTGCTTCCCCGACTGTTTTGTGTTCAACCCAAGTACGGTGTTATTTTTTCATTTCTGTGATGGTGTGACTCTTTGTACGTCAGCGGTTTTCAACCTGAGGGTCGTGAACCATTTTTGGAAGGGTTGCGAGTAGATTTTTTATGTACACAGCTGTATTACATTTGCTTTATTCGAGTTTTAGATGAGGGTGGTTAGATTATAGTGAGTTGCTATAATGGGTCGCGGTACAAAAAAGGTTGAAATCTGTTGGTGTACGTGATAACAGTTGCACTTTTTGACAAAATCATCAAGCAGACTGGAGTAGCCCTTCAGCAAGTGGTGAGGCCACGTGCCATGTGTTGGACACTGCTGTATTAACATCTACTACTATTTTCGTTAGTGTTTCATTTATGTAACTGTTATACATATGCCAACCTTTAGTGAAAGTGCGTAATGTCCAATACTTGTTTTTCTTCATGAACTTCATAATTGAAGTGTTGCATTAAATTTACCGCCCATCTGTAATCTACTGATGACTGCTTTTTTCCACCTGCAAAAGTGTTCTGTTTACCGTGAAGTAGATCATTATCAGTAAGCAATTATGTGTTGTTACGTTCATGCATTGCATTGCTAACCTATCTTCAGTTTCTATTGATCTTCATATTTTAGCGTCAGAGGCGTGGTGCATTTTTGTTAACTGCTGCTGCACATCTTACCTATGTTTAGAATGTTGTTTTATGTATGTATGTGCAAGTGTATCATCTGTTCAAATGTGGTTCCTTTTGTGTCATTGCCTGTTTTGTGATCAGTTCATACTTGCTCAACATGTCGTCAAATGACAAACCTATTGTTGTGCTGTGACTTTACAAGATATATGCTGCGTGCGAGTGTGAGAGAAGGTTCAGTTACTGTAAAGTCAGCATCCTACTAGTGTCCTGTACGTGTCAGTATGTAAGGTAAAGATGCGGAAGTCCAAGTGTGGCACGTGACTGCCACACTCAGGCCAATAGATTCAGAAGTTTGATTGCTGTTAGGTCAGTGTTCGGTCAACAAGTGTCAATATTAGAAAAACGTAGGGTTGACACACGAGTCCGAGATATTGTCTAATGTCTGCCTCGTAAGAACCTGTGGTATTTCCCTTCGAATTCCAAGTACTCCACGAATGTTATCCCTGGCACGAATTGGGTGGAAGTGCGGTCTGGCCATAAATTCGAATCCGATCCTTATGCGATCGATCTTAAAACGAACGCGAGCCGGACAAAAATTTCCACTTGCGTATTGTTTATATTCGTCCTTAATCATTCTTTGAACACTACAACCACATTTTACTTTGCGCCTGAGTGCTCCGACGTTACAGTGTTTGGGCGTGTGCATGCTACAGTACTTTCGTACTTTACCTGGCCTTGACCAGGATTGGACTCAGACCCACTCAGTATCCTACTCTGGATGTAATGTTGCAAACAATAGTGTTAAGAAAATGTTTGTAAAACTGTTGTTCTACCTCCAAATGCGTAATTAATTGTTATGTTGTGTCTGTTTTTATCATTCTGTATTGTGGAGACCAGTGATGGAGTATCGAGACCAGGGGTGCAGTGGGGCGGGAACGCGTGGGAGCGGCGTTCCCATACCTATGTTAAGTTTTGCTTTGAAATAAGTTCGAAACTATTTTTAAATGGCTTTTTTTGGGTGTGTTCCCACACATTTTTTGTCAGCACTACATCGCTGCTCGAGACTTGTCTCGAGACCCATTTTTGTGAGTTTCGGTCTGGGTCTTGAAGGTTTCAAGTCTCGTCTCGGTCTCGAAGGCCACAGGTATCGGGATTTTGAATATTGCAAAGAAATGGAAAAGTAAAATGTCTACAATTCGACGACTGTTTGTTATATTTTCAGGTAAGGAACAACCAAAACAGGTCGGAAAAATGCCAGGAATTTGAAAAAAATCAACCTAGAAGTGATGACGAATTTTTTTAAAGAATTTCGGCAAAATGCACACATTTTGAAGTCTTGGTTCTCGGTCTCGCTCTCGAATTTCAAGTCTCGAGTCTTGGGAATTTTGATGAAGTCTCGATCTCGAAGTTTTAACCAGGTTTCGGTCTCGAATGTTACGGTTTCGACTACATCACTGGTGCAGACTGTGTGTGTTTGTACCCTGTAGACTTCGTTGCAAAACCTTAAAAAATTATAATAAACTCACAAGAAATAAAAACAGGGGACGTGAAGCAAAAGAACGTTACTTAAGGGGGCGCAGTGAACAAAAGGTTAGGAACCACTGCTCTAAATCCTTAAACCCAGAGGCGAATTTTCATTTTCGGGGTCCTAGGCTATTTTCAATTGGAGGCCCTTCTAGAAGGTTTACGACAACTGATGTCATAAAAATTAGCACTACACGTGCTCGTTACATTCACTGGACAAGCTCTTCGAATTCATAAACATATTACTTTTTTCTGAATTCCCTCGATATCAAAGAACAAAAACAGTCGCAATGAAACTAACGAAAAAGGCATCGGTAAGGTTATACGACCACACTCCCATTATATATTTATTGTACCACACTGGCCTCGTGTAATCTGAAAAATGGATTCAGGCGTTTTGTTCCACACGTTACACGTAACAATAACCAATTCTTAACACCTTGCCAACTGGTATATATGTATTCCAAATTTGAAACTTTTGGCATACTGTATTTTGAAAGTGCTTGGTATGTAAATTTTTGATTTGGTATATGTGAAAAATTTGGTTTATTTTTGTTGGAGGGTTTAGTTAAGACTTTAAACCAGCTATGTCCAACCCAAATGGCTTACTGGGCCAAAAATTACTGTCACTATCTTAACCAGGGCCGCACATTGAATAACATATTAATGAGGGCCGCACATTGAATGACCTACTCTGATCTTCGAAAACTAAATTTAGCCAAAGCTAATGTCCTGAAATCGTTCGAATACTAACTGCAATGGTAACAGGCGTGACAAAGTGGCACTAAGGACCACCTGCAAAAATAATGTCAAATTCAAGATTATCAAAATAAGGACAAGTTGTCAGTATGTAGGATACTTTTACTACAGCGAAAACCTAAAGTGGGCCGCACAAAACCTTCGTCTGGGCCGCGGGTTGGACATAGCTGCTTTAAACCAACTTATTAGTTATTTTGCATGCAAAGTGTAAACAGAAAAACATGGTGGTGTTGAAACTATATAAAAAATTTACGTGAGTTTGCATACCATGCGAGTTTCGGAAAGCGGAGAATGAGACTGGAGGAGAGCTGGAAGGTTCTGAAAAAACTGAACGTAGATCTTGGTACGCGTTTTTAGTTAGTCAATGCATCCTAAGGTTGGAAAGCTGCGCAAGAGAGTGTCGTAAGATTTAGAGAAGAGTGATTTATAGAGTTTGCATGGCTTGCAAAGCAGGATTCTGCTGGTGCTCTGTATCCTTTTGCAAACAGTGCAAAACATGAGTTAGAAACCACAAATCAGCTATTATACAGCAGAACAATGAAGCGGGCTACAAAAATAGTAAAAATTAAATATGCAGTTTCAGTATTGGAAAGTTGAATACTCCAGTGATTAATAAAGCTGTCACTGTCTCAAAGTTAAGAAAATAAAAATTGAGGTTGCAGTTTCTTTTTTATGCCCTTGTACAACAGCAATTTTTGATCATCTAAGTCAGGGGTCTCCAAAGTTTTTTGTCTGAGGACCACATAAGCTAATAAAAAAAATGACGAGTGCCGTATATTTTACGCAATGTGATTGTTTCGAGATATACTATATTCTACCAAATCAACAAAATTTTCGTAAACACATTTCTCAGTTTTTTTTCAACATTATTTTTTTCATCATTGGCAAAATGGCTTCACGGGCCGCATTTGGCCCGCGGGTCGTGCTTTGGAGGCCCCTGATCTAAGTGAAGCAGTACGAAGTATGGAAAAAGTCAGCATTAAATTTTTCTTTTTTCTTAGAGAAAAATTTGGTATATGTTTGGTATATTTTTAGACAAGATTTGGTATATCTGTTGTAAGAATAGTTAGCAACACTGATTCACTTCAATCCTTCGCTCTCATTCTTCTTCAGCAGGCCTGCACAACATAGGCCCGTGAAAGCTGTTTTTGCGGCCCGCTAGAGCTTTCTCAATTGTAGAAAATGTTGCAAACGGTCGACATTAAATAACTATTTGTCATTCCAGATTATCTTCCGACTATAACGAAATCTCCACATCGAAATGAAAAAGACATCTTCGGGCTGTGGCAAATTTATGTTGATAATTTGGCTTATACCATATTCCCAAACCCTAACCCGTTGCCTCTTTGCATATCCTTTTATCATGTGGTCACACCAGGCAATCGTCTTCAACTAAAGGCAAATTTATAATCCCAGAACAGCCACCACAAATATACAGTATAACATTTGCCTGATGAAGCAAAAACAGACAATACCTATTAAATATAGAAAATGTATTCAACTTGCAGCCCTGATGCAGCCCTGAAAGCATTTTCCTAGTTAGATGCCTAGGTTAGCTATCCACAGTTCTGGATTAATTACCAATTCCCATGCCAGTGCATCAGAGCAGTCAAATTTACTATAAAGACTCTATACTTTATACTAACTTTGAGAGCAGTGACTGCAGCACGCCACCTGCAGATAAAATAATAGCAATATTCTGCCTACGAATCTTCGCCAAGAGGCATCGCTAAAACGCAGGTAAAAGCTGTAGGCTAAAAACGAAACACAACTGTTGCTATCTAAGACAATAACTTCCGAAAAGTCTCTGTGTTTTGCAAAGATTCATCATTAGATGAACGTCCACGCGGTACGCGGCGCTGGCTCGGCTTAAAATTTTCTAAAGTCACGCGGCGCGGTCGTTACGCGGTACAATTTTCCAAAATCGCACCGCGCGCAACGCGATCGCGGGGCGGTTGACATCTCTGATCTGATGCCCAAGATCAATGTTTCCCAAATTGTGTCCGGCGACACACTGGTGTGCCTCTGAAGAAGCTGAAATGTGCCGCGAAAGTTTTATTTTTTGACAAAACCTTATGCTGTAAATCTTTTTGGTCCGCGTTGCATTGCTTTGGGTTTGAACTTTTCATCTTAACTTAGGCTAGTTAATGTTATTTGGTATGTAAACTCGTAGAGTGTTTTAAATAAGTAGCTCTCGTTGCAAGGTTTGTGAAAAGTAGGTTTTCAATTTCATAAAGTATGTGTGCCGCAGCCAAATTCAGAATGTATTTTAGTGTGCCGTAACATAAAAAAGTTTGAAAAGCGCTGCCTTAGATTAGTCGTTTGTGGTCTATCCAACCACGCGGAACCTCATTTCTTAGTTTGATGGTCACTAACTGCTCAGGAGAAAGTTTTTCTTCAAGATTCAGAAGAATTTAAACTGAATTAAAAAATCACAGTGTTCCAGGATAGGTTGCCCACTAAGCATTCGGTGCAGTAAAAGTTACAAACTTAGGCAAACAAATTTTAATGAAATACTAGATATTTTTGGTATGAAAAAACCCAGGACAAAACCTTTTCAATTCTTACTGTGCTCTGTTCAGCCTTACTTGATTCGATGTCTGTAGCTTTTTATTTCTTAACACGTATTTCAACAATGACAGCATAAGGGAAGTTTAAACCTCACATCTTTTCGCGCGACTGTTTCTTTGCGTTCGATTCTTTGCAGTTTGAAAAAGTAAAAAACACTCGAATCGTGATCCAAGCAGTTGCAGCCATTTGGGTCGTTTTGCTTGACATGCTTTGCTTGTGTGGAAGAGCCGCCACATATATGTGTGGTGTATTTGGTTTTTAGGGAATTGTATATTTTGGATGCTACCGTTGTGCACACATAGGAAAAAAGATATGTGAAAGTTAACGCAGGCCATGTCTTTTGGCAACAATTTAACCGTGACGTTTCTGTTTGGTGCGCCTGTCGAAATGACAGCAGTGTTCCCTCCAGCCAAGCACGCATTACACGATTCCGTGTCATATGAAAGCTTTTGCATCGAAATTAGCAACAAGCGCAGTGATCGTGGAGCACTCCAGTAAGTATCTACAAATTATTTATTGACCGCATTTTCAGAGCGACAATATCGTCATTTTCGGATTAACCTCTTTCATTTTTCCCTAGTAACAATGGGAGATGGGGCTTCACAAGTGGATTAACCTAAGGGCCTCGCATCAGATAAATCCGGCCCTGAGTCTACTGAAAGTATTTAACTATAACAAAGCTATGTTGATTCCGGAAATGAGGCAAAACTATTCTTTGATGAAGTTTGTTCCAAACGGAGAGGTTTATAGGATGACATTCTTTCTGCTTTTGTGCTTCAGTTGCCAGGTGCATGGTCTATTTGCATCATGTCTGCTGTACAGTCACTACCAAAAGTTTAAGACCACCCTTAATTTTAAAACAAAATTGACAAAACTTAATTCAAAACTCCACAAAAGCTGATTTATTCTCAA
>JGI24158J21664_10006616_pt1 | contig 15301 bp, 9 predicted proteins | sample Ectturendosymbi3_FD_21664 | JGI IMG/M metagenome (IMG submission 21664) | reverse complement strand
GTCCAGGCAACTGCGTTAGATTAACTTTTTCCGTGCCATGTGACCTCCGTAAGGACCGGTCAAAATATTTATGACTTCGCTGCGTCGAGTTTTACTCGTTCAACAAATACTTCACCGTTTGAGCGCAACGAAACACACATTTTAACTAATTTAATACGCAAGACCCGCTGCGGCTGGTTTAATGGGAGTTAAAGTTTATTTGAATGCAAGAAAACATGAGAGCAATTCCGATCTGTTTTGTGTTTATCACCTCCAGTCCAAAACTGCCCGGCGGAGTAAGCATCAGGTCACCTCGGGTCAAAAACGACGCGGTGGTGCGCATGTACACATCAGGTAACTGCGGGTCAAAAACTACCTGGTGGTGCAAGCATCAGGTATTCTCGAGTCTAAAACTACCATGCGGAGAGCATATCAGGTCACCATGGGTCTTGAAAGACATGGAACTTCTATTTATGAGCTTCCCGGAACATTTTCGAAAAAAAACATACACCATTCGATCTGTACACTTCTAAATCGTTAAAAAACGCGGGCTTTTTATCCCATATTTATATGAGCAGGAAAAAATGCCGCATACAGAAGCGGTATGTTCACGGATCCCGTGGCAACAGGATCAATGATACCAACAACGAATTTTGAAAGCTTCAGTAAGACATGAGTTGATGTTACATGATTGCTTAAAATTGCGCTTCCCAGCTATCTTCGGCCTGCGGCACCTCTTTCAAGCAATCGGAAAGTTACTGTATGTTTGTCGAGTGAATGGAAAGCTTGCAGTCCAAATTTACCCGTTTACTACACACTCATTTATGTAAAAGGTTATGCAGAACTGCACGTTTATCGAAACTATATCGTTATATACTGCGTCATAGCATGGGCCTCCCTCATCAAATCGTCTGAGTTGCGCTGTTATTGAAAAACATTTAACATCGTTTAAAAAGTCCGTGCGAGTCCTGGTCGAGAAGCGGCGGCGATTCTAGCGTTCAAAACCTGGGTAAGAAGAATTTGAGCGGAACAGAAATGGTGGGTATAGGGGGGAGGCGAAGTGCTGCTCACCCAGAAGAGCTAGCCCCATGCGAGATCCCCAATCGCGAAGCCATGAGGGCTTGCCCTACCCCCATCGACTTCTTACTTTTAACAACCCTGCAGTCCTGTTCGAACGCACCAGTGTGCGATTCACACATGGTCGGGCGAAGAAACGTCATCACAAACGTCATCTCAATCAAGAAAATTATTCGGCAGAAGCAGTTCTGTTCGCCGACGTTGAAACCAGTCGTCGAGCGAGAGAGGTTGTTGCGCTACTTCTGCAGCGGGCAGTGCTATTGATTGCAATGCCAGGTCGTTCAGTCACCAACATCGCTTGTCAGCAGCAGCTTCGTTTCGTCGCATGAAATGTTTCGCTGTTTGCAGTTGTCGTTTTTGTACAGAGCTGCGAGTGTTGCGTCACAACTGAACCAGATTCTTCCGTCCCGGCGCAAGCGATTGTCATCTTAATTTGTGCAATTATGTGGTGATCGTGATCTGTCGGCTCGCGCGCGGCCTCAACGTCCAACTCAGTTGGGCGGTGAAAATTCCATTTGACGTCGCAAGTTCACTGCTATAAATTTTTAATATAATAGAAAAATTCACTTGTTTGGCAATGACGAGTGCTACGCTAGATTGTTAAAATAGTTTTTTTTTTATTGTGGAAATGAGTTTTTTTTCTTGAATGTTAAAATAGGTTTTTCTTGATTTCAATTTTTTTTTTCTTGCATCGTCGCCGGCTTGAAAGCAACTGCCTACATTTTATTGCTGTGATTGAAATTAGTCATTTTTTTATCTTTCTTGCTGCATTGAATATCGTTTGCATCAAAAAACGCTTCCCAACATTTGTCTCGCAAAAAGGGAAAAAAGCAAGAAGTGTTCCACCATTGGTCATGTTGCAAGGCAACGGCGACGTGGCAAAACGCATTTTTTTCGTAGAGACGCTCTTGCAAGAAACTGGCCACGGTGCAGTAATAACTGTATTGTACGATAACCGTTGTCGTCCTGGACTCCGTGAACTCACTTTCGAGTCCTTAAAGATTGTTAGTGAGTCCGTCCGTTCCTAGCTTGCGAGAGAAATTGCGGAGAAACACTGCCAAAACGGAGTTCTTAGGATGGCACCAGTCATATAATTTTTCACTCAATTTGTGCTGATTAGGAAACTTTGTAGAGTCTAACGAAGCCTTTCCTGACAGGGAAGGTAATCTGCGGTCTCAGAACTTCGGGAATCCTTGTGGCAATTTTTAAGAATGTCATCCTCCAGCATGTTTCTTGGGCTCTTCGATTATTTCATGCTGCTCTTGACTTTTGCTTTCATATTTTTCGGGCAGGGTTACAAAGTCGATGGCTACGCGGGCCAGTTCGGCTTCATCACGTCCATGTCGGACCATTTTTGCGGGACGTGCAATCGGCTGAGAATAACCGCCGATGGTAACCTCAAGGTGAGCGTGATACCGTCTGAGGACCGTGCAGTAGCGTCAGAAAAGTGCTGGTTACATTAAAAACAATTTCGATAACAATTATTGAGTACATTGGATGTACCTGTACATTCCAGCGTTTGCTAAAATCGCTGCCTCAGCGCTAATTCGCAGTGGGATTTTCTTTAAATTCGCCTGTTCGGTAACGGTGTTTGGTAACGGTGTTCGCTAACGGTGTTCGCTAACGGTGTTCGCTAACGGTGTTCGCTAACGGTGTTCGCTAACGGTGTTCGCTAACGGTGTTCGGTAACGGTGTTCGGTAACGACGTTCGAAAACAGGTTGAAATCTTGTCTAGGTCTGCCTGTTTGGCAACAGCGAAGTGTCGCTGCGTGACGAAATCCGTTCGGGGAGGAGCGACGAGGAATTAATGGAGGTGATCGGAGCGGCGGTCAAGCGGAAAAAGAAGCAGCATGCAGGTGATGCCTTCGAGTACCGGAAAGCTTCGTTTCCGCGTACAGACCAGCTGCATGGGCTCTTGTCTTCGAGACCAAAATGACGGGAAACGGGCTTTGCTGTGTTGGTGTGATTGGGAAAAATGACTTGATGCTAAATTTGGAGAATTTCGGTTATAAACTAGATTCCAGTTATTGGCAAATCAGCAAAAAATTCTGGCAAACCATTTGACGTCTCCGACTGAGGCAAAAGAACGAACACTGCTAGATCTATCAGAGACCAGAACGGTGCCCTGTTCAGCAAAGAGAAAGACATCTGTGGCATGTGGAAACAATTGTTTAAAGATTTTTTAAACCCAGTCACTTTCATGCCATCAAATACACGGGAGTTGCGTCTTAGGGAAGATATTAAAGACAGTGAAAGATGCAGATTATCACGAAACCCGACCTTAAACGCTTGAAGGCTCCAGTAAAGGACTCGTGTCTCACTCGTGTGTGTGTGTGTGTGTGTGTGTGTGTGTGGCAAGTGGCTCGGCAATCTGGAAGTACATCGTGCTAAATTACTAAGCATGGCAAACACGCTGTGCAAATGAGCGTGCTCAGAACAAAGAACTGCGGTTGCGAGATTTGCCAAACACAGAGAATGAGCATGCACCTTTTCGACTGCGGTTTGGAACTCACTCTCAGTTTTCGTTTCAGAAAGAAAGTGATTTCGCCACCTGTATCCGCTTTAACCCGTTTCGAACCGCTTCTAACCGCTCTAACCCATTTGTACCCGCCAATTTTGCCGAACACTTACTTAACAGCGCAGAGAGTTGGCTAGCGTGCTTGCGCTTCTGCAGTCGGCTGTCCTGATGGTTTGGTCGTATCGAGCATTGCGTATGAGATCAAAGGTCGTTGACGTGATTGATGACGCAATGCGAATTCGTGTTTGAGAAAACGAGTGCTGCAGAAAAAGACTCGAAAAATTTGTTGCGTCACGTTCGCAGACGACGTGTGCGCGAATCAGTCTCCTCCTCAATTGCGCCTGTATCGCTTCAGTTCTCTTACAGGTCGCTTGCGTCGCCTCCCACACTTGTTGCCGTTGACGCAGAAGCCTTTGTTTTTCTTGCGTTTGTTGTTACGTCGTGAGTTGAACCTTTCGTCGCCGGCCGCCGTCTCGTTGTTCATAGAAACTTGGTTTTCGGTGTTCTTTTGAACAAGTTTCGATGCCGGCGGGTGTGGTTGAAAGTGAAACCTAAAAATTGCCGGATGTCGTTCAAGAGCCACTTGTTTCGCAACGAACACGGACGCAGTGCTGACGCAAAGCACTTTTTGTTCAGGTATGTTGAACTTGCCGGCGATGAAGAACCGACCCATGATACTCATCGGTGGGTGAAAAAAACTCGCGACCAGCAAGTTAGTAAACGTTCTGTGCCTGCGCGTTACGCGACAGCTGGCGGAGGTCTGCGGCGTGCTTACGACGTCATTTGCTTACGACGTCATTTGCTTACGACGTCATTTACTTACGACGTCATTTACTGCTGCTGCACCTTCTGCCGTTTGTTTTCGATAACGTAATACTTCTCCAAGCAGCTGTGCGAACAATGCTTAGCCATTTCATGGAATAGGCGACGTTTTTCTATCGGCAGCCACGGGCGTGCCGTGGTCAGATGGCGCCCAGGGCAAGGAACAAGTTTGGTGACCCCGATGTTCGAACTTTTGGTAGTAAATGTACTGTATTGAAGAAAGTACTTGTGACATTGTTTGGACTTTTCAGCGCCCTTCAGTGATTCGCCGCCCGGGGCATTGTGCCCCTCTCGTTGCCCCCTTACCGACACCCTGTTTCTGTTCGACAGGTTTGCTGGAAGGAGGACGACCGTTCGTCGAAGCCACGTTTATTCCAAACTGCAATTATTCTTCTTTTCTTCCGTCACGCCGACAAATGGCTTCACGTCTCGCAATCAATTCCGTCCGCGCGACCAGTTCCAATTGTTCGTCACCCCCTGACGTCATTCGCGCCGGACCGGCGCCGCGCGGCGCTCAAAGCTCCCGGCCGAGCCCGTCTTCCGGTTCAAAGGGTTCTTCGCGCGTCGACGATAACTCGTCGAGCGCGGTTCGCGAACGTTTTTCCGCCTGCGATCGCGCGACGCTGCTCGCCTGCGCTTCGAAAATCGTTCGCCGCAAGTTAGTGTCGTCGTTCACTTTCGGCCCATTGGACCCCCCTGAATGGGCGCAACTGCTGCGTCCCGCACTCCCGAAGTCGTGTCGTGACGTCGTTCGAACGCCAGCGCGATCGTTTCACTGTTCTGCTCCACGGACCAGGACAGGGCCGGAAACCGCGGGGGGTGGTCCCGCTGCTGGCGAACGGAGCGGCGGCGGTGGCGCGATCAGAAGAAAGAGTTCGCTGAGCCACGTCGACGCCGACGGCAAAGCGAGCATGGTGGACGTGTCCGGCAAACCGGTCACGTCGCGCACGGCCGTCGCGTCCGGCAAGGTCTACGTCAGCGCGGAGACCTTTCGCGCGATCGAGCGGAACGCCGTGGCGAAGGGCGACGTCCTGGCCGTGGCCAAGCTGGCCGGCGTCATGGCCGCAAAGCGCTGCTCCTGGCTCATACCCCTCTGCCACGACGTCGCCCTGACCAAGATCGACGTGCGTCTGACGTTGAACGCGCGCGATCGCTGCGTGGATGTCCGGGCGAGCGTCCGATGCGCCGACCGTACCGGCGTCGAGATGGAGGCGCTGACCGCCGTGGCCGTGGCCGGCCTGACTGTGTACGACATGTGCAAGGCCATTGACCGACAGACGGTCATTGGCGACATCAGACTGGTCAGCAAAGAGGGGGGCGCTAGCGGCGATTACAAAGCGAACGGCGCGTGAACGTTGACTGTTTGCAAATGATTGTGTTCAATGCTTGCCTGTGGTTGAGGGAAGAGTTGATATTTTAATTTTGATCCCCCTTTTCATGTCCTACTTTTATAAAGTTTGTGTTTTAACAAGTGTTTTTTATCAAAAGCGAATTGTTATATTAGCGCATTCTTTCGCGCCTCAGATTTAAGTTGAAAATTTTGATTTCTCAAAGTCTGACAGTAATTGTGTGTTAGTCTTATCTTCTGGAGCTTTCTGGCCTTATGTGAGGCACGCTGGTACATCTGGTAAAATGCTACTGTATTCAAAGTTCGAAGCCTCAAGTGCGATTTAAATAGTTTGCCAACTGCCGTGTACATCATATGCAGACTTAAGTCGCGAGCTGTCAACAAGTTCGAAAAGAACAAGTGAGCCATTACATAGATGTAAGTTTGTTGGCGAAGACAGAAATCGACATTGCACAACCCGTGACAGACACCATATCACCCGTACGTAGACCTTTGCACGTGAGCTATGCACAAACCAATTCCTTATGCCCGATCAGCCTAGCAAGCGACGACGTATGAATTCAGTGGTGCGGGGAGCTGGGGGTGCAGGCGGTCCAACACAACCGCCGAAAGTTTTGATTTGTCAAAAATTCGGGCAAAATCCCAAGACATTCGGGCACAGCAGTTTCGACATTTTTAACAGTAACAGTGAAATTAAAATTTTTTGTCATTAAGTGTATAAAGAAAAGTTTACTATGTCATAGAAAAAACGTTAAATATACAGTACAAAAAAACAACAAACTCTTCTGGTAATTTCGTGTTTTCCGTGAGAGTTGAACAGTAAGCAACATATCCAGCAAATTTGTAGAGGGAAAGTTTGCTGCATAACAGTTTTTTGGGTAAATTTGGGTGAATTATCCTTCGCTCCCCCAAAAAATTGTCTGCTCCTGCACCTATGGTTGAATTTACCACCGGTCTTGCAGTGCGCATGCGCAAACCAGTTCTGGCGCAATCGGATGACGACCGGACACTCACTTCGTCTCGTTTCTTTGACAAAGTTCATTTGAGAGGCGATCCGAACAGTGCGCCATGCCGGTCCTGTGAGAAGCGCTAATACGCGAACAGTTCTCTAATGATTCAAAGTTCTCGCCGAAAGCTCGCGGTGTTCAGCTCAAGGTGCCCCTGCTGCTCGGGACCACTCGCGTGTGCCTCGGTTCGGTTTTGGCGTCGCAGACGGTGGTGTTGGGCGGGAAATGGCGATATTGGGCGAAAAACGATTAAAAAAGCGTAACGCCGTCGTGTGCGCTCAAAGCCGCTCGACGTGCGCGGTGGTCGCGTACTTGTTGCGTAGCAGCAGCGTAACAAACCCACTTCTTTGTTCATCATTGCACTGTCTCTGTGTCTGGCCTGGGAACAGTATATGCGATATGGCCGCAATCAGCTGATATTTTCTGGTGGGGAGCAAAAAGATTGCAGCTAGTTGCTGTACCTAACAACTAAACGATTAAACATGTTTTCTGAAAATTTCAGGGGGCAACCGGGCACCCTCCGCGTGCGGGCGTGACACAAGATGCGCAGGTCGTCCAGGAACATCTCCAACGCGTCGCGCCTGTCGTTGTTCACCTCAGTACCTCCCCTTTTGTTCCCTGTCGCCGCGACCACTGCCAAGCAACGCGGCAGCTTCGGCTCGCGAAAGGTGCGGGGCGAAAATCGTGACCTCTTCGCTCGGCGCGCGATCGATTCACGATAACGATTCGCCTGCGCTCGTTGCTGCGCGACCGAAACGAAAATCTCCGACCTTTTTGCCCCGAGACGGGTTTAAGAACGTCGGCGAAGTGGTGCACGCCACTCCGGTGACTACACCGCAAAAAAAAAAATTTGCCGCAAAAAAAAAACGCCGCAAAAAAATTTGTGGGCCGACAAAAATTCGGCCGTCTCTCTTCTTCTGCCCGAGCGGAGTAATTGTCGACAACCTGGTATGCTTTGCTGGCCAAACATTCGAACGTCGTCACGCGCTCGTTAAAATCTTGGCCGTCGTTCCGTAAACGTCTTTCGCGTTCGTGAAAGGAGCGCGCGGCGAAACCGACGCTGCGCTTTGTGCTTGCTCGCAGCCGGATGTTTATTAGCGACAGCGCCGCCCGAAGCTGCAACGTTGGCGCGAAAAGCGCTCACGTAATTCGTTCCGCTCTGACACGGTCTGCGGAAATGTTCCGACAAGATTCACCGCGTCGCCTCCGCGGCCAACCAATCGGATCGGCGCAATTAGAAAAGGTTAAATGCTGCGAGCAAACGACCNAGCGCAAGCCCCGCGCCATTAAAGCATGAAGCGGCCGGGATTAAAGCAATTATCTCGTTGGTCCTTTTTTGACGAGACGCCGCCAAGCATGCGGGTAACCATTTGTTTGCAGCTTACTGGTTTTTGAATTTAAAATAGCGCAAAGACAAGAGGCCATGGCACAATACATGTCATTGTTTGGTCCTTGTTCATGAACGGTTACGCGCGGTTCGGACAATTTAGTTTCATTTGATTCACTGTCAAAGCAGGATTTCTGAACCGTTGGGCCACGNAAGAATTTTTGANTGGTCACGACTTGGTACTTCTGAAATTTTGTNCGTTTTGCAAATTGTATCTTTTAATCGAAAACGCAGGTAGCTCTTGAGCTGCAGACGTCATAATATGCTCTCGTCATTATTTGTTAGAAATTATTGCGAAATGGAAATTTCCACATATCCTACCACGTTGTGCACTTGCTGATGGCATTTTGAGGCAGATAGGCGGCTCTTGTTGCCATGAAAACGAAATTCAGAAGAATAATGTGGAAGATAACTTGATCTGTGCATTATCATGTATTGAGCCTTGAATATCTTTGCTTTCTAACAATGAACAAGCCCAGCCTTCGCATTGATTGTAGCGCTCGGTGTGTTATTTTAAGTTGTTTTTATTTCTACTCTGTGCATGTGCAACAATTGTCGCATTGGAGAAGATGTACAGTAGGTGAGCCACGGACCCCCTGTTTATTAATTGGGGTACATGCTTTAAAAGGTTGAGAACCCCTGACAAAGCACATGGGGGTAATGGTTATGGAGCCAACTGGTGTGGCCGGTCCAGCAGCTTGTTGCTCGCACCTGAGCTACAAGCAGTTTGAAACGACGCTAAGATTTTCTAGCGAATTTTCGATCACTTTTTTTCGTTTTTTTCACTGTTCGAAATACGTGCTTGCGTACATGACGTCTTTTCTTCGTGTTTGTCGTCACGCTGGACGTAGGAAGTCGCTGTAGCGATAACAACTTCGTTAAAGTTCCAAGCAGTGTCTTTTCGTGATAATGACTCCTTCGAACTTGACTGAACGCTGAGCACGCTTCTTTTAGCGGCGAAACACTACTTTGAGCAATAGCAAGCTGAATAGGATAACGTTCGCATACGTGGTGCATTTACCGTGGTGAAGAGATCAAGCCGGATGTTTCAAGCGCAACATACAACTCATGCTTTGTAAAATGTTACTGCGCAAATGCCATGCCGAGATGTGGTGATTGCGCTTGGAGCCATACATGTTTTATCTGCTTAGGCCAATTGGTCTTTCTAGGGACAACTTTACCACAACTGTGTACAGCAGAGCTTTCCAAAAAAAAACGGCGTCAAAAACTTCTTTATTCGGTGTTCGCCTTTAGCAAAAATGGATCAAACATCTCGTCAATTTATTAAAATTAAATTATAAAAAATCGCCGTGAAATGAAACAGAAACTTTCTCTACCTGAGTGTGGTTCGGTCACGCATATCCCTGAAATGTTCACAGCCCTAGTGTTTCGACAACCCAAGCAGGCGACGTACTGTCATCTGCAATTTGCCGCCGTTTCTTCCCACGATGCGGGATGAAGATTAAATTGCTTCAAGTGGCGTTGCGTCACCGCGCAAGTTAATTGCTGCAGCGATCAGATCTGTTTTGACTGTGTCCGGTTATTTGTGTGCAGCACTTCGAGCCTTATTTCCGCTCACGCAGCGCCTCCACAACAGGAAAAAATCTGTTTACTTTCAAAATATATTTTGCTCGGCTGCGGTGGCAGTAAGCTTATGTGATGGTGACGCAGACCCACTTGAAACTGAACTCACAGACCTGTGACAGGAAGTTCACTCGCGAAACATACATTCGGGGCGAAATTTTTTATAGTGTGTTGCGTCTGCCTTGCCTCGCAATCATTTGGCTGCTCCGTAATTTTTGGTATTGTAGAATTTCTACCCCCACCTCCTCAAACAGAATACTAGTTGTGAAATGGCTACGAAGACCAACGAAAGAACGGGGACCCAGCATGTTGAATCAAATGGTGATTGCAATCGTAGATTCTAAATGTTCACCTTTTCATGACAATGTATCATTTTGCACTGTTTACCAATACACTCGTCATGACGACCTGCTGTGTTGCAATGCGTGCTGTTTCGCAATTAATTACTCGCATTCAGTGTTGCCACTGGGGGTCAGTCTCGTTAACATCAGGTTGTTGCCTTCTTCAACATCAGATTTTTACGTTACAGTTTCATACAAGTTAAATGCTTCTATTACCAACCCCAAAGAAAGCGTGATCGACCCCTCGTTGAATCCGAAATAGAGCGAAGTGCCGTCTGTAAACGGTGAAGTCGGTCATGCGTAACAGCAGGTTATTGTCAACGCAGCGAAGGAAGTTCCTTCACTTTGGAACGATAACCAAACGTACGTTACGGTGTTCGGGATTGAAAGAAACTTTAAAAAATTATGAACCTTAGCTTCTTTTCAACGTAACAGGAGAGGATAGGCGGAAAGCAAAAACAACCAACAGCCCAGTCACTGTCAGCATCACATTTGTCGCCAAAACATCAGAAATTTCTCTCAAAACATCAGATCTGATGTTAAAACACCACAGAAATGGCAACACAGGTCGCATCCGTTGCTCGAACTAATAACGTCCGTGACAATGAACGCTTTTCTCGCAGATACTTAAAACGCACGCTTGTTACTGTTGTGTCGTTGATTGTTTTCATTCCAATCTCTAACGAGCAGCGCCCTTCATAGGNAGCGTGTACATGATATTAACAGCTGTGCATTTTGCTGACGGTGTGTCGTAAACGAGTGAAGTGTGATTTCAATAAACGTTAAACGCTCACGGCTGTTGGTCGCATTCAAGCTTGCAGCATTTTTAGTTGCCAGAAACCGTCTTGTTAATCATACAATGATTTCCGAATGGTGGCATGATCAGGAAGTCTTGGCGTCTGTCAGGCAGTTAAAAAAAAGCTGTTTTCACGGCAAAAAATCACTGGCCAGTGCAGGACTTTTCCTGCCGCAAAAGCTGGAATTTCTCGTACAGCGTCACTGTCACATTTCGTGAACTGCCGATCGGTGATAAATGGATGCCGAGAATCGAAATTTCAAGGGCTTGCAATAGACGGAGCGTTCTCATATTATGTAAGCAATTCTTTTTCCTTTTTCAATCCCTCTTTCCCACTTTTGTGAGCAACCGCAAGCACCAAGGCAATCCGCCACCGTAATTACATACGCATTAGTTGACCCCAAAAAACCAGCAGAAGTTATTTTAATACATCGACGTTTCGTCACAGGCAGCAGTGTATGTGTGATCCAAGGATTCGAATCCGCTTTCCGTCGGGAGAGCGGTGTTGAGTTTTGACGTCCATCCCACATGCTGCTACTATTCGGTCACATACAGAACTAGCCTGGTTTAAACAGTAGGAAAAATGCTTTGTCATCTCAGCACCCCTCCCCCATTAAGCAACCGTAAGCATTTCCAAACTCCTAGTCCCCTCTTGTGCCTACGCAATATATGAACGCTCCCATAGTCTAGAGCCGAACCAATTTTGGATGGCTGGAGGCAAAAACTTAGATGGCGGAAACTGAGACAGAAGTATGGTTTCCGGTCCCACACGCCTAGTTTGTGAGGCGAGTTGTACAATGAATACAATAGTTTTTTGTTTTCAACGGAACAAATCGTTCTGGAGCCTAGTCTGAGATTTCAGTTCCGACTCCACAAACCTGGTCCACGCTTACCTGCGACCCGCACAACCAAACTACGCATAATCTGCTTCACTGGATAATACATTACCGAATCCACACTTTGCGTCTCCCCCTGCCCTTATCCTGTCGCTTTATCCGTTTCTTCCAAGGCACCCTTACCTTTACGCGGCCGTGGCGGGCAGGGCCTCTGAGATCAATTTTGTCAGGGGGTACGAATACCGGTGCCGGGACCCCTAGCTTCTGAGGTCCTCGTCGAAACTTGTATAGCATGTTTGTCAAGTAATCAGAATCAAGGTAAAACAGCTACCATGCTAAGATTTTTAAATGTAGCTGCCTGCGCTGCAGTTTGTGAAAGCGACCATGGGCGTGGTTACAGAAAATCTCAGCGCGCGTACTTCATTCTCCAGGGCCCCAGTACGGTGGAAAGCGAGTTCAAGGTAGGCCTGCAACCAGCTTGGGACACCAGGAGGGGCAAAGAGTTTTCCGAGAGGGACCCAAATTTTTTTTGAACTGTGTCCACAAAACTTTTCTTGTTGCGGGCCTGGATCGAGGAGCAGTAATTTTCTATTCGCACCAAGAATCAAGGCCCTGTTCGAGACAACAGACACGCGCGCGATGACGTAAGTGGCAGACTCGCCGAAAACGGGTTCGCATCCTCCCCAAGTTAGCAAAATATTTATTGGAAGCACTGCTTTCGTGGAGAAAGTCGCGATTTTTAAAGAAACCACGGTAACCAACGTCGTCATTCGCTGCTGTGAAGGTCAAAGGTCACCCGTGCAACTGAACAAGGTTCAACCGTTGTGGTCGCCAGTGTTTCACGGGTAAACATACATTATTTTGCTCGCTTCACACTTTCCGCGGGGCGGCGAGTCGCTCGGCGAAAAAGCAAAACATCAGACAACTCGCTCGTTTCCATGCCAACGAACGTCGTTCTCACAACCTCCCAAACGCGCGGCCATAGCCGCAAAACAATTCCCGGGGGCCGCCAGTTGCCCCGAACGGGGTCTGTCCATCCACGTGTCACGGCGCGAAACGCCGGGAGATCCCAGGGGGACGCGGCAGGGGGAGACTTTTCGGTTCTTTGTTAGAAAGTAAATTCTCCACGTTTCTCGATGTGTGAGGTCACTGTACGTCACGCCCCGCTGCACTTTCGTCAGCAGAATCTCGGGCTTTGTCTTCTTCGCCAACTCGCAAGCTGGGAAGAGTCGCGCCTGGGATCTCAGCGCCTTCTCGTCATCTTCGGCGCTCTCTGATCAAGCGGCGATACGCAGGTTGTGGGTTCGATCCCCGACCTTGTTCACGGACTCGCCGACCGCACATCCGACTCGTTCAGGCCGCACAGCAGCCACAAGCACCTGGCGAGCACGTCGCTGACGTCGCTGAACTCGTTTTCGCGCCGCGAGTCTCCCGCGACCGAGTCGGGATAGGACAGCGCGGCACCGCACCGGGTCGCGGCGTCAAAGGCGGCGTCCAGGAGGACCAGGGCGTGATCCCGGCACAGCACGACCAGGTCGGGCAGGCACTGAATGCAATCGCGCGTCGCGGCCGCGCTGTCCAGGAAAAGCGCTCGCGACAGGGGGTTGTGCGCGGTGGGGACGGCGAGCAGCGCGGTCTCGTCGTCGTCGCCCTGGAAACGAAAAAAACATCGTCGCGAAACAGATGTTAACGAAAATTTCGTTCGATTCATTTTTGAAAACGAAAATTTCGTTCGATTCATTATTGGATAACTTTTCGCTGATTTTCGTACTGTTCGCAAAAAAAATTTACATGTAACTTGTCCTAATTTTTTTTGTTTTCCGTTTCTTCTTTTTTTGTCATATTTCAATGAGTCAAGAAGTAAATTTAAAAATGATGGCAAAAAATTTTTGCGGGACAACAATATAAACCGATGTTTCATTTCAGCAAAAAAACTGAACAACGTTTTTGGGACAAACTGTCGCAGGAAGAGTGTGAAGCATCAGGCGAAATCGCAAATGGTCGTTCCCAACGCGGTGGTTTAACGAGGATTGAAAGTCGTCGCGCAAAAAAGCGGTGACCCAACAAACACTGCGCTAAGCACCACAAACAGACAGTGCATTGCTGGGAGGAACATCAAAGATTCAAAATAGCTTTGAAGGAACCGTCGGACCTCCCCAGCGAGACAAAGCAACAGACCGATTACGGGTGTTTGCTTTGATCAGGCAGCAAAAAATTTTGGTTCCATATTTTTGGGGGGAATGCGCTTTTGCTTATATAACGAAAACAAAGCAATCGTCGATTCGGCGCGAAGAAGCTACACGAGCGTAGATAAATTGTTTCTGCAAAACATACCACGCTGGTCTGCCTCAGGCAGGCCAAGTAGCTGGGTAGAAGGTGCTGGGGGGCAAAAGCGGGCTCGGACCGTGAATGCCGGACCAGGGCGTTCAGGGCCAGACGGCGCACGTTCGGGTCGCGACTGGTAGTGAAAAGACGGCAGAGGTCGTCAGTGTAGGGGGTCAAATCGTCAACTCGGCGTTTCGCCGACTCGTCGAAGTCGTTTAGAACCTGCAGCACAACGAAGTATCGCTTGGGAACATTGAAATGATGCGACAGGTAAATAGGAATACACCCCCACTGACTTTTGAAGACAATCATTATTCTATCTAATTTAAAGAGCATTTATTAGTCTGTCTAATTAACAATTATTTATTTTACTATTCGCGTAGACACCCTGGTAATCAATCTTGCGAAGGTTTGTTGTGGTGCCTTGCAGCCAATCTATGATATCAAATGTTACTCCATTTAATTAACAATTATTTATTTTCTATTATTTTAAAACAAAATCGGTTTTCTGGTTTTGACCAAAAAAAAAACTGATATTTCATTTTTTTAACATTCCGTCGCGCAAGCCTTAGTTCAAGCATGCGTTGCAGCCTGGCCCAAGTGATTTCGACAGTTCTTACAAAAAATAAGGTTTTTCACATCGTTAACTGCATTTTCACGAAAATTAATCTCAATCCAGCAAAACTGATTTCACTGATGGGTTTGACGAGAGCTTCTGAGTTAAAGCTCAGGCTACAAGGAGTATCGGAGTGTTATATAACCAAACACAGTTCAGTAAAGTACAAGCATTAGCAACCTTACTGCCACAGTGCAAAGAGCCTTGGGGTGTATAAAGGACCTGAAAGACCAAAAAGGCCAGCTAATGCTTCTTAGGCACCTGCAACACATTCTCCAGGTCTTGATCTTTCGACATGAGGTCCAGGTAGATGGACACCGACTGACTTTCCGACGACGAGCTGGCCAAGGCCAGAATAGGCGCCCTCGTTGGGCCCGATGACGCCACGCCAGCGTCAGCGCTCCAAGGCGAACCGAGCGTTGATTGGACGCTGGTCACCAGGGAGACAATGACGTCATGGTCGCTGTATGTCTTGAGCAAAACCTGGAAAATAAAGATAGGAAGATGGCTGCTTGACATCACATCGTTGTCGTTTCCAGGGCATGATTGACAGCTCAAACATTTATCACGCACCCCAAGTTGAAGTAGAGTTAACAGCTGGCAAAACCTTGTCAAAAAAACAAAGAGCACAAGTCATTTTGGTCTCCCCTCCCTCCCCCCCGCCC
>JGI24158J21664_10006613_pt1 | contig 15302 bp, 7 predicted proteins | sample Ectturendosymbi3_FD_21664 | JGI IMG/M metagenome (IMG submission 21664) | reverse complement strand
ACAGTATGTTGTTACGACAGTAGATCTGATGTTTAGGAAAATGTTTGAGATTTGTTGGTTTGACAAACGTCATGTTGAAATGGATGTGATGTGGTTCTGAAGGTAGTTGTGATGATTTTTTGTGGGATATTGAAAACGTGCCGACTGCTGTCTACATATTTGCAAAATTCTAATTGGAACTGTGCAACAGCGTTGAGTATATTGGTCATAATTGTGAACTTTTCAGTTACTACTATATGCGTTTATATTAATTCGACCTATAAATGGAGCATCTCCATGGACATGATTGTCGAAATTTAGATCATAAAATTGCTAACCTAGAACGTCTCACGGAGCGTCAGTGGCCATAGATATTTCCTCTGGGTTAATACATTGACATATTTATTAGTCTATATCAGTTTTTTGACGATATAATTGACAAAGTTTCAGTAGAAAATGCAAAAAAAGCTTTTCATTTCAAGTTAGATAATTACAAGCAAAGGATTATATCGCAGTCTCGCTGTCTTTTCTTTATTTTCGGTTAACTTTTCAGCGTATTATGTCCAGAGAAATGCTTTAGGATTTTGCACTTTTATATTTGTCTAGTAGATTTGTATGAAATCATTTGCCTTCAGTTTTTCATATGCATTTTTCTGTCTGTTCCTCAGTCAGTTCTATATTACGTTATAAAAATCAATGCTCTGGGAATGCTCCAGAAGTCTAGAACCCCTACAGTAGAGTTGGTCAATCTTTTGGACACTATACGACAATTTTGTCAAACCCGAGCAGCCTACCAATACGTCATACCATCGGCTATCTTGTAACGATCTTATTTAACGTCGTTGGTGATTTTCCAGGTAATGATGTTAAATGCAATCGGAAAATCTGGTAAATCAGCAAGTGAACTTCACATTTACTTACTTTTTAATGAGTTTCGTTCTGAGCTGGCTTCGATTTCACCAGTTATTTCATGTCATGGAGGTAAATTGTTTACTGAGAGCACTGAGCAGCAGCTAATTTTTCAAATTGGATCGGCAAGGCGCGACTTCGCTTTGCTTGTAATCAATCTCATGGACAAAAATGCTTTTTTGCATGTGAACGTTATTTCAAAACGAAACATAACTCGAGCAAATTTTCGTAGATCTGGGAAATTTTGACGTGGTAAGGATCGCCAGAAATGAATCACATCAGAAACACCAGGACTGGACTGAAGGAAAGTCATTCAAATTACGTTCCCCTTGTGTGTTATTGGCATTTTCATATTCTGTTGTTCACTAAGTAAGAATGGGGTTACAAATGCAAAGATTCAGTCTTCTTCTTCAGCAATATCAAAAAAGTCTTGCAATAACTTAATCTTTTCAGTGCATTTTCTCATATGCTAATATCAACAGCACCTTCAATCTGCTACTTTATATGCGGAAACTGGCTCACACCCTCATTTTCTAACTGCGAAATGAACAGTTTTAACTTTATCTTGAATGCATTGATAAGATTTATTAAGTCAGGAAACAATTCAATCTTGCTCTGCAGTTTGATATTCAGATGATTTGAGATGGTCATTAACATTAACTAAAAATTCCAGATCAAATAGCCAGTTGTTATCACAAAAAAGAGCTCTTTCCTCAGGTGGCTTGTTTTTTCTTCCGGAGCATCATGACCAGCTTGTTTCAGGATGCTAACAGATAACCCACAAGGGATTTGTACGAAACAAAAAGCCGATAAAATATTGAGGTTTGCTACCTTGCTTTATTACGATCACGAATATGCGCCACTTGAATCATCCAATGCACAAAACTTGGCGCATGCGCCATAGGTTGGCCATCCTGCCCTAAAGCTGTCACNAGCGATGACTGTGACAAGACCTGACGAGAGAAATAGGAACAACCGAGTGCGCTGCATTTGCGATCTTGAACAATCTCCGACAAATCGTGCTTTAAAAAACAACGGTGCAACTCTGGTCACTTATATGTTGTGTTTGTCAGACGATTTTTGTCCCATTAAAATTCTGTCATTAAAATTCTTGAGGATTTTTGCAGATGGAAGCTTTTTGCCTAGTTTTTGCTTTTCCTTTCACTAATTGCTAAAATTCGAATGTATTACTGCAGCTGGGAATGTCGCAATACCACAGTTTGAGTGTTCAATCGTGACCGAAAATTCAAAGTGGGGACAGCATCACGCGAAACGATTAGATTCTTAACTCTACGACAGTAAATGGTTTCCAAGATTCAAAGGTCTTGACGTCAAAAGCGTGACGTCACAGTCTTTGCAATTTTCAGGCGGGTCTATAAACAACTATGTGCGGGGCCCGATTCAGCTTTCGACGCCGCTAAACTCCCAACTCACATTTCGCATCTAAGCTGCCACGACAGGTCTGGGTGGGGGCGACAAAACTGACTTGGCCCCCGGGCGCGGGAAGCCCTAGGTACGCCACTGGTTAGTTTGTTGCTTAGTCAATTATAAGCAACAGACCAAGGGTGCAGATAAGGATATTATTCGTTTTAGCAAAAAGTCATTCGGAGAAAGTTACCAACTGTATACTTGGTTTGATTTGGAGGGTGAATTAATTTGTCGTTTTCGTCTACACGCTTCATACGCTGGGGGATTTGCGGAGCAGATATTCTCTACAAAGCCATGTTTATAGGCTGACCGGCTGTGATTTAAACCTTAAATCTGTAAAAGGTTATTTTTCAAAAGTGACTGATAAATGGAGCCGGCTGTGAAATCGAAGTAAACGATCAAAACTTCTGCAGACATATGCGTGCTTCACACAATGCATTTCCTTAACTGTCATATTCGGTAACTGCCGAGACATTTAAACGTGGCTGCGATCTCACAGACGTGCTAACGACACGCAGTGCTAGTCAAAAGTTTACAGTGAAAAAGCCAGTCTGGAAATTTTTGTAGGCGAATGCTCACTTTGTTCGAACCATTTGGTGGAGTCTAGCTTTTTACTTGGTGTGGGAACGGCGTTGCCATACCTCTTTTTTAGCACTACAACCCTGGTAGCAGGCAATTTTTTGGGGTTCGAAGAATATCTTGCCTGAATTTACCCAAACCTGCCCGAAAAACTTTTATGCGACCAACTTTCCTCATACGCATTTTCTGTTGCTGTTGGCACATTATATTTTCCTCTACAATGTTGCCATACACATTTCACTTCTCACATGGCATTGATATTTTGCACGAATTCAATCATGACAAAAATACATAAAATATACGGGAACAATGCTGCTTCTTTGTCTAAAGACATTTACGTCATACAGTAAACCTCGGTTAATCCGGATTCGAATTGACAGAGGATTTTATTCGGTTTAGGCGAAGATCCGGATTAACCGAAGATGGTTATTTCTAGCCTGACATCATCTAAGTGCTGAGATATCGGTGAAAATCACTTAAATTGAACACATTTACGACCCAATAGTAGACTTTCGCAGAACCAAAACGAATTTATATATCTGCAATGGTACATCAGACTAGCAACCGATCTTAAGTTAAGTTCAATTTTAGATTACTTGGCTGCAAATAAATCTGGGATTTTGGACCGACGAAGAGATTTCTGCTACTGGTCCATAAGCAGTCACTCAAATTGGAAGGTAATGCCTTTCAGACATCTTACCGAGTGCAGTACACTCAGGGGTAATGCTCTACACACGCACACTCAATACTGATCAATAAACTGAAACCGTGCTGCGGCGGCGTGTTTTGAGCGTTTGCTCAAGGTGATATGCTATGCTCGTGTGTGACGTAATAATCGTCTCTACGATCACCCGAACGTTGCGTGCAGTCTCGGCCGCTGTTATCATAATTCGAAATGTTTGTTGGTACAATTAGTGCAAAATATCAATGCCATGTGAGAAGTGAAATGTGTATCAATGCCATGTGAGAAGTGAAATGTATCAAATCATGACTGTTCCATGAGTCTCACGACACTGTTCAATTGAACATATATGCAACATACGGTATGGCAAAATGGGTTCATTCAAACACTGTAATTACAATGAAAAACAAAAGCTTTCCTGAATTTGACCGGACTTGGACTGTACTAATATGAAGTTGGTGCCCTACGTCAATTAATAAAGCACATAAATTAAATGCACTTAATAACATCATTTTTGGCCAAAATTTCAAGTGAGACAGTTACTCATCAACTCTCACAAACGATAAAACGAAGTTACTGAAGAGTTTGTTGCTTTTATATTTATTTAATGTTTTCTATGACATAAAATTGTATTTATACAATCAAAAACAAAAGTGTATTATTTCTTAATATTNTTAACAAATATTGAAACTTCTGTGCCCAATTTTGAAACAAATCAAGACTCTTGGGTGTGCGCCTGCACCCCTGAACACAGCAATGCATTATTCCCTTAGTAGTGTACCGTCGATGCGTCAAAACACACGCTACAACCAAATACTAATTTTCTTGATATTGGACATTCACCCACTGTGCTATCCCCAGTGGGGAGTGCGTAGTCACTGTGTTTACGTGGCACTTAAAAATTGTGGCTATATTGATTATGGGCGTCCGAAAACTGTGGCTAACATCGGCCACAACCACCTGTACGTTGGTCGCAATTTATTGTGGCTTCCGAATTATGGACCGCCTTGCAAGCAGGGCAGGGAAAACCGCAATTTGGAAGATGACTCAGCAAGATAAAAGCCACAGCCGAAATGAAGCCATAATGAAATGCGCTATTTAACAACACAGCAAATGCGCCCAATGGAAAACAAGCGATGACCTGTATTTATTCTTTCGATGAATGTGCCCTCCGTATCAACAAAACCCTGGCCACGGTCCTGCCTTACTCCCCCTTCTTTCTGGAGAATTCTCTGATCCGCAATTCCTGAATATTGATGTTTTCTGTCGTATTTAAAATTAGCTCTTGGCAAAGTTCTTCGTGAAATGTTGTGACACTAAACGAGAATCAGACTGGCACCTCCGTCGTACGCGCTGCAATCCACCTTACCTTGGAAGCATGGCTTCATACCGTGCTGGAGAAAAAATGGTGCTACGACCTCGCAGACAGTTTTTTTTGCAAGTCGTAAAATGTATTTCAAAACGAAAGTAGAAGGTGTCGCTTTCCATTAACCCGACTAAACGAAGTCTTACTTGACCTGAAATGACCATCCAATTAGGAAAGTACAAGCGACGGTTAAATTTTGTCAAAACGTCCCCAAAGCTAATATTCGGGAAGCTCAATTCCTGTTAACTACAAGACGTCACGGTATGAGACGGCAAAGCCGAAACCTGTGCCCGTTGAAACCTTCCGCCCTGAAAATAGTTCTAATATGTTCCGATCTGAGTCAACCTCGCACGTGACTTTGGCAAACAACTCGTGTCATTGCCTATCTCGCAGGAAATAGGCATCATCTCTCCACAAAATTGCACAGCAGTAAGAAGGCTTTCCTTTGCCAGCTTGTCAAGATCGCCAGCTGTGTCTTGCATCGTTTGTCGCTCAACCGTCTGCAGCCTTTTCGGGATCATCGGCAGGATTGTTAGCTTCATCAGCATCGACCACTGGGCTCTTATGCTGACTAATATATATGCACTTGCGTAGTAAACTTCGTTTTTCCTTGAAAAAAGAAAAACACTGATTGTTTAATTTAACTAACTTCCCAGAACCATACGTGGATATGGGCGCAGGCCCGTAGCCGCGGTGGGGCATTCGGAGGCAGTCCCCTTAAATTTTGATGTGCCCACAAAACAAAAATCTTTCCCCACTAAAAATGTTTATCCCCCCCAAACCTTAAAAGCTGGCTACGGAACCGCATGGGCGTTCCCAGAAAATATTGCAAGGGGTGAAAACGTCCGCGTAAATTATTTTGATGGAATTATAGAGGGTTTCAAAAAGGTAAACCTGACAGAGTTTTAAACTATAAAGCATATTCGTGTAAACGATGCCTCAATAATTTCTGTCTGTCGAGTGAAATTCACTGAGCAGGTGTGCAACAACAACATAAAGGTTTTGTTGGCAGCGCGGCCCAAGAAGGCATCGGGAATCGCGGCCCTAACGTGTAACATTCAGCACGAAGAAACAGCTTCGAATCGACGCATTAGTTCCTCGAAATGTTCACCTGGTCAGTCACTGCGTTGAGCTTTTCAAAGAGCGCAACCATCTCTTCGTCGCTGTTTGCCAGACTCAGTAAATCCGGCGTGGCCAGAAAAGGAAGCCGCACGTCGTAAAACAGCCAGAGCTGCTTGTGGAAATCAGCATAAACCATGCACGGAAGGTTGTTGGAGCCGTCGATCGCGTACTGGCCGGCGCAGAATGCCTTCAAAAAGACACGGGGTCCCCCTCTGTGAGATGCCGCAAAGTGGTTGGCAAAAGAAAGGCAAGGCGCCAAAAATTTTTCAAACACAATAGATTAAATGGCACATTGACGTAAATTTTGGTGGAGATCGTCGCTGTCAAAACTGAACAGAAACGAGTTGCGCGATCGCAGCGCTTAGAAAACGCGCGTCTGGCGGTGGGGAAAAAATTCATATCCTTCCGGTTGAACCTGCGACTTAGCAGCGCGTTTTGCGCTTACAAAAAAGTGCAATACTGTTAAACTTTTTTTTTTTTCAGAGAGAACTCATCTTGCAACCTTGCCACGGCAGGTTTGCAGCGCGGAGAGGAAAAGCGCGAGAATTTGATAATAATCTGTCGGCTCGCAAGGACTGCCCGCTTCAGTAAAGGCGATATCGGAGAACCTCAGCGGCTGAAGATCTACTGCCGTCTCACTTGCACGTTATCGGGGAAATGATATCTCACAACATTTCTGTCGTGGTCGACGATGTAGGTCTGACCGTCTCTCGCACAAACGATTACTTCTTCTCTGTGGTCGCCGAGGACGTCCAACTTCATCAACGCGAAAAGCTGATGATCGACCTGACCACAAAAGAAGCGCGTTGATTTCCTTTCGAAATATGGGTCATTTCATGCTCATTTTCGTAAAACAGGTTAGAGATTGCTTTCAGAATAGACTCGGCTCCCCAAGTCCACGAAAACCGATTTTAATAACTCTTTCGTTTAAGCATAGATGTAACAACGAAAACACTGTTTGCTTTCAGTAAACTCACAATTCTATTTAAATAAATTGCACCGGTCTTGCCACAACAGCGTCAAAGTGGATCAGTTACTCGCCATGGAAAATCTCACCAAGGCGAGTTTTCTTGTACTGCCAAGTACAACCAACCGTGCTGGTGCCGCGGTGGCAGCTTATGGCCACTTCCACGTCATAGCTGCTCACCTGCAATGCCCACAAATGATTGTCTTCTTCCATTAACTTCAAAGTCCCGTCAAGAGTGCACAGAGCGAAGTAACCGGCCTCGCTTTCGCGACTCTTTTTTATGTTACCAAGGATCTGGCACGATATATCAGGATTTTGCAATCTTGAACGACTGTTAAACAAAACAGAAATGGTCGCCACCTTCAAATTTCCTCACGAGATTAGAGAGTAATACTTGCATTTTACCTTGCTTCATCCAGTACCGACATCAATCGAAAAATATGCGATAGTAAAAGCCCGAAAACAAAAAGCACCCTCTGTCATAAACAGTAAACGTTGGAAATTATGGTCGATGCTTAAATTACAAAACTTTCCCCCAAAAAACAGAAAACTACTTAAAAAGTAAACTTTGGATGGCTTTCTACTGCAAACTCTGTAAGCGCACCTTACACCGTTCAGCTTGAGGTGTATAACTACGCAAAGAAATGAAAGAAAAGAAGACGCTGGGTAAGACAAAGCTTTTTCAATTGATTCATATTTCATTAATTTACCCAATCCACGATATTCTTTCACACAGTCTATAAAGTTTTACACAGCTTATGCACCTCGTAAGCTGGGTGTGCCGCACAAATTTCTCTTCACTGCCATGTTCATGAAGCGTGCTTCCGTCGGTATTAGCCTGCGTGCGTAAACCTGCCGTGAATTAATCGCATCTAACGATAAAATGCAAAGCGATATCGGCAAGGATTGGTTTTAATCAAAATCTACAGCAGCTTNAAAGTCGCATTTCAATGTTTTTAGCGCTTCATTTCANAAAATGGATCAGAAAAATATGTCTCACAAGCAGCTCATCCAAATCGACTATATTGCAACCTAGAAATCGGCAAAGTCAAGTATTTGGACGAACTGCAATAAAATCGTTACAAACTTATTCCCTTCATTCCAGGTAAGCACATTCCCAAAGCCTCCTCTCCGTCGTTGAAATAAACCGGTAACTAATTTCCGCAAGGCCGCACTTTTTTCAACCGCAGACATTCAAGTGTGGTTTTAGCGTTACGCAGTCGAACATTGTGTTCACTTTCGGAAGTATTCGCCCGAAACGGTGAAAATTTTCATACAACGACTCTGATTTGCGTAAGCAAATGTCCCCTGAAACCATTTAGCATTTCAATTTTCCTTGGTTAGTAATTTTAAAATGTAAGATCGAACAATGCAAAATAAGTGTTTGCGATGCTGCTTTGCATCCTTGATGCAGTACTAAGATTCCGTGACAGTTATCAATATTCAATTGTTATCAGAATAACAACAAATTGTAACCACAAGGCATAACACACGCAATTTCTCGCGCCAATGGATAGTGATATTTCAAATCATCATTTTCTTTTACCAGTAAAATGCGTAATTTAGTAACAACTTTAATCAGATTTGGGGTACGGTCGAGCAGGAATTTCCTGTCTTGCATTTCATTGGAGGCAAACATCATCTTGGCATGAGACATATTAGTACGCTCAAAACTCGTGCAGATTTTGAATCAAAATTAGGACGTTCATAAAGATATCCAGTAAATGACGACCAACCATCATTTTCGTGAAACATATGTGCATGTAGCAGACGAAACCGCACCAAATTTCGTTTCGGATTATTGCAAAGGTTAGCTTGAAATGGTTCGCTCGAGCACCAATAAAATTTCCTTCAGTGTATGAAGCACAGCGTCAGCAAACTCGACGAATTATGTGTTTTAAACTTGCCGCTGTTTGAAAGCGAGGATGGACATTTATCATATGCGATAAAGTCAACTCACCCAGCTCAGCAGAAGTACAGAGTAGGAGCAACCAGGCTGTGAAACCATTATAGCCGGGCGTCCACTTTCACAACTGTAGTGAAGCGTAACGTTTCCTGCTAAGTTATCCAGTTTCCATCGTTGCAACAAACTGAATCTCTTGTACGTTTCATTCCACCTAAGCACATAAACACACAGGGGTGATCAATAACATGTAACTAGTGATCGATCCATGCACCGCCCTACAGGTAAAAAATCAGCGAACAATAGGCAGGGTTCAATGAAGTAAATATGATGTGATTACAACCTTTCCTAGGTTCTGTAGCAGGCTGTAGTGGACAACTAACAAATATTTTGAAACACTGTGAGGATCATTTGTTTTCTATTAGCATTTTTTCAATTTACTTTTTGGGAAAATTTTTCCCTGGAGACTGGCCAGCATCAGGAAATTTTAAGGAAATCTTTCCATCTCACTGACATTCCGCCATAACCTGCTAAACGTATACCAAATTTCTGAGTGATTCTCAAACAAAATTTTGGCATCTGCAAAGGAGAAAGGCTGCTGCAGTCTCAAAATAACAAAAGAGATCCCATTCTTACCTGAAAGCAGCTACATGCTGATCGCTATGACAACATACTAGTTCATATTTTCCATCTTCATCTATGTCTCCAATAAGAACACTAGAGACGTTGGCAAACAGTTGTTCACTTCTGACCATTGGATCCCCTGGTTTTTCTCCAGCACTTTTTAATGAAATCAATTAAATGCAGTTAATACATATATAGTTTATTTTACCTGAAATCACCAATAATGACCACTGATATAATCTGAAGAAGTAAAGGCCCACTTTTCTAAATTCACTTTAACTCACGGTTAGTTAGTCTAATTTGCTTGAACTTTCCCAATTATAATGAATTATTTTCTTTTCAATATTTACTCAACAAGAACATACAAAACTACACAGAATCAGGTGGCAAGAAACAGGCTAATATAAAAAAGCACAATAGAAGATTTTCGCAATGACAAAAAAGGGAAGTTCTGAGCAATGGAGTGAAAGAAAGCATGGCAAATTATATTTATATATGTAAATCAATGCAAAAAATGGCATATCCCACAACCTTATACTGCTACAGACTTGACTTCATTCAAACGTATTTGTGAAAAATACATTCATCCAAAGACCATTTTTAAATGTTTAATTTTGGAAGTGGCTATCTAAGCACAAGGCATTACACTAAATTGAAGCACTCTCTTCCGCTTTCCTTCTTGTGCTAAAGTGCTTGCTTTTTTGAGCCTATTTCAAAGCATTTTCCTAAAATTCTCTCCTAGTGGAGCTTATACCATAACCAGATTGTAATTAGCCATTTTTAAGTATGTAATGTACTGAGATTTAATGGTTCATCACAAGTATATTTGTTCTAGAAATAAGTTTTTTAAATGCAAACTTGTATCACTAATGCTGAGCTAAACAAACTTTTAGACAATCTTTTATATGCAATCACTATGACAAGCTAAGAATGCTTGATAGCTGGCTGGCGCAAGATAGCAGGCTTCAGAAAATTTAAAGGGGTTTTAGAAAATTTTTAATCATTTGATTTTGAAAAAGTTGTAATGTGTTATCTTTTTAGGTGTGAAACTTGAAAACTTCTTGCAATGTGTAAGAATTAACAGGCAGAAACACAGGTGACAGTAAACAAGAAATAGCAAAGCAAAAAATGCGCAAACCATCTAAGTGGTCAATTGGTTAAGCAATGAGCAAGCACCACCAAAGCTGGGAGGCTGGGTTTGAATCCAGGTTGAGTCATACCTTAGGTTTGAAAAATGGGACTTGCGACTTGTCTAGCCTTGCATTGGCAATGATGGATGGGTGCAAAGAAATGGTTCGTGTGTGGTGCTCCTATTGACTGACCACGACTACAGCAAAAGCAGCTATGTAGCCCACAGTGCAAGCAAAGCAAGATGGATGCCATAGACCACTTGTGACACTCCGAAAGGGTACAAAAGGAAGTATAAAAAAAACAAACAATGTGCAATAAATAACCAAAACAAATCTGTAAACAGTAGAGAATGTGAAAATACAGTTTCTTTTTGCATCTGAAAACAGAAAATAACATAGGCTTGTATCTCGTCAACTATCATCATTTCTTAAGAATACAAGCCTACATCAAATTCTTATATACAAATTAAAATCATGACATAAAAAGTATGGCTGAACTGGTTTAAGGATTTAAAATAAATACAATAATTTTAAAAACTTGAAAAATCATTCTCAACACCTGTATATGCTCACTTTTTTTTGAATTCAATAACTGAGCAACAACCATCAACTGCAAATACCATAATCACATTGCAACTTTTATTGAATACATCCCCAACAGCAATGCAAGATATATCGCCAAGATCACTAATAACTTGCCAAGGCTTCAGTAACCGTCCCTTGAACACATATACAGTTCCACCTTAAAACAAAAAACAACAGACAATTATGATAATCATCTGTGGTCAGAAGTCACTAAGACTTGCAAGGAGAGCACAAAACATCAACTTGGCTCCATTTTGTTAAACAACGGTGTTGTCCAGGTTTGAGATAACAAAACCAAAAGCAAAAGTTTTATACAAAAGTTTTATACACCAAGATGGGAAATTTACAACACGAATACAACTTACCTAAAACTATTTGAGAATCAAGCATTTAACTAAAATGAAAAATATGATTGTTTGCATGGATCTGTTTGCGAACTCCTTGTCAAACAACAAGCAATTTTGCATTTCTAAACTTATCTATAATTGTAGTATCAAGCTTATGACCTAATTCTATGGTTTCCATTAGATCTTTATCAATCAAATGAAGCCAAACTAGCTACACTGTTCCAACTTTTCACTGCATGCCCAGAATGAAAACAGAAATCAGAAGGAAACAGTTTTAGGAGTTTTCTAATGTTTTCATGCTTGAAAGAAAAACTGGAGTAGCTCTAGAAAAATAGGTAGTATTTCTCTGTGACTAACACAATTTTGATTTGTACTAAGCATTCCATACTTTCAGGACTTATTAGCTAGTTTGGAATAATTATGAGATTTGAGGTCCATTGTAGGTTGAAAGGGTGGGTTTAATTCATCAAGAGAAATTAACACTTAACAGCATCCATTTTCTGAAAATGCTATGAAATGAAAGCACGTTTCAGAGGACAAATTTATACAAAATAACATTTAAATGGATTTGTTAAAACAAAAATGGGAAAAACTGAAGCAAGATAAATTTAGATAAGAAAGAATACTTTGAATAAGGAAAAGATACAATGGGAACAACATTTTTAGGAAGTGGAAGTGATGTTTCTCACTCGCACAGCATAATTTTTATAAATTTATTGGTGTATAAAAAAATTAGACAGAAAATTTAGCAATACTGATGGCACATCACTCACATGAATCTGCAACAACAAGTTCATTATATCCATCTCCATCAACATCTGCTAGCACCATACATGGATGAGACACTTTTCCATTAGTATGCAGTTTTATGTGTTGAACAAAACTAACAGATCTCATTCCAATATACCAGCATCATAACAACTGTGTCCAAAAAAGTAGAATTTCAAAAATTGCTAACCATGTAACATAACAATGACCCACCTTAGGCAAACATCTGAACAATATTTAAATATAAAACTAGGGTTAATGGCTTAACAGAGTTATTAACCTTGTTCATATGCTGCATCCCCACATTTGTAACTTGTTTAATAAAGATGTAAAATTTATTTTCAAGAATTATAATTCAAAAACAAACAAAAACTCAGAACTCATAGTAACACTCAACCACAACAGGAAACTTGTGATTCACTCCATTGTTTGCTTTGCTCAGAGTAGCCTTTGTTGCAATCCCCTCATGACAAGTAAGACAAGTCCAAACATTACAATGTTGTTTAAAAAATTGATTTGTGATCAGTAGATCTTGGTTACCACATCAACCTTTGTACATTATTTTGGTTTTGATGCATAATACTAATTCATATTATGGTCTTACAACAACCCTTTCATAAATATCTAAAATTATACTTTCCATGCAGTGTTAATACTGTCAACAATGGATGATGAATGATAGCAAGCTTTTGACTCTTGTATCAATCCATGAATCCTAGAGCTTCAAAAACCTTTAAAACTAGAACTGCCAAGGTAGTCATTTTAACAGAAGCAATTTTCAAAGCCGAGTAACTTCACTTGTAACAAAGCTAACTCAATGAACACCTGAGACTTTTCCTAATTTTATATAGAGCACAAGACTACAATTGGCAAAAAATTTCCAAGGAGTTGATGTTTTACATGAATGTCACCCTTTATTAGAATGTTCAGACAAGGAATAAGGATTAAGTTGATTGCTTATATGACAAGAGGGTTAGAACTGTAAAAGTTTCAGATTTGATACCATACACTTTTTTGTTGACACATAATGCAAAAATGGCATTGACATGGACCATTGAACAAAGAGATACTATCTAAGAGGCCTTGGTTGAAACTGCAAGCAAGGAACCAATCAGCTGGTGCTTCAAAGGTCCCTTTAGACCAGTGGTTCCCAAACCTTTAACTTTTGATCTCGCAACCCCATTCAATAGTATTACGTAAGCACTTGGCCTCAGACATTACGTTCAACTCTAAAAGATGTTTAAAAAGCAACCGACAAGACAAGAAACACAATTATTCACACATGTTGGATTCATTGTATTTACGTTCTTATGCATTTTTTTGTTTGAACTTTCTCAAAAATTATATTTGTTGTTTATTTTTTATTTCTATTACAAAGTGTAGAACTATTGTAAAATGATATTGTGGTGGCTAGCATGCTGTACAGTATTACAGTACTTTTGCAAGACGTTCCAAAAAGAATCAATGATTTCACAGATTCAGAAGCGTAGATTGCAAATAAATTCGTGTTTTTAGATTTTTACAATGCAGTTGTTTGTAAATCGGGTTTTATGATATTGATGTAGCTCATACAAGTATACAAAGCAGGTTTGGCCACCTCTATGCTAATTGCCAATCACTAGGACAACTCAGCTTGCATCTGTGCAACTACTTAGTCATCAGTAGTCTTGAAACACCTGGGGATGTCTTGGTGAGAACTAAATCTCATGTCATTATCAAAGTCCGGTCTATTCCTTGACGTTTGTTTGTATGTGAACAAGGGTTGAAAATTCACCATCAAAGAAAGGGGTGGATATTAGAATTTAGGAGCCTGAGGCACACTCAAAAGGGTGCCCCAAAAGGCAAAACACTAACAGTTGTCGAGGATCCCCTTCGGCATATTTGCACATAGATANATCAGTTCTTACTTTATTTTGAAAAACATATATGACTTGCTTCAGATCTTATTAAATGTTGCTCTGCAGTGGTTCAGAAGTTTTTNTAATGGCAGTGGCTATGGATACGCCTGGGGATCTTAAATTCGAAAACTTATTAATACGCCACCTGTGATGCAACAAGGNCAACCCTAATTGTAGGGCAAAAGGGACGTAGGGAAGTGTTTCCCACAAAATTTTCTTCCCTACGTGTTGTGTCTGCACTAAAAGTAGGGAAATAGGGAAGGCAGGGCGAAGACTTTCCCTGCGTTTAGAGCCAGCACTAAATGTAGGGTAATAGGGAAGGCGGGGCGAAGACTTTCCCTACGTTCAGGTTCAGCTAAATGTAGGGAAATATGGAAGGCAGGGCGAAGACTTTCCCTACGTTCAGGTTCAGCACTTAATGTAGGGAAATAGGGAAGGCAGGGAGAAGACTTTCCCTACGTTTAGAGCCAGCACTGAATGTAGGGAATATGGAAAGCAAGGTGAAGACTTTCCCTATGTTCAGGTTCAGCACTAAATGTAAGGAAATAGAGAAAGGAAGGCGAAGACTTTCCCTAAGTTTCGGATCCGCACTAAATGTAGGGAAATAGGGAGAGCAAGGCGAAGACTTTCCCTACGTTTAGAATTTACACTAAATGTAACGAAATAGGAAAAGCAAAGCGAAGATTGTCCTCACGTTTAAGTTCAGCACACAATGTAGGAAAATAGGGAAAGCAAAGAGTTTACGCACGTTTTGGTTCAGCACAAAATGTTAGGCAAGCAAGTTGAGAGCTTTTCATCAATTATTGATGAAGGTGACATAAGTGAGGTACTTAACTGCTGGAAATGGCCGCAAGAACTTGTATTGGAATGTCACAAATGTCCATTAGTGACACGTTTTGAACCACGTTCTTGCATCCAAACAGAAGATGTTTGGTGCCACCAACCAGTTCAGATAATGAGCAAAAATGGAAGGGATATTAAATAATCTCAGTCTGGCCACTTACAACTGTCGGGG
>JGI24158J21664_10006612_pt1 | contig 15303 bp, 12 predicted proteins | sample Ectturendosymbi3_FD_21664 | JGI IMG/M metagenome (IMG submission 21664) | reverse complement strand
CGTATGTGTTGCCATTAGGTGTAACCTGCTTTATCATACAATGTATGACATAATATTCTACTTACGGCTCTTTCAACACTATTATTATTTGTTCAGACCAACTATGCTGATTTCGCTTCTGTTGCATACTGCAGTTCAAGATTGTGCAAGATATAGGCCTACAGCATCTAAAAACAATTTAGGCTACTGTTTGTAAACAAGCTGGTTATATATTGTAGGCTACAGATGAATTTTTGAAAAAGTTACTTCAAACCAGAGGTGAATTTGTTTTGTCAAACGTGGTCGTCACCGGGCGCATATTACCTTGGTTATCACTTGCATACTCTTTAGAGCTACACTGAAAGAGCAATGTCGAATGGGAAAGTTAAATCAATGTTGAAAAATTTGCAATTTCTTGGCCAAGCCAGGACATGACGAGCAGGCCACAGCTATGCCTACAGTATGCTCCACGTACATCATCTAAGTAAACGATACAACTGCAAACTGACCACCGGGTCCTTGAGGGTTGAATCCACCTGGCTGGTTGTTACCGCCGAAAGGAAACGGGTTTCCATTTGTTCCTCCTATTGGCATTTGTGGTGGCTGACCTCCGAATGGTGAATTTCCGAATGGATTTGGGTTTTGGCCAGGATTGGGAAAACCTGCGAATCGAGACGCACATTGGTATTTTAGTCAAACAGTGCATTTGGTGAAAGAAACGTTTAGGAATTACGAATATACTCAAATAAAACTGACTCGTTTTGTATTCCTAAATACCGACCCACCATTACCACAAATATTATGTTCAAGTTCTCCATCACTAGTCATATTCTTCGCAAATTTTCTTGGTGATACCAGAAAGCTCGAAAAAGATCCACTGACCACTAGCAAAAATAACGATGTTTTTTTGATGCTACGATATTTTTTCAATCAAGCAATACGCAAACGTTAGACGTGACATTGTAAAGTCTCGAGCGGAAAAGTGCTGATGGTTTTGAAGATATGAACGGAATGAAAAGCCAAGAAATTTGCAAAATCTTTTTAGTGTCTCACTATTGACTTGTAGTTTCCACAAGGTCTATCTAGCCGATGTGTGAAAATCAGCACTAAACCAACCGTAATGAAGCAAACGCCTATTAACAACACGAACTAGAAGTGCCTGGACTGCGCCACCGCGTGGCGTAATTGGAGTGAAGTTTTGTAATATATCATTAAAACAACAATTGATTAATGCTGTTCTTTTTGCTACTCACGTTTGTTGCGATTAGGCGTTTGCTATCCTTTCATTCTAGATCTTCCGTACTAAAATGATGCTATCATAAACTTTTTGACGACAGACGCCACAAGGCAATTTCAAATTGAAATTCAGCTGCTTCTGATTACAACTGATTAATTTAAGTTTTAACTTGGCGTTCTGAAATCGGTCTGTTTATTTCTACTTGGAAGGTACTGAGATCAACATTTTCTGTTGTTTTGTAATATATTGTAGTCATTTTTTGATCAAACCCCAGCTCAGACGTGAAGATTTCCAACGGAGCGACAGTTTTTAGCTTTGTCCGAAAACACGTTCTTCCTGCACCAGTTCGGCCTGTCATTGTGAGCGAAGTGCTGAGGGTTTTCTGTGACCAAAAATTATGACTAGTTTCGATTCGGTGACGCAAAACCGTATGACATGTCTAACTTGTGATGACGGATGCGTTATCACATCATGCCACGCTGCAAGAGAGCTTTGTTGATGGCAGTTGGCTGCAGGTTATCGTTGCCAAATACGATGACTTGTTTTCGGAAGGGATTTTTTATATTTTGACTGCCAAGACCACGCGGAGTGATTCCAGACTGATCGATGTTTCCGAATGGTTTAGGGTCGCCGGCAAGTCCTTCAAATGAAGGAGCATATCAGTGCAAACAAAGCATGTCTCATAATACTGGGTGGTAATGCTTCCCATATGCAAGTAGCCTTGGTTTGGGTCCTGATTAGGCGTTTGCTATCCTTTTATTCTAGATCTTCCGTAGTAACATGATGTTATCATAAACGTTTTGACGACAGATGCCACAAAGCAATTTCAACTTGAAATTCAGTAGCTTCTTTTGCACTTTGAAGACTTCAGACAGTGCAATTTCTTGCATGCGTTCATGAACGTTATTTCGACAGTGTAACGAACCGAACATTAAGAAGCAATCCACAAGTCCCACAAAACCCAATTCCCATGCTCACGTCAGTCGAGAACATAAGTACTGCAAAATTCACAAATGTTCATCCCTCTTTTTGCCACATGTAATCTCATGTGTAGTTATCAGAATGAGCGCGTTTAGTCCGAGCTTTGAAGCCCATGTTGAGGAAAAATAAGGGTCCTTGTCCAATACAGAAAAAAATCTGCAGTCACGAAAATATTTAAAACAGTTTGCCTAAGCACTTGCTATAACACAGAAAAGTGAGAAAAAAAGTTTTATTTACCTCCATTTTGTCCGAAGCCAGGGGGATTGGGTCTGCGTCCTCTGAATAAACGTCTTCGAGCTAAAAAACAATGTGTAATGAATTGTACATCTATATTATTTTGAGACATTTGCTTTCTGCAGCAACAAATTTGTATTTACAGAGTTCTTTAAAAACTACTTGCAAAAGAGAAATGTGATTTTCACCAGTTTTCCTGAGAGGAAAAACAACATTGGGTGTTGTTCTTTTATAGGCTTCATCTTACCATCGCGAATGCATCTTCTTAGGCACTCTCTGCAGGTAGTGCTTCTTTGTCCTGAGCCAGGATTTGCTTCTTGCTGACTTTGGCACAGACTTGCAGAAACGCAGATCGCCGTACAATTTGCAATTATTGGTTGCATAAAACTTGGCCGTCCTGGAAAGCTATTTCCAGGTTGACCAAATTGAAGGCCTGCAGAAGGTCGGTTTCCGTATGGCGTTCCTGTTGTACATTTAGCAAACTGATTCATGACAAACTGATTTGTCATACTCTTTGAAAATGAACATTTAGCACATAGATTTCGTTAAGCATAAGGTTAGTATGATTGAGAAAAACTGTTGTAAGCATTATTAGACAAAGCTTTTTTCCCAGCCAGTAATACAAATGTCTCATTTTTTACACTATGACGCAAATTTTACTCTCACTGAAAAAGACTCACCATGCGCTACGGCGCTGAGCAGAGCTATGACCAGTGCTGTTTTCATTTCCATCATACGTCTGCTAATACAAAGAAGAAAAAATGCAAAATTCACGAAATCAAAAGGATTTTTGGAGATAGAGCTGCCCGGAAATATATCAAAACAGTTCTTACAAAAAAGATTCTTTGCAGAAAAAGTAAATGTCTTCTGTATTAAAGATGAATTCGGGAAAAACCGGTCAAAGTGCACAACTGAAGAACACAAAATTCGAGAACGATTTATTTCTTGTATTGACGTGTTCACAGACATCGAGAGTAATTTGAAGAGAAAGTGCTTTGACTGAAATGTATGTTAGGAACACATGTGGTGTTCATGTTCAGTTACAGTTTATTCAGCATTCATCGCTATGCTTGACAGAAAACATCATTATATATTTCTTCATCAGTATTTTGTTTGCTCTTATGTTCTAATATAAATGAACCGTTCATCATCCAGGCTTGAAAATACACTTGCATTGCAACGTTTAAAACCTGTCGAAAGCATGATTTTATTAGCTTACTTACCTGCAGTTGTTGAGATGAATTTCTCTACGAACAGCCTTCTGAAACGATTTTGGAAAGACGTACCAGTTGCTCTGCTTATATACGTTGGATCCGACCAATTACCTCCAAGCAAAAGGGCTATCCTCTACTTCACATTCGAATTACCGGAATTGGTGCTGACGCAGTCCGAGATTAATATTTCGGTATCAAGCTGTACTTGGCGCCAACACCCGCAGATTTAGGGTTAGGCGCTGTTTAACATGAAACAACAACACTGAGATCACTTCCTGAAGTCGATTGTTATCACCACCGGTTTTGGTTGCTGTGTAGAAACACTTTGNTGGTGTCTAATTAGGCCGGCCTTATACAGTGCTCAAGACATGCACTATTGACAATAGGTACTGTTTGGCAATGTTTCCTTAATGTTTCTCTACNCTACTTCTCAGTTCGATTTGAATAAGCTTTGCGATTTCTCCATGTTTTANGTTTTGCGCAATCTTTATAAGAGTGAATTAAATGCCCTACCTAAATTTACAATATAACCAAACCCAATTTTGCTGTCAAAGCATAGTTACATGTTCACCAAAAAAGTTCAGAAACTTATAATAATAATAACGACACGATTTTGGTTTATTCAGACGTAATCTTCTACCACACTCTTACATAAATTAAGCACTATGATTAAGGGAAGGTGGGGCACAGTACGACTAGGGGCACAGCCGTCTTTTTTGATTTGTTCAAAAAGTTGAAAATGTTGAACTTTAAAGTTTCTATGGTGATTTAGTCTCATACCAACCGTAGAACTAAAGTGAATTTTTGCTTGACAGGCAGCTGTTGTTACGAGTTACAGAGCAAGTTGTGTTTTTCCTAACCAAAAATAATTTATAAAATCGCATTTAGATTTGGGTTATTCCCACGTTAATCAACATCTTCTGTTCTGAGTTTTTGTGACGTTATGGTCAGTGCAGTGCAACATTATTTGATAATGCCAGATTTTTAATTCTTATTAAGTTGAGTTGGTGCTTCTTCATTGTATTTTTTTAGATGTGCATGGGGCACATCTGACAAAAATAGGGGCACACTCAACACATTGCCACTAGGTCAGTGTAAACAAGGTAAAGCTTGAGGGGTTATATTGGAATACAATACAGAATAATTCTCATCGATGAGCATTTTTAGGCTTATTATGTGCTTAGAGGCACATTATATTTTTATGGTAAAGCATGAATTTCAGTATACTGCATTGGTTTCATTGAATGTTTGGTAATCATACAAATTTGTTTTGCCATGCAGTGATAGTGGGTATAATTAGAATGTGAAAAAAGTGGAAAGGCAGTCAGCAAGTGCCTATTTTACATGGGATATCGCGTGAACATTATGCAATGCATGCAACCCAACTTTTTATTGACCGGTCAAGTGTACCCCATGCTTATGTCGAATGTACCCCGGGCATGGGGCGCATTCGACAGAAAAAGTACCCTTATTAAACTGATTGTAAAATATTTTCTGAAGGGCGTTGTTTTCATATTTTGGCATGATATTGTATATATAGAGTTGCTTTATTGTGTGACAAATTTTGAGCTTGTTCAACTTGAAATAAAGTAGCAGTGGTTGAAAATGCAAAAAAGTGTCTACTGTAACCCACCTTCCCCTACATTTTTTTCTTCCAAAGATCTTTAAGGTGGAATTGCTTCATAACACAAGTTCGTTTTATCATGAGAAGCACAAAGAATAAGCAATTGATGATATTAGTTTAGTTCAGTGTTTCCCAACCTTTTGAAGACATGGACTGCTTTCGGACCAATATAAATCTTCGCGGACTCAAGATAGACTAAAACTACGAGAATAATACAAACACTAGATTTAGGAAATTTGGCTTATCGGTCACATTCACTATTTTCAATGAACATCGTGTCACTAAGTTTGTTTCAAAAGTTTGTCGAAATAAGGGCCTGCGGTCGTCAACCCACACCTGATGTCGTCTGCTGGTTGAAGTTGGTTTCGGTGCTTGGTTTTAAAAAAGGTTATAGTGTTGACAAACCAGCTTCACAAACGTATGTAGTTGGAAAAAGCAAAAGAGCTTCTGTTGCTTGGTAACACAGATCAGAGATATTTGCTTCCACTGAATAGAACTTGCACCCAAAATTCAGTCAGAGGCTCCACAGCTGTCGACTTTGTGGCTCATTCAACTCTTCAGCAATGCAATCCACTTCGCAATGAACTTGTAGCACTGGTACCTCAAAAGGACTTCGCACCCAGTTAAATGTTTTGATGTAATTGTGAGAAGGGATACATCTATCCAACTCGCAGAGATGTAGTAAGGCGCTCCAGCAAAAATTGACGAATATTGCACAAATCAATTTCTAACTTTTCTGCAAATGCGTCTAATGCCAGAAAAGTAGCTACTTCTTCACTTTCAGTTCAATGGATCACAACTGTATTTTGCCTTTAACCCCCTGATTACCGGGATTTGCCCAAGGTGGGAAAGTCATAACTCTGCAGTAGATTGAGCTGGAGAGCTGTTCAAGCCCTCCAAAGATGCGGGAAGTCTTGTACTTTCGATTAAAAAAAATTGGGACGTTTTCGATTTGAGCTTTTTTGTGGGTGACTTTTAAACCAGTTCAGTCGCCACGGTGGGCATTGGTGAGCTCAGCCCTTCCAAATTTAAATAGGAAACACTATAAATCAGTAAATATTTTATCAAATTTTCAGAATGTCAAGCCCCCTTGTGCAAATTTAAACCCCTATTCAAGACTTTCTGGCGACTGTTCTGGTTTTTAAACTTCACATCTTTTCACGCGACAGTTTAGTTGCATTCGAACCTTACCAGTCTGAAAAAGTAAGAAACACGCGAATCGTGAACCTAACAATTGCAACTATTTGGGTGCATTTTACGTGATGTGTTTTGCTCGTGTGTGTGAGATTTTTACAGCCGTGGTAAGTGAATTGCAACGTGATCCTCACGTTGTGCTTTAAAGTCTTTATGCCGCTACACATACTATATAGGTGCAGTGTGCTTTTTTTTTTTTAACACAGATAAGAAGAAACAGATGTGATTCTTATAAAAAAACGTAGACCATGTGTTTTGTCAAATATTTCAATTATGGCGATTTCGGTTGGTTAGCCTGTGGCAGTTCATAATCCTGTTCCGGCCAGCCAAGTAGGATTTCAACAATTCCGTGAAATTTAACGCTTTTGCGTCGAAGGCAGCAGCAAACACAGTGATCGTGGGCACTCCAGTAATGATTTAGAATTTTCTACTGACTGTACTTTCAGAGTATCATTTTCGAATTTTCGCAAATTGATTAACGCTTTCCATTTTTTCCTCGCAACAATGGGAGAGGGGGCCCCACAAATGGATTAGCCTAGGGCAGGGGTGGGCAATTAGCGGTATGTGACCCGCGGGCCACAGCATTTTCAGCGGCCCGTGGAAGCATTCAGGAAATATCTTCAGATGTGATATATGTCTGAGTTTACATTTTTTACAATATTGCTTGCGCCGGATAAAGTTTATTTGCTCAAAACCAATTATATTAGAACCTTTTCTGTGTACCATTAATGGTTTCGTTTCATTTATTTTATGATCAAACTAGAAATTGTTGCCCTACGCTAGATGTGGCCTTCTCAAAGAGGCCCCCGAGCGAATTTAATTGCCCGCCCTAGCCTAGGACCTCGCATCAGTTAAATCCGGCCCTGAGCACAGGAAAAACAGAGAGACAATCAGTATTGTTAAGCCACAATAATTTTTCCGTATTATGGCTGGCTGATTTCATTTCGGTGTGCGTGTGTGACGTGACAATAGCTCCAAGGATGCGTCAACAGCAGCAAATAAACTTCGCTGAAAGATCTGTCCTGACAAGATTCACAACTAGAGTCATCATAATTTGAGAAATTCTGCGTTAGTTCTTTTTGAAGTTACGGCAGATTATTTATTTCCAAAATACCGGCTTCAGGCACTGATTTTCAAAATACCGGCCTTTTACCGGCCTCTGCTAAACTAGCAGTAAAATACCGGCCAGGCCGGTTAAGTACCAGCCATCTGGTAACCCTATGCGTAATATCAAAGACGGCTTAGATAACTCGACATTTCGAATGCATTATGACCAAACTAACGACTTTGCCACACTCTTTCGCATCAGTAGAAATAATATTTCCGCTTGTAAACAAAAACAAACTCGTTAAAACAGACACTCTAGGCGGATCCAGGGTGGGCTAAGGGAGCTGAAGCCCCTCCTAAATTTTTCAGGTACGTTTTTTGATCGATGGTTCCCGACACAGAAACGTCCACTGGGGTGATTTTTTTGTATAGCCTTTAATAAACCATTTCCTACACAGGGGTAGAGACGAAAATATTAAATGCAAAGTTTATTTTGCTGAATTTGGGCAGTCCGAATGTGTTTATTTCACTATAATGAAACTTCTAATAAACAAGATTTATATAAAACATATGGTCCCAATGTTATATAAATACGTAAGTGTTTACATAAAGTATTTGTTACATTACATATACGTTATATCAGGGTTTTTTAAGGCGTTCTAGGGACCTGATTCAGGTCCTTAGAATTTCAAATCGGGTCCCTAGAATCAGAGAAAATTATCATTCGGTCCCTAAAATCAGAGAAAATCGGGTCGCTAGAATCAGAGAAATCGGGTCCCTACAGATCCAAACCGGGTTCCTAACATTTTCCTTAAAAAAAACCCTGGTTATGTATACCCCTGGTACATAGGTGTAGCCAGGAGGGTCAGGGGGCCAGGGACCCTCCAAATTTTTAGAATATCTAGTCATTTTGTGCTTAAGAGGCAGTATCTCAAACAATATACTGTTGCTCCCCTAAAATCAAACATTTTGTCCCACCCAAAATTTTGGGCTAGCCATGCCACTGCGCACAAGTATTTAAACTCTTGTTTCATCAGGGTAAGGTTGGGCTTCTTGTGGACAAAAGATGGATAAGCAGCAGACTCAGAACAGTCGCTAGAAAGTTTCAGTTGGGGGCTGTGCGTTTTTCCGAGGTGACTTGACGTTCTAAAAATTGACAAAAATTTCCACTGATTTATAGTGTTTCATGTTTCAAAATGTGGGGCTTGGAGCTTTGTTTTGGGGGCTAAGCCCACCAACGCCCCCTCGTGGCGACAGAGCAGACTGTAGACAAAATTTGAATAAGCTGCAGATCATACTATTTTTTTCCTACAAGCTTTTATGAATGAGTTCAGCTTATGTTATTACTGCAGTAAGCGAAGGCATTAAAATTACGCTACAACGAACTTACAATGCAGTTAACTACAGGCTCAGGCTAGATTAGAGCGCTCAATGACAGCATAAATTCCAAATCTGCAAACCTAACTGTAGAACGTAGCCAACATGTTTTGTAGGCTTAAAATGAAGCGCGCTAGGTTAGCTGCAGGCTGGGATACCATCAGACCTGTCATCAGGGATGTTGTGGGGTGGGAACGGCATTCCCACACGTTTTTGCACTAGTAACGTTACTTGAAGATTTAGATTTTCATTTCAATTTCTACGTGTAGTGCCTGGAGCAGCATCAGTGAATAAATGACAAGTTATCTCGTGCATAGAACCATAGCACTAAAATGAAACAGGAAGATCCAGTGTGGAAATCCTTGTGGATGAATCAGTCTTCCTGTATGTTTGGTGTGGGAACGGCGTTCCCACCAGGCCCGTAACCAAGGGAGGCGAAGGGGGGGAAGCCTCCCCATACAAAATTTTTCGCCCTCCCCCTGGAGAAATATGTTGGACATAGTTTAAAATTATTGGGCGTAGTTTAAAGAATTTGGTCCCCTCTCAGAAAACTCTTCTCCCCCTGGTGTCCCAAGCTGGTTACGAGCCTGGTTCCCACACCTCTATTTTTAGCAATACACCACTGCCTGCCAGCAACAATTTTTGGACAAAAGTTCAGCTCAGCACGGAATAAGATGCTTTTCTAGCGACCAATATTCTGCTGTCTCTAATAATTTTTTTCAACCTTCTGTACAGTATTTGTAAAATTTCGTTACCACGATATAGTCGCGTTTCGTACAAAAAATTGAATGGATGAGAATTTTGCCATTGACTTAGGCCTACTGCAAGCTTCCTTTTGCCCCCTGTGACGTGGAAAAAATATTGTCTAATCATTTTCAATGCCCTTGTGATGCAATAAACAACTTCCTGGCAAAGTGCCAGCATAATTGCTTTCGAGTTTTTTGGTATGTTTTGACTCTACGCGTACCCCAAGCGTTTTTTTGGGGGAGGGGAAGTTGTGCTTGTTTTCAAATAATGTACCTTTTTTTCGACCTTGAAGTTATTTTCTATTGCCAAATGATTTCGATAATCAACAGCATTTTGTTTTAAATTGTTTGTGATTGATAGTTTGCCACTGATGGGCAGGTAATTTTGTAAACAAATATCGCCATTTTGGCTAGATAATCGTGATGTGTAGGGGCGTAGCGAGATTAGATGGCGCCTGGGACAAGAAACAAGTTTGGCGCCGCCACTCGAACCTGAGGTCTTTCGGAAGCAAATGTACTGTTTTGAAAAAGTGTTTATGACATTGTTGTGAGTTTTGCCCCCCTGCAGTGATTCGACGTCCGGGAATTGTTCCCACTTGCCCCACACGTTACGTCTCTGGTGTTATGCAATAAAAATTAGAAAATGTACCGAGAATAAACAAATTTTCATATCTGAACGTCATGGACTTCCATTCCATGAGCATCTGCAATTTTCGAACACAATACGGCATGGATTTTGCACAGACTGCTAACAAAGTTTACTGGCGGCAATTCAGGTTTCTTTGTGTAGTTTTTGTGTGACTTCTATGGCAGCCACACGCGTTTTTTTGGCGTGGACCTGTGTTTGTTTTGCGAATAATAACATTTTCCGACATTCAACAAGTTACTTTTTTAAGGTTAGATAAGTTTGAGCATAATTTCTGAATTGTTTTGAAGGCCGTTTCTGCTCCGGAAACGTCCCAGTAAGCCTGGGTAATGGTGACATTGCAATTTAGCCAAAATGTGAATGGTTATTAACCGTGTATGAGGAGTTGGGTCTTCACTGCTATACAGTCAGTACACATCCGGACGAACTCGTCCTTGAGCCCCCCCTAAAAAATCATGGATCCGCCTATCCACTGTAGAGGAAAAGTGGTTGGAAAAACAAGCATTGTCGAGGATGCAGGAAAATCTTTATAAATGTCAACAATGGAGCATGTCACCAACGTTATGAAGAACGTCTTGAGCAACAGAAAAGTGATCCAAATGTTCAGGCTGCAGACGAAAATTTGGAAGAGCAATTACTGTATAATCATCATTTGACCTCATGAAATTACACCAATATGTCTTTTTGCAAAACAACAAAGCAATATTTGTTTTTTTTGTAAACAAATATTTTTTTTGTGTGCAATCTTGGTTTGTTAAAAATCAGTGAATCGGAGCCCTGACTAAATTCTTTTAGTTGGTAGCTTTACTGTTTGTAGATTTTATTTAATTCTATTTTGTACTTCATGCACTTCGCAGACCTGATGATACCCATCCGGTACGAAAAATATATACTCCGCTGAGATTTTAATGTTTGATTCTTAGCTGTGACGGACTAAAATGAATAATTTAGAAAAATCTAACTTTTATTATAAAATGTATTTTTCTACTTCACCACATAAAACATGATAGTAAAAGTTTTGCATTCTACGGAATTTCCGAAAACCACAGGCAAGCTTTAAATCAGGATAATGTAGGCAAGCAAATAGGCTACGCTTGCTGTGTTGGAACTCCATCCATGAGGCACTGAAGTAGCTAAGCTACCACTTACCGCACGAATGGTTAGTGAAGGGAGTTTAGGCAATTTTTGATGAAAGACCGAAAAACGCCTTAAAACAAATTACTGTAGGTCTAGAAACTCATTAGCCTATATTAACAAGGCTTAGGCTAGCCTAATGGCCAGTCACTGTCTGCTGTTTGGGTTTCCTACATCACATACCTACTCATTATTTTACTAGCGTACTGTGGTGCGGCGCAAAATTTGAAACATGTTCAACTCGAAATCAGACCTCGCCACATGCACTGAAGAAGGGGCCGGGTAACATGAAAACAGACCCACTCAGGTTGAAAAACTCATTAGACGTAGCCTAGTACATCTGCATTAGGTTAACCACTAATTTTCTGATGTAGTTGAACCACAAATTTTCTGATGTAAAAGTATGTTTTCATAGACCGTTGGAGAAATTTGAGAGCCCGTTTCTGTCTCTCAAGACGCCTTAAATAACACTGATCATGCCATGAAAGTTACCAAATTGGTGTGACTTTCGTTGATTCAGACCCTTTTCTTGACTCATCATTGTTATATGTACAGTAATAGTAATACCTATACCTCATAACATTTAGCACAGTTCATCATTATTTATATGTGCAGCCTACTGATAATTTTTCGATTGTGTTGAATACCTCTTAATTTTCTGGTTTGGTATCTTACACGCTATTACTGAGCCTGAAGATACGCTATTACTGATTCAGAGCTTCTCATTGTTGCTAATAGTGTTTACTTTGAAGTCTTTGCAGTGTCAGTTATCATGATATTGTGAGCCAAAGGCAAAGAATATAGTTTCCAAAATATTTGTCTTTGAATCTTTGAGTTGGATCACATACAGGCATTGCCTAATAGCAGTGAGGTTTCATATTTATATATTTTTGAAATATAATGGTTGGATCAGATTTGGATTTGAAAATCATAAATCCGTTCATCTATGCAAAAGACACAAATTAAAAGTATGAGCCGGACTGCCATGATCGCGGTATATAAATACTACATCAATGCCACGATAATTTGTTCAATGTATTATGCGTTACGGGTCCTCAGTGAAAAGCAAAGACTCCGTTCTATCTCAGTGTTAGGTGGAACACCTGATCCTAAAAATCTAGCATAAGAACACTTGCAGAAGACACAGTCAAAACAGAAAATGTGCGCCAATATTAATTGTGCGTCACTGAAGCAAGAAAAGCATTGCTTTGTCAGCAATCTGAAAAGGATAAGCAAAAATGTCGATGTTTCCCTCCCTGGAAAATTTCGGAGCACGCCCATGTAGCGAACAGTGTTGGTACAAAATGTCACGGACAGAACTGACATTTTTGCCGCAAGCTTGACCTTTCATAAGAGTGTGTGCTTTTTGCTTAAGCAGGCTTGTTGTGCAATCGGAAGCTGTATGATGATTCGAATGTATATCGTAACTGCTCACTGGTGACGACGCTGCGTGGTCCCCAAATGTCCCCCCAGAAGGTAGGTTGTACTGTCCGGCACCAATGTAGCGCCAGTCCCGTCGCCACGGGGAGGATTTGGTGGGCTTAACCCCCCCCAAACAAACCATCAAGCCCCCCAAATTTGAAATATGAAACACTATAAATTAGTGGAATTTTTTTCAAATTTTAATGTCAAGCTCCCTCTGCACGAACGTAAAGCCCTCCCCCACACAAACGTAAAGCCCTCCCCCACACAAACGTAAAGCCCCTCAATTGACGACTTTCTGGCGACGGTTCTGTATAGTGCTGTACTAATAGTTCGCATTTCTCTAATTCTCCGAGTGGAGATGCATGTATGTGGCCGAGGGCGCGTCATGTACAATCACCAAGATTCCAGTCGCGATCGAACTTCGGAGACGTTCTGTGATTGTGCGCATACACTTTTCATGTTACGCCCGTGTCAGCTGCTGCTGCATGGTCAGCGTTTGTCTTGTCGTTCTGTCAAGCTTGTACCGTACCTACGTATACTTAGCACTTGTTTGTAGGTATGCGCCCATTTTTGTGTTCAGTAAAGCTACTTGTTAAAGATTTGTTTGGTACAATTTGCTGAACACTAAATTTTGCGCCACAATATCGTCGACGGCAAATACTTTGAAACCAGCGAAAATTGATATCGATCCGAATGGCGATTCTGCAACTAAGCTTTGGAAACATTGGAAGAAAACATTTGACAATTTCATTGATCAACTTGAAGAGGAATGAACCGAAGGAAACCCAGCGTTAAACAAACTGCGCCTTCTGACGAATTTCACATCTGCTGATCTTTCTGAATTCGTAGAAGACTGCAATAATTTTGACTCTGCCATTAATACCATTGAGGACTTGTTCGATAAAACGCCTAGTGAAATCTTCGCCCGTCACCAGTTAGCAACTCGCAAGCAGCAACCTGGAGAAACCTTGAGCGAATTCTTTCAAGCACTCCAAATCATAAGCAAAAACTGCCAATATCGAGAAGTAACTGGAGAGCAGCACCGACAAGCTTTATGCAGAGACGCATTCATTAATGGTTTGACATCTGCTGCGATTCGTCAACGCTTGCTACAAAACGTTGGACTTGCAATCTGCATTCGATCAAGCGAGTGCTCTCGACATGGCTCACAAGAACGCGTCACGTGTTTCGTGATTTATTGACGCTTTGATAGACTTGATGCAGCGTTTAGAAAACGATTGTATCGATGAAAAACCAAATTCACATGCAAATCAACGAAAACAGTAAACTTGAAGCAACGAAAATAAATCAGTGGCGTATTCTTAAACGTTACATCTTATGAATAGACGTTATTTCTGCAATCAATTCTAGCAAAACTCAGTGTTGCTATAAATTATTTGCAGATGAAACTGAAACACCTGACGGGCTATTTTCACCGGTGCTATGGTTTTAAAATTTGTTCATTTGCTGTGAAAAGCATTTTTGACCGTTATCATCACAATTTTTTATGCGGAGACGTTTGTAGGTGGTGAACACCGTGAAAACGTTAGTATTAGCTTGTTTGGTGAAGTTCTTCGTTGTAGAAAAGTGATTGTTGTTCGAAAAAATCGAACTACGTAATTTATTTGGTACTGTGTACCGAAGAGTAATCTTCGAAAGTCTGGCAAGCACTAAATTAGCCTGAAATGTAGCCTAGGGTGGCTTGGAAAACTTGATAGAAAATAAAACCTCATCTGAGGAGATAAAATACAATGAAGAAAAGGTCATTTATCATTGGCAGAAAAAATCATTGTTGAGAACATCTTTGTTGATAAATGATTGAATCGATGTTAGGGGCGATCGAAATATTGCTTCCTAACTTGCGTCGACAAAGAATCAAAAGCTCTCAACGTTGTCGATCATAACTGAGCAGGACATTGCGGGATCCTATGAGAAATACCCAGTTTATGCCGATTGAAACAAACTAGCCAGGCCCAGCTTCGGTTTCAGTGGTAACAATGCATAAGAAACCACTTGCATGTGAACGTTTGGCGTAGGCGCGGTATGCGCAAAAATTAAGTAACAAAATTTGCTTAGGCCTTGACAGTAAATGAATTTGAAACGTTCACATTAAAATTGTTTTCCTAATGTACACCTTTATTGATAATTCAGCCAAAGGATGGCATTTGTTGGCCACCGGGATTGTTGAATCCTGGGTTGCCACCGGTGCCCATTGGATAGAGACCACCGTTGGTTCCCCCAAATGGAAACTGTGGTTGTTGGCCTCCCATGGGAAAAAAGTTGCCACTGTTTCCTCCAAATGGCATTTGTGGTTGTTGGCCAGGAAAAGGAAAACCCCCATTTGGGTTTGTGCCTTGTCCGGGGTTTAACATAAAACCTGTAAAGTATTGCTATTACTTTTAGACATCAGCAAACAAGTCAATTAACATATTTGTACAAACTTGTGCAACAAAGCTGTTACGAAG
>JGI24158J21664_10006611_pt1 | contig 15306 bp, 13 predicted proteins | sample Ectturendosymbi3_FD_21664 | JGI IMG/M metagenome (IMG submission 21664) | reverse complement strand
AACGTGTTGCTACGCCTTGTGGTACTGCCGAAGAACATTCTGCAATACACCCGATCTCGACTTACAATGTTGGTGAATAACTAAGAAAATAAACATCCATACTCTGATTGCTAAGGGGGGGGCTTGAGCCCCTTTAGCCCCCCCCTGGCTGCGTCTTTGACAGGAAACATAGCTATCATCGCTATAGTAGCCTCCCCAAAAAACGGACATGTTTTTCCCTGAAATAAATTGTTTCTCACATGTTTTTGGTCTTTTGTGCTCTCATGTCTCCCATTTGAATTCCTCGTCGTTTTGAATCCAAGTTTACTTCGGATAAAGGTAGGTCTATCAGCAGCTCTGAATACGTCAGTTGAGGCGACAGAAAATATGTGTTTGTATTGTAACCAACAAAACACATTTTCATGATATCAGTTTCCGCGGGTTAAAGTAAACGGCTACAAATCCGCGTTTTTCCTGCATTCACCAACGCGGAATTGAGGAATGTTTCCAACTTCGGCTCCAGAAAACGACTACACAACTAGCAAAACCCGTTCGAGATTGCAGAGCATTTAATGTACATGTGCCTTAAAACAAATAAACAAAACGGCTATAATGTTAAAGATGCACAGTTAAGTAGCATTTGGTGGAGCTGAGCACTCGAGCCAGAAAATATGTTTGACAGACGGCACTTATATGACTAAGTCCTCAAGGGAAAAAAAACGGACCCGTTCTAAGCTTGTGGTTAACTCAAGCCGCCCCAGACAATAGAAAATGAGGACGTTTAAGAGCTTATTTCATTTGGATACATTAGCTACTTCTGACTGAGAAACGTGTGTCTCTAACAATGCTAAAAACTACCCAAACAACACGCGACTCTGTCGAAGATTGAATCAGTGCAAATTTAAAAAAGTTATTACTCTTCCATGAGTGTCTTCACTTTCATAACCCTAGCTAAAATTGCACTTACAGTATGGTTTGACCAATGAAGCAATATTATTGTGTGACAAACGGACGCAGTGCCGTAGAAGCCCAACTCTGGGTCCCCCCAAAATGCTTACAGGGCTTCCCTAATGGTGATTTCTAAAAAACGATTTCAACGCTTTGGCTTATCTCGAGGCCGAATGGCCTACACGCCAAAATATCCAATATTTCATTTTTTCTTATTTCACTATTTTTTAGTTCCACTTGCAGACAAAATTTCGGCAGAACCGTTGCTAAAAGTCTTCAAATGTGGTCTTTATTTTTTTTAGGGAGGCTAGACATTCCGAATATTTGTATTTAATTCACAACACAGCATTTGCAGATTGTGAGAATCAATTATAAAATCATCATATATTTTCTTGCAAGTGCCCATAGTTTGCAACTAAAAATTTTTGAACGAGCTTAATAAAAGGAACTGGGTTCTAATCATTGTCATTTAATTAACGACGATTATTTAGAGATGTTGTATTGAAATGCAAATGTTAAAAAAATTTGCAGGAAATCAGAATCAAGCCTATCGTTCAGTTATGAATACACAATACACTGTTACCGAAGGAGAAACCTGAGGCCGGTCAAAGCAGTGAATGTTTTCTTTCATTAGCGCAAGTTGATAAACTTTATAGCATGAGCTGTGTAATTGTGCTTAAAAAACATGCGCATCTTTTGATTGGCGGAAATACGCATGCATAAACCTTTCTGATGTCTAGACTTGTTAATCTCCTGGTGCAGCTATGTCCAACCGCGGGCTACATGCGGCCCAGTCGCAGGTTTCGTGCGGCCAGGTTTAGGTTTTAGCTGCAGTGAAGTACCTACGCACTGACAACCAGTTCTTATTTTGATAAACCTGAATTTGATACTTTTGATGCAGGTAGTCCTCAGTGCCACTTCATCACGTCTATTGCCATTGCATTTAGGATTCGAACGCATTCAGCACTTTAGCTAAATTCAGTTTGCTAAGATCAAAGTAAGCCCTTCAACGTGCGGCCCACATTAATATGTCACTCATTGTGCGGCCCTGGTTGAAATAGTAAACACTTCTACGTTCTAACTACACTATTAATTCCATCTTGCTCTCTGAACAGCAGGCTACGCAAATGTGTAGCTTTGGTCGTAAGCACCAAAGGTATCTTGCTTCTATGCAGTACAAAATACGAGAAAACTACCTGGGCTAACCATTATACATTTTTTCACAACAATCACTACACAAAATACGTTGATCTGGCGGAAGTCTGACTTCTAGATGTATGCAGTTAGGCCTTTTAGGATAACTTTACGTTCAACACTCCAAGCAGTGAATGCTGACGCTTTACGCTCAAGCCTCAAATACGTTTATTACCTCACAAACGTATCAACAATAATCAGGCGATGTTATTCTAGGTAACAGCGGCATGTACTGCTCTGTCTATAAATTACAGGACAGACCAGAATAGGGATTCACAAAACTTCACTGATTTCTAAGGTTNCATATTTCAATTTTNGGGTTAAAATTTTCTTTGGGGGCTAAGCCCATTTAAGTCCCCTGTGGCGACAGAACTGAATTTCGGGCCCCCTGTCATAACGTGCACCCTAGTTGGGGGCATGGAGGGCGGATGATACGGTTCTAAACGGACGAGTGCTCGGGTGTTATTCGACCGCAGTTTCAGCGCTCAACTGAATTGACAGGGTTTGGTGACGATGACAAGTGTAACATAAGATGTGACCCTATAGGGTGGCATCGTAATGCTTTAGACCCAGTAGATATCAAAGATGCGTGAGGTCTCATTACTGGATCCGGGACCANNNTCGCTAGCAGAAGAAGCTATGTCTGGTTAACAGACCCTATTAATTGCCCGATTACTACTTATATCTCATCGGTTCACATTAGAAAATGCACGCACCGAAGAAGCACATGATTCTCAATCTTATAGCTTTTATTCGTCACGACGTATGTGTTCAAATAAAACAAAATGGTACTCACCAAAGTATAATGCTTTGTAATATTCAAGCACTTCTCGACATGTTACAACGCTCACATAATTTCCGTATTTTAATTCTGTTCTTTAAGATTTGCGATAAGGAGATCAACAATCTCTTTAGATCGGTTCCCCTATTCAAGCGATTTGCTTATACAAATAAGACTCAATTTTCTATGTCTCAATAATCTTCACTTGGTAAAACTACTCGATTGCATTACATATACGTGTTAATAGATATTTCACTCAAGTGCGTACTACATCAGAAAACCTGCATTCAGTGGGTACGTACGCATTCAATCTGCCGATATTGAACTGATATCGTCATGCTCACGTTTCACTGTTAGCGAGTTGTGTTTTCGTTTTGCGCGGCAAGGAGTGATAGTTCAGGCGGAAATTTATGATTAATTAAAATTTCGAATGTTGCTGTTTTCGGTCGAAAGTAAGTTCAGTCAAGAGGGGTTGATTCGAAGAAAAATAAAAAGTATTTTAATGACCGCTGCCAAGCTGGGTTCAACCCAAGCGGATTGCGAAGAGATGCAATCGACATGCCGAGCAGGAACGGGTGCACACCAAGATGTACACGCGTGTTGAGAAGAAGCAAGTGATTCTCACCCAAGTGTGGCTTGGCCACGGCGGCATAAAAGGGAGCATTGCTCACCCTCTATACGGCATCCCGAGGTGGTGGCGGAAGAAGGTAAAACCTTCAACGGCGAAGAGAGTAAGCCAATTGACTGAACTCGGACTTGCACAGCAACTTAACAGAGCTAGAATTTAGCCATAAACGCGTTTTAATCCTGAACAACTTGCCTGATAACGCAACGCTAGTAAAGTACAGCATTCATAGATCAAACTGACAAGACTTCACTTTCACAGTATGACCTTCATAAAATAATCAGACAAAACTTCATTCTCACAGTCTGACTTTCACAAAATAGTCTGACAGAACTTCATTCGGACAAGTCACTTTCTGCGATCTAGCCTGGCAGGAATTGATCCGGACAAGCTAGTTTTTCCTGACCATTGCTGGCGCTTAGGCTCCCGCAACGACTTGACCGTAACCCCTGGTTATCGGCGGAGTGAGTCTTGAAAAAGACTGGTTTTTAGCCCAAATGTGGCGTATTTATACTTGACGGTTGCTCCAGAGTTGATCACTCCCCTTTATCCTGCGTGTTCCTATTGGTTGCTTCTTGTTGAATCATTTGGTGATTGGCTGATTTCAAAAGCTTCTGGCACCTTCGGGTGCTTGGGTTTTCACCCTCTGATCATCAATTAGTGCTCATTTCATGCACTTCTTGTTGTAAGCATTTCCTTGGTCGTGTTTGGATTTTAGCTAATTGTCTCATGACTTCTGCTGACGTTTTCACTGGGGGACTTGAGGTTAGTGTCCTCGGATAGCAGTTTTCAGTTAGGTCAGCTGACTAATAACCAATTTCGATTGGTTGTAGCCCATTTATCCTTGTTCTAGCTGCCTCAGGCTTGAGGGCCTTTCAGAAAGTTTGTTTTCTGTACAAAAATAAGTTGCTTCAGGCAACCTTGCCTGTAACACAAGTCTTACAGGCAACATCTCAATACTTCATTATATGCGGTACTTACACCGAATCGGCAATTTTTTAGTCCGTGACCTTTGCCATATATAGGGGTAGAAGTAACCAATGTTTTCATTTGAACTATTTTGCTCAGGAGCTTTATATACAACGTGGATAAATGCACGTATGACATGCAACATGTATACTGATTTCAAGTCAGTGTCATCGGACCCTTGGCTAACACTGATCTTGTATAGCGGGGTTGAAGACACTGTATGTTTGCTGTCACGGGTCGTATGAATTGTGGAATATCGCTGGCGGGCCGCAACAAGTAATTGCAGTAATTTCACCTTAAAATTTCACCTTCATCTTTGAAAGAAGATTACGGTGAGGAAANTATGAGGAGCGGGAGAAGTCTTCTCTTGAATTATTGTCTAACTCAGCTATGTTCAACCCAAANGGCTTACTGAGCCAAAAATTATGTCACTATCTTAACCAGGGTTGCGCATTGAATGGCATATTACTAAGGGCCGCACAGTGAATGGCTTACTTTGTTCTTAGCAAAACAAATTTAGCTTAAGCTAATGTACTGAAAACGTTCGAATCCTAACTGCAATGGTAACATGCGTGATAAGGTGTCATTGAAGACCACCTGCATCAAAAATGTCCAACTCAAAATTGTCAAAATAAGGACAGGTTGTCAGTACAAAGGATACCTTAACTACTGCGAAAACCTAAAGTGGGCCGCACAAAACCTTCGACTGGGCCACATGCGGCCCACGGGCCGCGGGGTGGACATAGCTGGTCTAACTACCTACTTACAATGGAGTTGTTTTGACTCGATGTTGTGTTCTCACTTAGGTAACGCAAATTCTGACGTGGACCATATTAATGTTCACTCGGGCCGCATGTTCCCCCTACTCTACACTAACCCATAGAGAATGCTCTGAGTCAGACCTCGTCCAACGGAAAATGGATTCGTCATGACGTCGCAGATAGCACGTCACCAATGCCAACAGACAGTACCAGGACAACGTGACGCACAACAAAAAGCGGTTTATTTTGCAGGCGGCGAATACGCACGGCGGCTTTCAACTAAAAAGCTTTGGTGACGTAACAAACATCAAGATCAAACAAACGGAAACGTCAAATGCGACCAAGGTTTTATGCTGCTGCTCTGAGTGAAGTGAACGAGAAAAAGAGGATCTAAGCCCTTGCGGGCCACAACCCTGTCGTTTAAAAAATGATGAACTTGCAACTACGCGCGACGCATACTACCAAAGAAAATATTGTGCAGTCGAAATAAAGTAGAAGCGAAACGTTCCGCGCGTGTCCGACTCAGTTACGAAAGGAAGGGCGCGTTTAACGAAAGAAGCAAAGGAATCTTTGCTTGAACCGTCTCAGCAAAGGGAAATTAATCACTGTCGCGTACCCTGGTCTTGCAGGTTCTACTACCGTGCGTTCTCTTTTGATTCGGAAGAAAATGCTGCAGCGATAAGCAACGGTACGAAGCAGTGATGGTCTCAGATAAGATCTGGCAAAGCACTTACAGTGGTTGCCTTACGCTGCTTCAAATGGTTTCAGCGGTAACGTTCAACGCTGTCAATTACTGCGGTCGGTTTTCGACGGGTGAAACCGTTTGAGAAAATCGCCGGTTCATCGACGTGAAGTCCCCCATCTTCCATTAACCGCTTTGACATCCCGAGTTTTAACCGTAGTTGTTGTTTTTCTGATGATAACAAGTCGCACTGGCTAAGTAGTTTTAACGTATACAGAAAGGAAGTGCCGCAACAAAATCCCGAGACCATCACTGCCACTTGGACAAAACATAAAAGGTGGTAGAAAGGAGTTGACAAGAACAGGCAGTCAAGCGGGTCTTGGTATCTGATAAGGCGACCAAGAGCAACGCTCTTCAAACGCACAAAGAATTTGAAACAAAAACGCCGCAAGTAATCACAAAAAACACAAACTTTCGTTTGTGGTTTGTTGCGCGCCCGCTGCGGCAAACGCAAAATTCGAGAAAAGAAACGCTGCTCAGTTATTTTGAAGAGGTCAACAACAGATTGTTATAGTAAATTGCAAAACGTTATAGATGGCGCCGGCACGGCTTCCTCTCTGCCGCAGTTAGTGACTGGCGAAACGTTCAAAAATGTTAGAGGGTTAAGCGATATGAACCCGATCAACGTTACAGAGGAGAAAACTGAATTTAGCGAGCTTTGTTCAAGGTCGGCAACTACGGGAATGAAGCACACCGGTTTTATGACATTTCAAATACTAACTCGCCAACAGAACTGCTCGCAACCACTGCTCAAACTGGCGCACGCAAGACTTAGATGAGACATCGCGGCAAAAAAGCCAGAACGTCGCACCGTAACAAAAACAGCGTCCAGCAGCCTTCTGGCGCTGACGTTCTCAAGCCTAGAATGCAGGCCCGTCGCCAGGATTTCGCAGCAGGGGGGGGCCAAAAATTGCAAGAGGGGCAACATTTTCTAAATACAATATTGGATGAATGCAGCAACCTGGGGGTCAATCATGTGACGGGGGGCACAGATTTCAGATGGGGGCCGGACACTTCTGGCTCCACCGCAGGCGACGAACCCTGCTAGAATGACGTCACTCAATTCATGCCGCAGATGTTAGTGTGACGCCCGTTAGAGGGCGATTCATAAAAAAAACCATTCGCAAGAACTGATTTAGACGTTTCCATCCACGCAAACTTCAAGGCGTGGGCTTCATGTTGCAAAAAGTGTGCGCTACGTTGGTTAAGGTACATGATCTAGCAAATCGCGACTTGAATACTGCGAGACAAGCATACGAACACACAAGAAGAGATCAACAGAGAACATTGAAAACGCATAACAAACGACTGCACAAGAGGTGGTGGGAGGAGAACGCAAGCTTCCTGGCACGATATGACGGATTTGGCTCAATCCGAAATCATAGCTTCTCCGACGAGGCACCTTGAACAGTCTCGAGTCGAGTTTTCGTATCATTCTTGAGGCTCACAGGTCAACACCAGTCTACGGCAGTGCAGGTGCGCAACGAAACAGAGGTACAGCACACGGCGCACGTTTGACTTGATCACACGCGCGAACGTGCGACTGCTGGTAAGTTGAGAAACCGGTCGCGCGCTGGTTTCCGTCAAGCGTACGTGCCAGAGCTTCTGACGAGGAAGTTTGACGACGAACATAAACGGCACAAAATCTCAAGCTTAGCGTTATCTGCTTAAATCCAACGCGTGTTAAGAAACAACCGCCGACATTCACGATCATCAGCGCAACAGGCGACCAGAACGGACCGTATTATGAAGAAGAAAGCACAAAAAAACAAATCAAAACCGGCTTTCATTTACCTTTTCGAGAGGCTAATACTGCTACTTGCATTTTGTAATCAGCCCAATTGTCTACACAAACATGAACCTTACTCTGCTGTGAATCCCGAGTCTCGGCTTTTCGTGCTAGGAAGGAATTCATTCATAAAGTGAAAGGTCAACGAACAAAATCGGCAGAAAAATAAGCACTAGGTGGCGGTGCTGTGCAGCCGGCGACTCGCGTTAACGAAGTAGCAGATATCAACAAACGGCACTCAGAGACGTTTACCGGGTTCCTACAGAGTCAACGAAGTCCAAGTTAGAGGGCAGTGTCTTTAGGAGTGGTTTATATAAGGCCGGTAAGTGTTAAAAAAGCGCAAAGATATCACGACGCGCGCGATCGTCGAAGCGGTGCGAGGCGCATACACATCAATAACGTCCCACCCGGCCGCCCCACTTAAACCTGTTCGATCGCTTCGACTGCGCGACGCTCTTGCGCATGCGCCGTTGCAGCGTCTTCTTCCGGAGTCTTTCGGCGCGGCACAAGGTCTTGAACAAGTTGAAGTTGCGTCGACGGGTGATGTCGTTGCAGCCGGGCAGGCGATCCTTCGGCCGGCTGCGCTCGCGCGGTCGCGGCTCGACNTCGACTTGCTGCGGCGGGCGTCGCGGCCTGCGCGAAGCGGTGATTGGGACATGAAACATGGCGGGCTAGTGGAAACGTCGCGTGGCAACAAGCGGGTACTGCTGTTCTGGACCAGAGATGAGCACTGGACTTGGATTGGACTGGATCCGGAGGACTATAGCAAATTTTGTTAATTTTGGATTGGATCCGCACTGTAAACCTCTTCAAAATTTAGGAACCGGACCAGATTTGGACTGAGTTAATGGAAAGGAAATGCGGCATCTTTGTTGTGTGAAAAGGCTGCATTTTTTTAATATTTTGGACTTCATTTGGACTTGGACTTTACATTTGAAAAAAATTTTGGACTGCGGTTGGACTTGGACTGAGTTTTAAAAAATCAGGACTGGATTTGCATCGCAAAATTTAACAGTCCGCTCATCTCTTTTCAGGACTGGTTCAAACAACGACGTCGTTGCTAATCAGTGGTTGAGAGAAAACAATATTCGGTCCTCGTTCAAAATCAAGCGTCAAAAGTTCAGTGGGAAAATTTATTATCTTCCATCTGATTTTCAACCAAATATTCTAAAACTGCTGAAGAACAGGCAAAGTTTTCTCAAGTTACAAGACAAGGATCGTTAATATTCTTTTTTCTTTAATTCGAAAAATTTGTTTTGCATCACACTGATAACTGATGTCACAACACTGCCTCATTCAAATCCGAAAAGTGTGCGATTTTTCAAACTTGCAACTCACTGATATCACTTTATACCCAGGCGCGGACAAGCGCTGTGTTGCAAAGACGACTGTGTCCACTTGAAGTGCAACATATGACACGGTTGGCAAAAACCAAGGAAATCAGAACGCAGCATTAGTGTTTGATTAATGACAAAGCCTAACCGCATACCAATAACTGAAATTATATTACAAGTTGCCATATATTATGACAAATGGTTGCCAGTCTGAAAATGGCTTGACAATTTAAACGAAAACGAAGCATAAACCGTATGCACAAAAGCATGTTAAATTCTGCCAGTTTAAAAATTATCCATTGACAAAAGATTAAATTTCACTTCAGGTACGCTATGTATGGATTGCTTTGACGTCACCAGACACCGGCAACCAAGTCCCGACGAATACCAGCAGCAGGAGTTACCGGACCCAGGAAGTCAAAATGAAAACAAAATAGCAAAAAACTGCAAATTGTGGCGGTGAGAGTTTCCGCCAGTAAAAATCACGTCATACAATGCCAAAATACTTAAAAAGTATGTTCCCATAAGACCACAGCCTTTTGACGTTTTTTAGCCCACACCACCCAGGCCTCTGCAAATGTATTTGCAAAATCGCTCAAGTGCGACTTGTGAAAAAAACTCCGCAGAAATTCGACGAAATTCATCAAAACTTACCTCGTGAAACGTCGAAATGCTGGAGCCGAACGATCTTGTTCCCTGTAGTTGGTTCCTACGCAAAAAGTCAGCGTTTAACACAAACGTACCAGGGAAGTTATGAAAACTGCGCTCGACACAACTATTTGGAACAGGGGCGCCCAAAGTGCGGCCCACTGCCACGGGTACATTTCACATGGCCCGCGGTTTCGATTTCAGATTGTCTTGTGTACGGCCAGCCACAGCCCGGATGGCGCTTCTGTGTTGAAGCAACGTCTATTTCTTGCTACTTAAAACCTTTCCCGTAGTGTTTGATGTGCTGAGAGATGATTGAGAGAACAGAGTGAATACGCTTCAAAATATAAGCGAACTGCAATCGATCAGAAACCGATGTCCAGCCTCGACTGACTTCTTGCAATGCGTACGTTATGCCGCACATCCAACCACGGCAGGTAATGTTCAGACTTCTTAAAAGCGGCCTTGTTAGTTTTTTCCGCGACAACACAAATAAATAAAATTCAAGGAAAAGTCAACCTGGTGGGTAATTAGTTGGTAAGGGATACGCGCTCGAACGCGTAGTAATGGCGGTTGCAGAATCGAGAAGCGGGTCCACCGGACTCTCATTCGTTGTCTTGTCTGCAGTGGTTGCAGCAGGCGGAGAGGTTGCGTTGGCTTGTGCTTCTTGCTGGCCAGACGTGTTGCGCCACACGTGGCAATCCAACATTCCTTTGCACCTCCGCAAGTAGGCAAGCTCGGAGTTTAAAGCGTTGTGAACATCCGACGACTGCTCATAATAGGTGTTCTGAAGCTGAAGAAAGAGAGCAACAGCGTGGATGACGCGGTCTTAGCCGGCGCAACGGCTGTGGCGCATTCGTGTGGCTTAAGTGTAACAATTCGCTTTTGGTTTTAGCAGCACCGTCATAGGTCTACGCACTGTGAAAGTGTGTACTGTCCCAAGTAACAAGAACCACTGGCAACAACCTAAGAGGATCAACAGTGCGTGAAACTTTCAAATTTTACCCACTTTTATTGAAGTAGAGAACGAAATACACTCATCTTAAAACACTGCTTTCGTTGTCGATACAGTAAGCTCAGGTCAAAACTGAAGATGCAAAATTTCTAAGTTGGTATCCAAAGTTAGAATGCGGCACACTTCGTACATTATTTGCACATTTACTTAATTGAAAAACGAGCTATTTAGCGACTTTTGCTTACACACAAAAAGGAGCTTTCTGCTCATGGATTGATTCAGATGAAAAAATACAGACCACAATTTTTTCAGAATTCTTTGATTAATGATTTTTTGCCGTTGTAGTTGGTTATCTCCTAAATTAAAAACCAACAAATTCTAACCCATTTTCGAGGATATCAGCAACACAGAGAAGAGGGTTTTGAAAAAATTATAGTAATTTATTTTTGCACCATCTGAGACGCGATAAACAATTTGTTCAGGCGTGAGCCTGTCGCCAACTTGCGTTATTAAAAAAAACAAACAGATCAACAAATTTTTTTGTTTCTGCAAACTAAGTTCGTCTCCATGTGCCTGCAAACGTTCTTACATTACCACGGCACAATTCGCCACACAGTCACTGTGTCAAACCCATTAGCACCATGCAGCGAAATAGAAAGAAAACGCACTGGAGCATCAGGCAAAGAAACGCAGCTTTCCTGACCTTTCCCTGACCCGCAGCGCCTTTTTTTCTACTTCAATTGACGCTCGTCAGTCTTCTTGACGACGAATTTCCGCGAGCCCAGGCTCAGGACAGTGCTCGACGCAGCCGCGAATGTAATCTGTTCATTGCGCTTACCTGGTGCGGGTCTTTGTTGAGGTCGTAGAACTCGATGAATCCGGTGATGAACTCGCAGTAGAGCAGGTTGTGCGTGCTGTTGATCACTCGCACGCACCAGTAAGTGTTGTTGTTCGCGTTGGTGCAGTAGCATTCTTCTTCGCCTGCGACAACAGCGCCGTCAATGCGGGTCGCGGGAAGAAACAACTGATGGTTACTTGCTTTTTTCCAACTCCAAATCATAGGTGTAGGAGCAGGAAAGCTTGGGGGGTGCAAAAGATTTTTGCCCAAATTTCCCCAAACTTGCCCGAATCGAGTAGNTCTTTGAGCAAGTATTCCCTCCCACACAGATCACGAACACCTTCTTTCGGGATAACCTCCAAAAAAGGTCTTCATGTGATTCTCCACACGTTGGGCACCAATTCTGCCCGTATTCGCAGGTAGTTCGCCCAGATTTTCAGGTATCTTGCGAACATTTTCGAAAATTTTGCCGGGATTTGGGCGGATTTTCGACAAATCAAACCTTTTGGGAGTGCACTTGCACCCCCGCTTCCTAGACCACTGCTTCAAATTATCCGTAATCTACGATCCCGTGCGCATTTCCAGGAACGAAGCAATTACTACGTGTGGACGAAATATTTCTCTGCACGTGGACAAAGACATTAAATGTGTTCAATAAGTTTTTCCGTACTGATCTACTATTTCCGAAAACAGTTTTCAACGAGGAATTGGAGCTGCCATTTCCAAAATGCCAGAATTGCAGCAGAACTGCAAATGCCTTCGCGATTCTTACGACCAATGAAACCAGTTGAAACCTCACGTATCTTCCTCAAAAATCGATCCCACGCCGTTTGGCACAACGCGTTTTTCTTCCCGTGTGACGAGCAACATCAAACTCCTGCGCTTGCTGCACAGGCTGTGCAACACCACAGCGTCCTACCTTCCCATCGAGGAGGAGTCACCCATCTTTGAGTGTTGAGTTTGAAACAGGTAACACCGGCGCTGGAGCAGCGCCTCGAGCTGTTACTGTTTTTGGCTCTCTCCCTTCTCTCTTGTTTCGTCTGTCGCTCCAGCAGGGAGTGCCGTCGCTCCTCTCTCGCCGCCCTGAACTCCGCCAAGCGCTGCTGGTGCGCGGCTCTGATCTCCTGAGCGATCGATCTGCGGAGCGGTTCAGATGAAATCGTACCGGAACAAGGCGATGGTGCGGTGGCGCGGGTGCGCGGACGAGTCGAGCGCTGGCGTCTTTTTCTCGACTGCATTTTGTACCTTGGACTCCGGTCGACGATTTTGTCGGAGATTTTACGGTATCGGTAAAAATAGATGAGATGAAAATCGCGAACTTTTTAGTCGCTTGTCAAGCAACTGGTGGCACAAAACCCGGCCTACCTTTTCCAAGAAAAGTAAAAGATGCAAAACGCAAGAAGTGTTCGCCAAGCGCGTAGAGCGAGCATTGGCTCTTGAGATATTGCGTCAACGAAGCGACAACGACGAAACGGTTTTAAAGTCAATCCCAGGCTGCCGCAAACAAGCGAGCACGACATGCCCAGCACACAGCGCCTGTCACCGAGGCGATGTTACGAAGAAGTGCAAGCCAATGTTAAGCGTCAGATAAGGGCTTTTAACACGGTTGCCACGACGACGGCCAGCTTACTTCAACGGGTTTTCGTTTGCGGTTGTGTTCGCGGGCGATCTGCCGGATGCGTTGGGTTTGTCGTAGGACGCCGAACACTTGCATTTTTTCTTGCGGGTTGTCCTCCGCGTCATCCCGGCGGAGATGCAGCGACGCAACACGCGCATGTACCTGGGTGCATTTGTAATAACAACAATCAGCGAACCGCAGATACCTGAAAGTGACGTTATCACGGTTGATCCTGTATGGGTGGCGTTGATCGAGAATGAGTGTTTTATGGCAACCTATAGTAAAACCAAAGTTCTCGCTAAGATTGACGCATAGGTGCTTTTATTATTGTCATAAACTATTCATACAAAAGGCACGAGGAAGAGAAGGTTGCTTTGACGTTTCACTCGCGACGACTTTTGTTCAGCTGAACGTAATGACGTATTCCAAGCTGTGACGCATTACATGTCGGAACCGAGTCTTGCGCAGGCAGATCGTTGCCTAGCAACAGAACCAGAAGCGAAGCACTGTTGTTGTCAAGGCAGGAGAGAAACTCCCACCGTAAGTAACGATCTCAAATCACTCCCGGTTCAGACCGGACTTTTACGACCCATTGACGTCAGCAGCAGACGGGAAAGCAACAACAGAAGACGCTTCCGGTTTGTTCAACTCTTGAAAACGTTTGCAACGCGCAGCGACAACGCGCAGCGACAACGCGCAGCGACAACGCGCGCGCCAAGCGCAACAGCGCGCTCCTGAGCGAACTCACTTGATTCGAAAGTTCATCACATCCAGAGCGATCTTCATGTGTCGGCCGAACTTTTTCTTGCGAACGCGCTTTCCGACGCTAGGCGCTGGAAGATATCACACCAAACAAAGCACGGTTGAGCTTGGATATAACACCAAAAAAAGCGGGGTTGAGCTTGGATGGATGTCAAGACCGAACAAGGCCGGCGACTTCTAACGCAATCCTCCAGAGTACGCGCTGACAGAGCGGCGCCAAGCAAGTCTCCGGGTGTTCGGCAGCAATATTTCAATACCGTGACTAGTTTTCAGTACGAGAAATTCGCGAACTAGGAGCTCTGTACGCGTTAAGCCAAAAAACGATCAATGTGGCCGCACAGCGGTGTCATTAACGAGCAGTGTATCGGCGAGTTTACACACACGTTGCGTAACCAGGAGACGCTGAGGTTTTTATTTTGAGCATTCCCTTTCGTTATGTTGGCCTCGGCGCCAAAGCCTATTCCCAGCGGACGATCGAGACGCACGCATCTGCGTGCGATGCGTTTGGCAAGGCCGATGAAATTAAAAGCTGCGGCGCTTCGCCGGGCGGTTAAACATCGGTGGAGCTCTGTTGCAGCGGATGAGCGGAGCGCAACATTGGCGGCATCGGAAATTAAAAACGCTGGCCTGTCAGGCCTACTTCTCCTACCTGGCCCACACCTGAACTCGTAACCTGGCAGAAGCATGTAGCAGCGTGGTCCCAAAACGACCTTGCGGATGTTTGACGAACGGTTTGAATTCGTTGTGCCGGGCGACTGCGAAAAAAGCGAAAAAAGCTTTCAAGATACGTTAGTAGGACAGGCGCACCGAAGTCTGCCGCAGAAATTAACTGTAAGCAACATCACGGCGTTGACAGCTAAGAACGTTTGACCCTTTGACACGAGGCGTCGAATGCGCAAGATACGCACCGGATTGAAGCGCGCGCGCCGTTTCGATCGCTCTAGCCACTGGAACGAGTCGTCTGGCGATGCCGCCAATCCGCCGTCGACGACGTCACGCAAGATCGAAGCGCGGTCGTAACCGAACGCCCGGCGCAATCGCCTCCGTCGCTTCGTCAGGCTGGCGAAGTCGCCCCGTTGGCTCAAGATGCTCAGTCGTCGCTTACATTTCCTCGAGATGCTCACAATCGTGTCTGCGGAAATGGCAACGTCAGATTGTTAGAACAGTGCTTCCCAATCTTTTTTTGGCCATGCCGCACTAAACCATCTCCGCAGTCCGAGATGTACACTCTGAGACTTTTTCTGTGTTGTTGTTCCTCGCCGAACGTGTGGCTCTTTTCCTGGAGAAATTTCCAGCGGTCACTCAAAATCCGCCATTAAAGCTCATCCACAAAATGCCCCCCCCCCCTTAAACATCAAGTTAC
>JGI24158J21664_10006609_pt1 | contig 15311 bp, 11 predicted proteins | sample Ectturendosymbi3_FD_21664 | JGI IMG/M metagenome (IMG submission 21664) | reverse complement strand
CGCCTCACATCCGTAAAACTATAGTCTTCTAATCCGCCCCCGCCCCGCTCCGCAGGCCCTCCCAACTCGCACCCGCCCCGCACGTTTTCCCCCCCAAACCTGCACCTGTCCGAAAAACTATTCTATGTGTCTGAAAACTCATGTCACGTCTTTCATCACTAGTGGTCATCTATTCAGCGGTTTATTTCAAAACCAACAGAAGTCTTGAAAAACACTGTAAGGTAAAATATCTGAAACCTAGTTAATTGTTTCTCTGACCATCATTAACTAAAGTGTGTCGTTCACTGGGGACTCAAATCTGTTCTGCTATTTAAGACATAATCATCTACTGTAGCTTCCTGACACTCCAATTCAGGCCCACATCAAGAGAACCATAAAATTCGGAAAATGCACGTTCCAACTTTTTTATCACAAGCCCACAAAACGTGATAAAACGAAAATTATGAAGACCAGCCTTATGCTGTGAGGACCTTATGTCCTGTATCAGAATTAGCCTTGTGCTAATGGCAGCCTTATGCTGCAAAGAATCAAAGACTTTGTCTTTCAAAGAAACCGCCTTATGCTGCAGAAACGTGAAGACCTTTTGTCTTTCTAACGGACCAACCTTCGCTGTCCTTGTAATGCTCAGAATAGCGAATGCTTCCGCTTTTTTCCCCTACTCAAAGAACTCGGTGGCCAGGGATGCGGAACGAAGCAAAACGCGGCCCGGCAATTACTCGAGGCTCGATAATAATCAATCTATCATGGGGAACGTCGCTTCAGGACAACACGCAAACAAAATTACGCAGCGATCCTGCGAACTTTACATATACTATGTGAAAACTTGTTCATCAGAAGCGCTAGTTGCCATTGCGCAGAACGTATTTTGATCACTGAGACCTGGAAACTCTAATCTGTGGTTTTGCCACCACTGGATAATATCCGCGGCCTGCATGCGACCCAGTAAGCTTGTTATTGTTTTGTATGTACAATGCAACGACAGCCTGACTTTGTTTTCATAATCTCAAATTCGACATTTTTGATGCAGTGGTTTTTCGTGCTTGTTTATTATGTTTCACGCATTGGTAGATTTCCACATGTCCAATCACGCCTGGTTGTGAACCGATTTCTAGTTTTCTGATTTTTACTCAAGTTTTCCACTGCACTAAATTGATTTCTAACTACCCTTGTTCTTCCATTGGCGCTAAATTTGCTAATGACATCACAGTTTGGGAGTGATTAAAAGTACCATACAACCGTTGCCATTGCAGTTAGTATTCAAATGCTCTCAGGAGCTTTTGATTAAATATGTGTTTGTAAAGATGAGACTAAGCCATTCAATGTGCGGCCCTCACGAAGATATTGACATAGTTTAGGCCCAATAAGGCATTTTGGTTGGCATAGCTGCTTTACACCTTTGTGATACAAGCTTTCTGTGGCATTAATTTTTGCTCATATACTTTCACATGCATGGAGTCGATATTCAGTCACCCGCAGAAATAATTTTTCATCCGACGCACGCCCCGCAGCAAGTTCAACCAGCGCCCACCCCGCAAATGCAGATACCCACAACCCGCACGGTTAACCCACCCCATGCAGGACTCTAATACAGCAGCAAGAGGATTGAGGTAGTCGATGGTCGCGCATTGGAAAGGCCAGGCCGAAATTTACTTGCAACGTGAAGACACTGCAGTGCGTACACACAAAAGCAATGGTAATGACCTTTTCCCGTTTTGCTTTGGCTGAAATTTTGTGAAAAAATCTTCGTACTACAGTGTAAGTACCTGGCATGCGAAGGACCAGCGGTCATTTTCATTGCAGTTTTCCGTGCAGCCGGAAATGCTGTCGATAAAGAGGGGTGAGTGGGTGATTACAAATAACGTAATTGATTCAAAGTCCTGCATTTTCCTACAAAAGTTCGGGCCTTCAGAACATTGTTATCAGCAGATCGACAATTTTGACTTTGTTCCTGGTTGCCACGAACAGAAAACTTTCAAAAGTTTTTAGTCTTGCGCATATTTGCTTTCTTTGGGTGCACGAATTCTTTCACAAAAGGCAGGAGCATGTTTTGAATATTAATTTGTGCGCTAAATTTGCGACACCATAACTTTTTACAGGTATCCAGAAAAAGAAAGTGTATTTTTCCATGCAAAAGTAGCAGTGTAAGCTTCATGTATAGGATGTTAATTTATGATGTCATGGAACACTGAATAGTGCCGAGATAAGACCATTTTGATTTTTGTCATTTTCATAATTTGATTTGTTCCAATTTCTGCGGTGCGGTAATCATCTCATGAAAAATTTGTTTGAGGTTTGGCTTGCATACCGTTGATGGCAAGTCTGTGCAGGGGATTTGACATTCTAAAATTTGACAAAACTCTACTGATTTATAGTGGAGTTTTGACAAAACATATTTTTTCTATATTTATATTTTTCATATTTCAGTTTGGGGGGGATTGGCGCATTGATTGTCTGCGACGTAGTCCACCAAACTCCCTCCGTAGCGAAGGGATTGCAACAACCTATACATGAAACCTACACTGTCGCATTTGTATAGTAACCAAGTTTTCTCTGTCTGGTTGGTTACGTGTGAATATAAATTGCTAATTAAGCATGACGATCGTTTCTCTCATGAAATAATAGGTGTACTTTTTGAATGGTCATTGATTTTCCAAATCAGAATATCCGACTTGTTTTGACAATTCCTACCAACCACGTAACTGATGATAAACTTCCCTTCACAGTGTTTAGCCTTTTCATGCCTGGAGACAGGGTTGCCAAACGTCTTTTATCTCAGGGAACAGACCTTTAATTTCCTCTTTTGTTCTTCTCCTTTTTCATATCGGTAAAGGACAATAGTATATCCTTTATTTTGAAAAATGTTCATTAACTATGTTCACCCCGTGAACGTTTCAGCCGCAAAGTCCGTGGTCAAAAAATTTGCAGGTTTGAGGTTCTATTTAGTTTTAGAAACACTCTTAGCCTGCGTCATGGTTTCGCAAAGCACGTAGGGTTTTGTACAGTATGTTTGCCAGTCTCAGACTCTGGGATCCAGAGTCACGTACTGGTTGAAGGAGAACTACACACTTCAGCAACTGGATTGCAAGGCATGAATTTGGATGTTGCGCAGTAAGCCAGTGTCTGCAAATAGACGTGAAATTCACAAAGATTTTAATTTGTTGGTACAGAATTGCTTGAAATCCTTCACCATGCATCTACCAGGCGGTTGACTCTGCTACCACGCGTTTAGAGTATATTACATACTTGGAAAGCTTTATGCTCTCATTTTTTAAGAAGTCCAACCGATTGCTCCAGACAATTGATCAAACTTCTTTCAATTAATAATGATCTAGAACAGGGGCCTGCAAATAGTTGGTCGCGACCCAAGTATGGGTCACGAGACCTTCCACTCTGGGTCGCGTAATAATTAAAATTATTGGCAAACCAATCACTTTTCTTTCGCCGATTAGAAAAATAATTGTTAAGTGAAAAGAAATCCATAACAAAGTACCACAATCTCAGAAAAATCTCAAAAAAGCATTGCATGAAGTGGCCTATTTAAATCGGAAAAAAAAACACGTACCATCGGAGAAACTTATCAAACGTACAGCTATTGCAGTCAGTTAAATTATGAACGGAGACGACGTAACTGAGGACGTAAAGGAATACAACTGCCTGCTGATACCATTCGCGGACGTATCAGTGAAATGGGCCAAGATATTAATTCCAGCTGAATGATAGAGTGAAATGTGGAAAGGATGCTTTGCCATTGGATGAATCCACGGACCTGTCTGGTTCAGCACAGTTGATTGTTTGCTAGTTGTATAGACAGTGGGAAGCTTGAAGAAGAGTTGCTCATGTGCATGGGCTATCTGGAACGTGCACAGGTGAAAACATATTGTCAGCAGTGGACACGAGGCTACAGAATAATGGATTATCGTGCGAGAAGTGTATTAGCATTTGTACTGAAAGGGCTGAGGCTGTGGCAGGAAAAAATACAGGTTTTTAGCAAGAGTATTACCAATTGCCCCCATATCAATTTTACGCATTGCATTATTCATGGAGAAATTCTTGTTAGCAAAACACTGGACCAACAATTAAATTTGTTCTCAATTCAACAGTAAAATTTGTTAATTATATTAAATCGACACCTCTTCAGACAAGACTGTTCATCATTCTCAGCATAAAAGTCTTCTGCTACATTCAGAAGTGAGGTGGTTATCGCGAGGAAAAGTTCTCACCCGTTTGTAGGAGCTGCGGAATGAGGTATACTTGTTGCTTACTGAAAGAAAACACGAACTTTCTACTAATCTCACAGACTCTGACTGAGTTGACAAAACTGCTGTCTTGTATTCATTGCAAGCAAATCATTTAATATCCTAACAGTGAATAACAACACCAAAGCCTTTAAAAAGAAAATTCAACATTGGACTGGCCGAGTTGAAAGTAGAAGAATGGATATGTTGTCTGAGCTGAGTGACTCTCTCGAAGAAAACGAGCTCGGTCAAAACATTGTGAAGCAATCCATCGTCAATCATTTTCATGAACTTTGTCAGTGGTGTGATAAATACTTTCGCGAAAATACAACACCACTGGATATTATCGCACACTTCACAGTATCCAATACCCACCATCTATCATCAGATTTGAATGGAGCATTGGGTGACCTGTCAAGTGACCACGGTTTAAAGATTGCCTTTGATACCAAAATAACGTTGGTTGAATTTTGGATTTCAGTTGCAAAAGAATATCCACAAATATCAGTGGATGAAACAAATGTTCTTTCACCATTTGGAACTACCTGCTTCTGTGAAAGGGCGTTTTCTGCATTATCATACATTAAAAAGTAATACAGATCAAGATTATAAGTAGAAGATCTTCGGATTACCGTCTCTCAAATTAAACCTCGAATTGATTTGTTGTATTCTAAACACATAGCCCATAATTCTCGTCAGACAGAATAATTACAATCATTTACTGCTGTAGGTGCAAATTTTCATACACTTTTGCGCAATAAAATTGCTACCGTTCATAGTAGTCTTAAATTGATATTTAAATATAAAGTATTTTCCACAAATCTATATGTTCACAAAATTTTTGGGTCGGGAGAATTTAGAACACATATTTTAGGGTCGCGTCAAAACGCATTTGCGGACCCCTGATCTATTCTAGAAATTCCACGGTGTATTCTACTTGTTGTTCTTGCAGCACATAATGGAAATATTTAAGGAATCTGTAGATGACTTTGAGAAAAATAAAGCTTTAGCAGCCGATATTTTCAATAATTTGCCTGGCCCGTTCTTAGTGTGTGGCCCATCTCAGCCATGTGTTCGAAATTGAAGTTTGCTTAAATTTAGTCAAAAAGAACTTCTAAACGTGCTCTTTGTGAAATGAAAGACCCTTTTTTATTCACCCAGTCTTTTTCATTAACTGGAACATATTGATTTTCCTGCCCTTTAATGTAATTTGAAAAGGTTGGCAACTCTACATGGAGAGCATCTATCAGTACAAGTAAAGTAACCTTACCTACGAATTTTCCAACAGGATGAGTCGGCCTATGTCTCATAGCGGCAAGCTAGCTTCAGTGTGGGTTTATTTCGCGGTTCGAGTTGACTTTAGACAGTTTGCCAGTTTCAATTTAAAGCAATTATTCAAAAACGATGTATTTTCCATTTGTCGTAACTGCCGCAATTTGGCTTTTGTTCGATTCATTTTATTCTTGAGTTTGTCGCTTTCTCTGCTCTTGGTTTAACCTTTCAACGTTTCACCCGTAAGCTTTGCTTGCATATTTCAGGACTAAGGACGAGTAATGTTACGTGAAATCGATTTCCTATACTATTTGCAAATAGATTCACTAGCGATGCTTTTCTGTGAAGACTGGTTACTCGCATTGCGAAAATATTGCAGTTTTATTCCACTTCTTACTCTATTCTATTTGAATAAGAGATGATGATGCCTACTTCGTAGGCGAAATATATACTCCGTAAGATCTTAAAGTGTCTGATTCTTTGCTGAGAAAGGACTTCTTTCCATAGACAGACTTCTTACTCTGTTTGTTACTGTATTTACTAAATCGCATGTGTTTCTTAGCAAGATGGTTGAAGACTGGCACCAATAAAATCAAATATTTCATTAACATTAGGTTAGGAATGCTGCATCAGGACAATATCATAAATAATAAGTAAGACCTGGTCAACCAAACCCCCCATTCTTCAAGCGTGTCCCTGAAATCTCTCTGGTAAACTTCCACAGTAAAACTTCCACAAATTGAATATCAATAAACTTTGAAGTTGCGTGTCACACTATTTCATGTAATTGCAAAGTGACTGCAATGGCATCAATGACTTTCTGCGTTTTACTGTCCATGAAACATATTCGATTAGTAAAGTACGTAAAGACATTTGATAGTTTTAATTAAAGCGCAGAGTGAGTAATTTGACAAGAAAAATGTTCTGACAGCCATACCGTTCTACGTTGGTTAATTCAATCACACTGAGTGTGCATTTGCAGCTTACGTATCAGCTGAACAATGTGAACATGCTACTTGTGCAGGTTCTGTATCAGCTAACCGCGCAGGTAATAAAAACTGGTAAAATAAACTTCCTTAATGCAATAGATTCGTCCTCTAATGGGATTTTGAGAAGAATAAACAGTCGAACTTTACTTCATCGAAATTTAATGGGATTGAGAAGATACATTTAATCAATCTAAAGTATTTGCTGTTGAAGAAACAAAGACACGCATATTTACCAATGGAGAGCATGTGGCTTGTGCTCTTGAACAACGACCAAGAATAAGCCTCAAACAACGTGACATTGGGAAGATGGAGCTTGCGCATGCGCACCCAGGTGTTTTCAGGAAAGTCGTAAAGCATGGGCACCATGTACTGCGAAAGTAAGCTCTTGATGATGTTGTCGCTGATGACGACACGTGTAACTACATAATTTACAAGTTTGTAGTGGTGCGGAGTAGAAGAACTATTTGTAGATGCCGCATAACTTGGTACAAAATTCCAAACGAAGCAGCTTTGCAATCTACGCGCCTATAGCTTACTTTTGTTTTCGAAACAAGCACGGATTTGCATCATCACTCAATACTGACGCGGAAAAGCGATCATCAAACAATGTGACTGTGCTGTTTCGCGCAGCCGTTACCCAGTAAAGCATTTATGTTATGCTTTGATATTTTGATATCTTATCAATCGCACGAGGTATAATCAAAAGAGATCATGAGTTTCACAGCAGTTTTGTTACGTTATAAAAGCGATTCCTCAAAGAAAAATCTCTCAAATATATTATAATAAAAATCGACTTAAAATTACCAGTATGCATCCGTTCCAGTGACTGACCATAAAATTAATGAATATCAAGTAAAATAATCGGAGTAAAGAAACAGCCATATCATATTGCAGATTTACAATTTCCTCCCAGCGATGCAGACATCTGACTAATCTGTAAAAAACAATTGGTAATAACATGAAGATGTAAGCAACAACTTGAAGACGCCCCCAAGGAAGTTCGGAGCGAAAAGCTATCTTCGAGGCATTTCGCTTTTTTGTGAAAAACAAGTGAAGGTTGCGGCTCACTTTTGTTTCACATCTTTCACACCGTACAGCTCTCTATTTATTCATGAGGTGATTGTCAGTATAGTTTTACAAGTTTTTGTACGTTTGGATAAACAGTTCTAATTAATGTACGGCTGACGTTTGCTGATAGTTCGACAAGCTACATATCTTCCAGCACCACGTTCGCAGGAACAGAAAAAGCGAGATGTACTCTAGTAAATGCGCTGTGACCAAAAACAAATGGATAACCTGAAAATCTTTTTCTGTGTGCATGCGTGTCGGAATGATTTTTCCGAGGGGGAAGTAGCGGATTTTTCCAAGAGTAACCAAAAAGATTTTCTAGGAGGCCCAAAACTGATGAAATTTTAGTCTACTCTCGCAAAACTAAGAAAAAAAATTCATTTGTCAGAAATTTCATAAGACAATGTCAGATTTCAAAATCCAGGAGAGGGAAGGCCTTTCCTGTTCCCTCCGATGCCCATGCTTGTGTGTTTTGACGATGCAACATGCAACCAGTACCACCTTCTACCTTCTAAATAACTACTGTAGCTGCGCTAGGCTACTAGCCAAGTTTTATTGGGTCCTAGGACGCCTGAATAACATCTTGATTTATTCTGAAAACTATCATATCAGAAGCTACCTTTTTACGAATAACCCCTTTTTGAGATAGTGTTTCGATTAGCGACACCATACAATGTATACTCGATTGTCAGTCACCCTTGATTGTAAGCGGCTTGAAATGGTGTTAAAACATTAATGTAAACCACACCTGATTGTAAGCCGCGCTTGAACATAGTACATACGTAGGCTCCCTAAGCCTCTGAGATACTTTTGCGTGCTTGCACGTATCATGTTTAATCGGGAACCCTGGCAATGATGTTTACACCACTATAACTGCCTTCTGTCCGTCATAATCCCTCCTGTGACGGAGTGTGCACGTGATGCCGAAAAGAGGAAATATAATGCGAGAAGAGTTTGGTCGGCAAAATATTGTGAAGGAAAGGCAGGGTATCCGCCGTCATCTAGATCTTTCGATAAGCTAAAAAAATTTTAATCCGTCCTCGATTTTAAGCCGCACAAAATGATGACAAAAAACTTCATAAGCCGCAGCTTACAATCGAAAAAATACGGTATCTGAAGAAACAAAGTTCATGAAATTCTTTACGGTTTCTTTTGTCGACAATAAACAAGCGTTATGCGCAGAGGCGTAACGAGGTTAGGTGGCGCCCGGGGCAAGAAGCAAGTTTGGCGCCCACATATTCGAAACTGAGGTTTTTCGGAAGCAAATGTACTGCATTGAATAAAGTACTTGTGACATTGTTGGAACTTGTTGGCGTCCCCCGCAGTGATTTGACGCCCCCAAAGTGGCTCGGCGCCTGGGGAATTGCCCCCCCTTGCCCCCCTTCGTTACGCCCCTGGTTATGCGGCATTTTTAATATGTTCTTGCTACCGCCAATCCACCGTAAAACGGCATCACTACCACAGAAGAAAAATATCACAGAATTGTTACACAATTTGGTACAAGTGAAAAAATACAAAAAGGTATGTTTTTCTCCCACTCCTGAATATTAAATGATTTTAATTCATAAACCTTGCTCAAGTCTAATTGAAAATGTACACTGTTACTCTTCATGCCCTAACTGGCATAGATGAACGGATTTAGGTTTTTCAAATCCAAGTCCAATCCGACAATTTCATTCCATAATCCAATCCAAATCCGAAAATCTGGCCGTTTCAAAATCCAAATCCTGCATAAGTCCAAAGTTCTATCAATCGCGTTCTGCTAAACGTGAAATAGTTCTACTAAAGCCAAGATAAATTGATGAATTAATTTGTCATTGTGTTTTCATTTACTCTAATGTTTACTAACAATTAGTGTCCATATTGCGCGATGGCTCTTTGCATTGTTTCTGTTTATTAGCTGAGTCAAACAATAAATAAGTCAATCCAAAGCAGCATTTGCCTCATGAGGCCAAAAAGACAATACCAAAAATAATTCGGAACCTAACACAAGTTAACTTATGCTCTATCGTCGGGTCTTAGCACTAAAATAGTGGACATTTTGAAGACTTAAGGCAAGCACTATTAGCATCAAATGCAATAAAAAGCTTAGATATAAGGTGCAAGACAGCAAATCGGGCAAACAAATTACCAGGTAAAAACACAGCACAAGCGAATCCTAGCACTGGACTACACAGATATAAAACAATATAACGATAATGGGTCACGAAAAGAGACAGAATCAATAAAAGTCACCCAAATTGCTTAACTTTGGTGGCATAATACATATCAGAGAGCAGGCTTGTCGGCTACCCAGAACCTTCTCCCTCTTCAACAGAGGGGTTTTGAATTTGTGCAGGAAGGCTTGAAATCTGAAATTTTGAAGCAATTCCAAGGGTTTATAGTGTTTCATATTTCAATTTAGGGGGTTAAAGCTTTTTTGGAAGGGCTAAGCCAGTGATTCGTAACCTAGGGTAATTTACCCCAAGGGGTAAATTTCATCTTTCTAGGGGCAATTTACTGAATCATAAATTACAGCAAACGTACATTTTTATAAATTTTTACAAATTGTAATACCCTGGATTATTACGCTCGTTAGTAACAGGACAAAACACAAGTGTACATCCGGCAGTGCTTTTTCATAGATTGATGAGAGGTTTAATGTCAGGCGTCATAGAGAATTGTTACGAAGTAGGTTTAGGAATATATCATACAAACTGAAAATGTTACACCTTGGATTACGATTCAGAGCTGTGCTTAGTGATAAGTTTTCTCTTTATAGTTCATCTTACACATGCACGTTGGCTCCCACATCGGGGTGCAACACTGTTTCTGATCACAACCTCATGTGAAGTTTGTTTTGTACGTAGGAGATTGTAGCTTTTTCAGAATTAAAAAATCCTCTCTTTTGCAATAAATTTCACTGTTTTCTCAATGATCAGACTCTAGCACTATTTTTTCTTTCTTTTCACAGCATGCAATAGACTGGACAGCAGACAGACTTTTTTGGCCTTTTTACTGAATGAGTTATTCATGAGTTTAACAAATGCAGGTTTCAACATTCTCAGTTATTATGTGGAAGAAGAAAACTTATCTAGAGCCATACGTGGCCTTTGAGTCGACTCCACCATAACAGATGACGTTGTAAAACCTCAGTGCATCTTTTGCTCCAAAGTTCCTGGTAATGTTTTGATGAAGCCGTCAATTTGTAAGGTCGCTTCACTTCATCCCACACACGACATGACAACAACATATCTTTGCAGACCAACTGCGCTCAATTTCGTGCTGTAGGAACTCTGCCTATATCAGGGTTCGTTTCTGAAGACACGTGCGGATTGGAAGCATCCTGTCGCGTTGCTTTTGCAATAGCAAAAGAAAAGGAACCGCATACAATTACGGAGTGAGTTATCCAACCGTACACCATGGATAGAATCAAAAAGAGAACAAAAGAAATTTATGAGAACTGATTTATCAAACCATACAGTACGTAGTCGTATAAGTGTTATATCTTGTGATATTTTAGATCACGTAGCAGATGAAATTTGAAGTAATAAGACAAGAGTCACTCTTCAGCTAGGTGAGTCAATTGACGTGTCGAACTGCACGTGTTTTTTGGTTTACTGTCGACATATATATGCTGTTGAGTTGAAAGATTGAGTTCGTGATATGCGAAAGTCCAGGGACAACTTGCGAAGTGACTGATGATCAGAAAAAATGAATTATTTTTTTCAACAAAATAAACTCGTTCATTCACATTGGCTCTTCGCTAAGCTCTTCTACGCTCAGAGAAGTCAGGTTTTACACCTTTGATGAATAAACGGCATTGCACATCATTTCTACCCCTTGTGTTCTTCATGGACATGCACAGGCGAGTAAATCCCTTCCAGAATATTAGAAAATAGTTTTGAAACATGTAACGGAACGTGCAAATTTTACCAGGGCACGAGCTCCTCTATTGAAAGTGNTATGCAAAGATGAATTGATCGATCTTTAATGTTAAACAATGCTTTATCTCAAATTCATCGCNCTGGGGCGGACCACCAATGGAATGCGGAGGTGAAAACCCTACAAGACTCCGCATTTTCATCCCCGACTCCAGCACCCACCCTCCTGGAATGACCCTCACAAGAACAGCGTGGACCCGGCTTAACCGCCTCCGCACCGGTGTCGGACGTTTCGTCAAAACTGATACAATTTGGCAGCCTACACCTCAGAGACAGTTGGTGGTGATGATCATCGCAGTGGCGTGCAGAGATCTGGTGATGCCCGGGGCGACTGCTTGATTGAATCCCCCCCTACCAAATTCTAGTATTCAGCAGTGGCGTATGATGGTCATTGTTGCTAGATATACGATGTTTGTGACATCACAATATGACGTGATATTGACGTTTGCAAACCAACGTTTTGGCGAAGTTTGTTGACACAACGCGCATATTCGGGGACGCCGGAGAAGCGATAGGGCAGGGGGCAGTCCCGTTGCCACGGAGGGCCTTTTGTGGGCTTAGCCACTCCAAAGAAAGCTCCGAGGCCCCAAATTGAATTATGAAGCAACTATAAATCGGTTGAGTTTAATCAAATTTCAGAATGTCAAGCCGCCCTGAACAGACGTACACCCCCCTATTGAAAACTTTCTCGCGACGGTTCTGTTGGGAAAAGGTAGCAGTAAAACAGTTGAGGGAAACTTATTAAAAAAATCGTTACCAATTATGCATGTTTCTGTTGATCAACAATGTTGACCTCAAAAATAGTAATAGGAATTATAGAAAAACATTATGATTTTCTGGATGCCTGAATAGCTGCAATAAATTTGTTTCAAGTCAATCTTGATATGCCATGAAATTACATGTGATACTGTTATGAAAAGCAGTGGTGTTGGAGGTGGGGGTGCAGGGGATGCAAGCGCACCCCCAAAAGTTTTGATTTGCTGAAAATCCGGGAAAAATGGCGCCCAATGTTGTTTGACTTCAAAAAATGGCGCCCAATGTTTGCATGAAAACACGAGACCTTATTTTGGAGGTTACACCAAAAAGAAGTCTTCATGATCTTTGTGGGAGAAAATTTACAGGCAAAAGTTGCACAAAAACTTTTCGGGCAAGTTTGGGGAGATTCGGGCAAAATTTTGCACCCCAGACCTTACCAAATCATATGTTGAAAAAATACACTATATCGAAGCTGAACTAGCAGGGCATGTGCATTAACTTGACGTGAAACTGCACAGTTTGTGTGGGAATGGTTTTCTCTGTTTGCTGTGCGCGTTCTTGCCAAGCCTTATCACTTTGATGTGAATTAAACAAAGATGGGGTACATTTCTTTACCCTCAAACTTGAATGTCAAATAGGTGTAACAAGTTCTTATTGTGTAATTCTGAAAATGATGACATTGTATGATGCAATAAAAACAATTCAGAATGCTGGTCTTTGTTTTTCTTCAAAAAAAAAAAAACTTGTTTCTTTTCAAACAAACAAAAACATTCGGATTAAAAAACAGGTGGGTTGTTTTTTAAAAAAAATGTTTTTTTTTCAATCCTGATTGTCTTTCAATCCTTTTTGTGATTTTCCCTTGATCGCACAATCTGGTACAAGTCACGTCACTATCAGTGCGGTTGAGTGCGCGCCGCACCATTAAAGCATAGGTCCCTGGTATTGAAAAAATCTGAGATTTACTGACATTTGAATGCGTAAAAATGAGTGTTGACAAGAAAATTTATTGAAAAATAAAATCCATGCAGTATGTATTAGTAGACTTAAAATAGAAAAAATCATCTAGTTACAGCATAAATTTTTGTAATTTTACTCTTTGGATGCCCTGATGCCTTGGATGCCCTCCTGCCTTGGATGCCCTCCTGCCTTGGATGCCCTCCTGCCTTGGATGCCCGGGCCAGCGCCCCATTCGCCCCCTCCCCTCTGCACGCCACTGTGACCATGTACGGCGTGTTACGGCGCGTCCTTTGCATTGTTTAAGCTGTTCATCCGGTGGCCAATATTTTAAGGTTGCCAACGCTATGACGAACTCCCATGCGAAGGTCGCGACCGGGTCATCACCCGCCTTTTGGCGACTTGCTTAATCTCACGCTGCGTTGAGTAACAATTTGCTTTCTATGTCGCCGTCTTGTGTCTACTTAACAGGATGTAACAACAACTTGTGTCTGTTTCGTAGTTTCGAACAGTTGTGGCAAAAGAAGTTGTTTTTCTGTTTTGCCGCGCTTAGCACGATAAAAGTATAGCTCGGGTTAACTAACATTTTAGTAACGTTTCAGCTCTCGTGTAACCAAATTCTGTTAACCGTGTCAGAGTGTTTCTGTTGACTGAAAAAACCAGTGAACTGAGCTGTGGAACGTACACCCTTTTTGGTATGTAAGTTTTGTTATATGTCTCCTTTGGGAATTTATCGAGCAGTTGCAACTTGCCAATCGGCACTGAAGTAATACCTTGATCGCAATCAGGCGTTTGAGATGCATGTTTGAATTTACTGTAAATAGCCGCGTTGTGCATTTGTCTATTCGTTAACTGTCAGTAGCGCGCTCAGCTATCGGTGTGAAGTTTTCTTGCATAGTTAGCTGCGCTGGCAGAATGCTTTTAGTTTGTTTCTGTTGTGTTTCAGAAACTGTGTTTGATGATCAATCGCCGCTGAAGTTTGTTGTTTGTTGGATTTGATAACAAGGAATTGGCCTGAGTGCATTCGATTCCGTTTGCCATTGCTGTGAAGGCAACAAGAGACTACAGTTCAGTTGATGCGCGGATTCGTAAGGGTCAGCTTCTAGGCGAAAGATTGTCAATGCGCGTTTCTCAAAGTCTCCCCAACGGCTCCCGATTAAAAGGCTAGCTGCCGCAACACGGCGTTCGTATGTGGTTAATTTGTTCAAACAGTAAGTTGTATCACAAAAAGCGATCTTTTTGCTACCTTGACACCACACAACAATCCTTTTTGTCATAGTCTCTGACCATCTTCACTGCACAAATCGTTCGTTCACATATGTATTGAGGAAAGATATGTCTACACTCTCTACCAGATCAAAACTTCCACCGTTTAGAAAAAATATTCTCGACGATGTATCACGCAAAATTGTTTGCGCTGCAGAAGAACATTTAGAAGAGGAACGATAATTAAATCAGTATTCGATTATCGTTGCAATTCCAATTAGCACACTCATATGTTTTTGTTCGTAGCACAAGTTTTCTGGGTTTTCATTGAACGAATATGGGTTTTTGGTGTGCAATCTGGGTTTATTTGAAATCGCTGAATGGGAGCCCTGCATGTGACAATCCCTTTAACGACCGCGCGAGCCACTAAAGTGGCTCAAAGTTTTTTTGTTATAACTCGCTAGCCGCTTCAGCTACAGAGGTGTTCAAACCCTCTACGGATGCGGAAAGTCTTCTTGGTTCTATCAAAAAAAGCATTTTTTGATTCGGGTAAGGGGTTCGCCTGGGGGAGGCTCGCAAAGTGGGGGTGTTTTCGTTTTTTTGACCAAATTTGACGCGCCCTGGACGCTAATCCCATGGGCCAAAATTTTGGCTCAAACTTGTTTTGGAAACTAGACGATCTTCCGCGTCGATAGAGCTCTTGCTTGACCTTCTAGCATCTCTGGAACCAAAGTTATGACCCAAAAACCCCATTTTGCCCCAAAATCAGAAAATTGCAGAAAATGCATGAGTCTCCCACTGGCGGCTATTGTAGCTCGTGATAACTCTGCGCTAGATGATGCTATCGAGCTATACGAGCCCTCAAAAGACTCATGAAGTCTTCTTGTTTGCACTGAAAAAAAAACATT
>JGI24158J21664_10006604_pt1 | contig 15321 bp, 13 predicted proteins | sample Ectturendosymbi3_FD_21664 | JGI IMG/M metagenome (IMG submission 21664) | reverse complement strand
TACAACTGGTCTTAAATGAGTTGCACTTTTAAACATTTTGGCACCACACTTACAGCATTGTGACGTACGACATAGTCCAAAGTAGACTGAACTTTGTCTTAGGTCACAATGCTGCAAATTACGGAACGTGAGAAATTCTAAATCGGTTTAAAATTGGATGTTTATTTCTTTAATCAATGGACAATCCTTCAACATCTTGCATTTTCCAATTGAGATATAAAATTGTAATATATTTGGCGGACCGGCAGAAAAGTTGACGCGGACCGGCGGTTGACAACCACTGCTCTAGGGGACCATGTTATCGGCGTTAGTTAGTAAAAGCCGCTTCTCGGTTATGTTATCGCCTCCCCACCACCTCCTCCCCTGTGGCCTGGCGCGCGTGCGTCCGTCGCGCCGTTGAAACCGTTACGTGATCGCATGATTTTTGTCTCGTGTTGTTTCTAAATAAAGCCGCTTGTCGTGTTTTTTCATCTGCAAATAGGACTACGTGTTTTCAAACGTCACGCCCATTCACGGGATCGCGGGGTTTTCCACTGATTGCGTTTCGGCCTCGGTCGTCAGTTGCCGCTTTGCTGCCAAAGCGGGCCCAGAACGTGCGACTTCTGCTGCAGGCTGGAACTGAGCCTGTTGCTGTCGTAGTGGCTGGTTTTGCAGCAGGCTGGTGCACGATGCGCAGCACTTTCCCGTGTTTTGTCTGCTGTCAAGTGCTTGGTCGAGAAGTTGCGGCGCTTTTGATTGGTGCGCGAGAGGTTTTGGAAATTCGACGCCGTTGTCGTGCAGAGTTTCGTACGCATGAGTGAACAACGCACCTTTTTCTCTGCGCATTCGCTCGACCTCGGTTTGGCTGAAAACACAAGACACGTGTAAAAATGCGGCCAAACGCCTTGTGGTTTTTGCTTTACGGCGTTCCCCGTTTGCAACGAACGATTTTATCAAAATCTTTTTATCTTTGATATCTGAATCACAGTGACGAGGCCATTTGAACCTTATCAGTGAAGTCGATTCAGGCGGTTGACCTTTTGTCGTGGGACTGCTTTTGGATGCAAACATTGCATTTGATCTTTGAGACTGTTGCTTAAGATTTAATGCAGCCCAGCAGGTTGTGCCATTGCTCGTAGCTAGTCCAAACGTGGCCTTGAATCGATGTATTTATAATTGGTTGATGAAAAACTTCGTGAACGTTTTTCTTTTTCGAGCGAGAGCACCTTTCGGATCGAAAATTCTCGTCAGCTGAATGTCGAGCTCTTGATTTTTAGCGATTTACGGTACACGTGGCCTGAGTGCATTGTTATGTCACACACACACACCGTGACGCGCAGTAATGTTCCCTCTAACCTTAATGCGCAGTGCTACTAGAAGATCATATCCGCAGCGAAACATCCTTCTCGCGCACTTTCAACGTTCCAAATTTACTTTCGTATAAATATATCGCAAAGCCCTTGTGACGCTTGCAACGCTTCGCTGGTTGTGTATCTGCATGGTTGCGCAATCTAATGCGCACTGAAACAAGCGTTTGCTCAAAGTAAAACTTTCTGATAGGGAACATTGACGCACACCTGACACGTTTTTGATCAGGTAACAAGAGACAACTTCTGCTTTGTCAGAAAAGCAAACGCAAACCGGTATCTGCAGCAGCCGATGCGGACATGCTTTTATTTACGACGTGGTTGGTTCACTGAGTTGTTGCAAAATATGTGTTCGACGACGTCCCCGCATCGGACGCTTCCAGTGCGTGAACCAGTTTCAGTTTTAAAGCAAACCAACTGCGCGTATTTACCCAAAAGATCATCGCCTGCCGGGCATTAGCCTGCTTCGGTATCTTGCTGTTGAAGCGCGGATCCAACCGAAGGATTAATTCGTGTTAAAAATAAGTTCATAGTTGGTAGCAACAAGTCGCTGTTTGTGCTACGGGCGATGGGTGTGTGCTGTCATGCGTGTCGAAACTGCCCTCGATGGCAACTGCGAAAGATTTTAAGTTCACTTTAAAAATTGTTCCCGCTATCCGCCCCGTCCCCAATCTCAAAGCTGGCAAGGACGAGCAAGAAGTGATTGAAGTTGGTTGACTTGGCGGGTCACTGCAGCTGCTCTGCCTTGATGTCAATTACTCTGTTCTTGCGTAGAACTTGTTCGGCGAAGCGCCTTTGTTTACTCGAAACGCAAGCTACCTTTTCTGACTAGTGCTTCGTGGCCCACGTCTGCTGCTATTTCCATTTTCATTTTGGGATTTGTCTGGTCAAGTTGTATTCAAATAGGTCTGGTTTATTTGTTCAAATAGTAGTTTCTTTTTATGTATAAACTGTACGTATGACAGTGCATTTCTTATCAAACACATCGTTGTCAAGTTTCTTTGCATAACACTAATTCGAAAATTTTTTGAATTATTTTGAAGTAAAAACTTGACGCAATGCTATTTTCCGGTGTTGTTGTTTTATGCAGCATAAAAAGTTTAAAAAAATTGAATGAAGAATAACGAAAAGTGAAACGAAAGTAAAAAATTTGCGCTTAGCGTCTTGATTAAGGCTCAAATCAATTGAAACTGAGTTTTGCAGCAGTCACACATGTCAATAAATAGAAAACTGTGCACCTCCTGGTTTGTCACAACACATATTTGCATTTCTTTGGTTTTGAGCACATGTATGAGATGGAGTATGAATGCTGCCAACATCGTGCTTGGATTGTGATAAACTCAGACAATTTTGTTCTTGTAAGCGGGGTATGCCTGGCTCTTCCAGGGTACGCCCGACCAGTACACAGCATGTAAGCTGCAGATAAAGTTCAGTCCAGTAACAGTGCAATAATAAAACCATTGTATTTCAGACTGTATCAAATCAATCAGGCCAGCTTGCAAAAGTGCTTTATCGAGCAGCAAGTGGCTGAAAACCTAATTTTGAAATTGTTTGTGCTGATAATAACCTTGTTTTAATCTTTTCGAAAAGAAATGTGTTTCGGGTACTCTAAAACAAGACCTGAAAACGCCTGCTGTGCAAGCGAAAGATATATTCGGTAAACATTATAGTGTCCGATTCATTGTTGTGTAAGGAAGGATTCCTTTAGACACTAAAAATCTATTTGAATGAAAATTTGCCAACAAAATGTGCAACTTATTATACATTTTTTTCAATGCTGAAAAAAAGCTTCAGGTGACACGCACGGGGGTGCTGTAGTAGTGGTGGTGGGGGTGCAGCGGTGCCATCCACTGGTTTTGCAAGGCGTTTTACAACAGTGTCAGGGTAGATTTTGTAACACTGCGATTGACCCGACCGTCAAACATTCGGCTAAACTTACGGGTAAACACATCTGATGAGGCGATTGTTTCATATCAGTTTTGTTCTGTTTTCGATTTTATATTGCGCGCTTTGAAAGTATTGTGACTTTTAGTTTGTGATCTTGTTTTTCTTATCGTTGACTCTACTTCGTTACGTTCAGTCGCTGGGTTCTTAGCAAAACCCATCTCACTTTGTTTGTACGCTGCAAGAACGTTGAAGTGAAAGTAAAAATCCCAGCAGTCTTGTACAATACGGTTTTTGTTGCCGAGCAGAATGCAGCGGGCACCGTATACACACACACACAAACCTTTGTGACGACACACGCAAACCTTTGTGACAACGCTGGCAATTCAACTCACGGGTACTTTCGCAAATGATTTCATCCGACACCTTTCACACCCACATGACAAACACGCAGTCACTGCGCCGCGGTACTTCAAACTGCGTGCCCGACGTAATGCGAACCCCGGTCATGCTGTTCTTGCAGAATGCGGTACGAACGCCCACCACAAGTGTTACCGGAAGATGGCTCATACGTGCGGGGTCAATCAGGCGCTTCTGGCTGCTGCCCTGGAAAAGCTGGACAAGCTCCCGTCGGTTCAGGTTAATGTCAGTTCTGGCGTTTGTTGCGTGGACAATGCGCGCACGCTGCTGTTTGCTGGTATCGCGCTTGCTTCCGTGTATTTTTGCGTGTAAGCGATTCGAATCCTTTAGATTTGCCCGTATTAGGCCTTAACTCTGAAACGAATACTGACGTCGTCGTTAATTTTGCCGGCGCTTTTAACAGTATATCCCCCCGCCAAAACAGTTTACCCCCCACGAATTGCCTTCCCCCAGCGGTTGTTGCTTCATTTGGCGCAAAGTTTTATTCGGGGGAGGAGCTGATTGTTGGACGGAATAGAAGTTCTGTTGCCATGAGAAACGGCCGACGAAAATATTGGGAAAAGCTGCTGTTAAAAATCTTTCTGACGCAGTACTTCAAACAACGCAGAAGATGCTACTTCGCGAACTTTCAAAGTCTCGTCTATACCTGGCGAACTTTTAGCCAAACGTAAGGTTTTTGGCGGAGTATTTGCTCTTCTCCGTTGCTGCGCTACCCCCCCCCCCGCGGATTCGCAGCTAAAGTGTTCGCGCTCGGTTCAAGCTCGCCATGCGCTTGCACTCGCTGAACGTCAACTATAGCGAATTTTTTCAATTCCACCGCCCAAACCTTTCGATTCTGCCCAAAACCGTGACTGCGTGTTCTTGTGAAAATGAAAAAACATGAAAAAATGAAAAAAAACAACAAAATAACAACAGAAGCCAATGTAATTTTTTTGTAATCAATGCATGACGTCGTTGTTGATTTTGTGGTTTTCTCTTTTTTATTGATTTTTTCCTTTGCACTTTTTCGTCCTCCCCCCTGCAGGACCGAAACACCCGGGGCCCCCCTCCCCCCCAGACACAAGAGTCGGGAGTGTACGAAGACGCGTCGCAGCTGTTCGCCGGCGTCAGGGAACCCCGACGACCGAAATCTTCGTTGGGTGAGTAATTGGGGGGAAGCGGCACTGTTGTGAAGTTTATAAGAGGGCGCAGTGCTTTAGGCTGGCGCTGCGTATCTGGTGCGATTTGAAAGAAAAAACAAAATGCGCAAAAAACAACAATATCAGCAGTTTGCACTAAATCCAGAACCCTCACCAGGGAAATGTTTGAACGAGAAGTGATGGAATGAACAGAAACAACAGCAAGACGTCATCCTTGAGCATTTGCCTTGCTGTGCATCAGTGATTTTCTTGCTGTGCATCAGTGATTTTCCTTCGCTGAGACATTTTGGTCATGTGCCCCGTAATTAAAACTCGCCGTAACGGTGTTCGCTGGTCAGCTTTTCAGACATTATGACGGAATTGACTTTATTTTATTCAGTCATTAAAGAATAAATTCGGTCTATGGCCGACAAAATAAACCCAGCTTCATATGTTTTGCAAATACCGACTGGATTTCTCGAGCACGATTGTCAAACATGTTACGCCGTTTTGTGAACACACTTTGTTCCTGTTTGTTTTTCGGTGATCGACCGAATTTTTATTAAATGACCGAAAAAAAAATGAAAATCCATTCGGTCGTAATGCTTTTCTCAGTCACAAAAAATATCCGAAAACGAAAAAATTGCGGATGTTTAAACTATTTCGGACAAATGACCGCAGTGTCTCAGCGAAAAGAAGAACCCAGATTTGTTCAGATTTCAGTTTTGAAAGTAAACAACAAAACAAATAAACAAGAAAATAGCTTCTTACAACAACAGGGACCACTCGTTCCAGCCAGGTCTGTGGGGCCGGTACTCAAATTTCAGGCTCCGGCTCCGGGCATCTAATTTTTTTAGCATCTAATTTTTTTAGCATCTAATTTTTTTGGCATCTAATTTTTTTAGCATCTAATTTTTTTGGCATCTAATTTTTTTAGCATCTAATTTTTTTGGCATCTAATTTTTTTAACATCTAATTTTTTAAGCATCTAATTTTTTTGGCATTTAATTTTTTAGCATCTAATTTTTTGGGCATCTAATTTTTTTAGCATCTAACTTTTTTGGCATCTAATTTTTTTAGCAACTAATTTTTTTGGCATCTAATTTTTTTGGCATCTAATTTTTTTGGCATCTAATTTTTTTGGCATCTAATTTTTTAGCATCTAATTTTTTGGCATCTAATTTTTTTAGCATCTAATTTTTTTAGCATCTAATTTTTTTGGCATCTAATTTTTTTAGCATCTAATTTTTTAGCATCTAATTTTTGTAGCATCTGATTTTTTTGGCATCTATTTTTTTGGCATCTAATTTTTTTGGCATCTAATTTTTTTGGCATCTAATTTTTTAGCATCTAATTTTTTTAGCATCTAATTTTTTTAGCATCTAATTTTTTTGGCATCTAATTTTTTTAGCATCTAATTTTTTTAGCATCTAATTTTTTTGGCATCTAATTTTTTTGGCATCTAATTTTTTTGGCATCTAATTTTTTTAGCATCTAAATTTTTAGCATCTAATTCTTTTAGCATCTAATTTTTTTAGAATCTAATTTTTTTGGCATCTACTTTTGGCTTTTTTGGCTCCGGCTCCAACATGTTGAGATTTTTGGCTCCGGCACAGGCGTGTAGTTGAAATACATTATTCGGTGATAAAATTGTTTCAGAAATTGCTAGGTGGCATGCATGTTGCTTTGGTACAAGCGACTATTCAAGAATAAAGGCGATGGTTGTCGCGTTCGCAAGTTGAAACGCGCGCGCTTTGCTTGCTACAGGCCTGCCCAGCTCGGAATCGACCTACGAACCGATCTGGCCCTCGCAGTCGCCCCAGCGGCAGAGCCAAGAGGCGCCTGCCACGGTGCCCGTCCCCCAACCTCGGCCGCAGACCACGGCCAGGAGGCCTCCGCCCAAGCCGGCCCCGCGCAGGACAATCAAGGGCCCGAAGTTCTCTTCTGACGATTTCAAGTTTCACAAAGTGCTCGGAAAGGGCAGCTTCGGCAAGGTGGGTTGGCTGCAGCGTTTTTTGTGTTGCCGACAATTCACCTCCAGTTCTTCCCCTATTCGCAGCGCAATCTGCGAGCGGATGCACTGCGGGGGTACTGATCTTTATTGTCCCGGCCCCGTTGCTTCGGGCCACGGTTCTCGGCCAATCGGTGGACAGCGGCAGCAAACAGTAAAGAGATTTTTCGAGAAATAGGTCTGGGAAACATAAAAGGATTTTGCAAACAGCAAAAAAGAAAAAAATAATAGGATTATAGCAAAAAATCAAAGCAAAATTTATAAAATAAAAGGATTAGATCACCTTCCTTTGCTCGAGGCGCATCAGAACTCACAGCACCAGTAAAGTGATTCGGCAGGTTTTGTGGCAGGTACGCGCAACTGCCCCTCATAGACACCCTGCTTCTCGTCGCTGGCCGACCGCTTCAAGAATATGTCTTGGCTTCTTTTGGTCAAGCAAACCGTGCTTCACAAGCAAACAACCGCTGTTGTTCTGGCGCACGCAAGGAAGTGGCGTGATACGGCTTCCTATTCGGTGCATGCATCAGCTGATTTCAGCGGAACGCGTTGCAACGGCTTCGACTGCTGTTGTGCTAGTCGCAGTGGGGAATACCCGGGCATTGTGAGGCTGAGAGTGTCTTCTGTTGCTGCTTTGATCGTTTGTCGTTCGGGAGCGGTTCGAAATAACCTCATGAGTCCGAAGGCTGATTCCGCGTAGCGGACCGGATTTATTGCGGAGAAATTCTGCTCCACCCCGATCCTTTCCATGGGCACACGCACTCGCAGTAACCGTTACTATGACGATAAACCGCTGGCACAGCCCCTCGCCCCGCTGCGTATTGTGCAGGGGTTCTTAAAGTTTGCCTCAATACCCCCAGGGGGTTGTGAGATTTGACGGTGAGGGTGTTCAACAAAGTTAGGAAGTAAAGTCCAAATCCGGACTCAAGTCCTGATGCTAAGAACTCCATCCAAATTGCCTTTTCTAGTCACTTCGCTCTAGCAATCTGGTAAGTAGTAAGTAGCAACACTGTGCCCACATGAAGAAGATCAGTGCTGATGAATGTGATGCAGCCTTTTCATTGACCTTTTCCTCACTACTCTAGTGAATATTTGTTTACCAATTCTGTTTTATTTCTTATACTTTTGTAAACTTTGTTGACGGGGGTGTCCAGATTGACGAAAACTCGACTTTAAGGGTAGCGATGCGGTAAAACTTTAAGGACCACTAGTATAGTGGATCCCGAACGCGTTTATAACCCCCCACCATTCGAAACGACGGTCGTAGTGCGGGCCACGTTTCGAAACTTGCTGATCAGCCGCAACATCGAAGTTTGTCAGTTTTTTCGATGAAATATTACCGTAATTATATTCTCGATCTGACTCGCCGACAAAAGCGATAAGAAGATGGCGTTCTTTCGTTGCCGTGGCGACAGGTATCGACGGGAAGCAACGCGTGCAAACTGCTTCAAGCCCTTTTTGTCGCGACGCTATTTTTAGCCGCGCATTCGCTCGCTCGCCGTCGTTGTTGCTTGACGCCCTTCGGGTTAACTCTCGCTGGTGAACTTAACGAAGAAAGGCGCTCGTTGCGAATTTGGACGCCCGCGCCCACTGATCTGCCGCGATGACGTTTGCGCGCGTGGACGACGTTTGACGAAGTTTCGCCTTCGCTTCAGTGATTGCTAACCACGTGACTCGTCGGGCCGTTTGTTCTGCTGATGCGATTGTTACGACACAATCCGGTGACTGTTACGGAACAAGCAGATGACTGACAGGGGTTTTTAATGCGCTCCGTGGTCGGTTAAGGTTGTCGTCCAGGCAGCGAACATGCTTTAATTGCTTCAGAACCATTGCTTCTGGGTTTGTCGTGTTCGAGTTCGATTTTATAAATGTCTTAAGGCCATGGGCGTAGTCAAGGGGACCAAAGGGCTCTTAAATCCAAGATATTTGACCCCTCCCAAAATTTTGGACTGGCTATGCCACTGTTTAAGTTTTTTTTATATTCTTTGGATAATTATTTAAAATCAAAATTCAGACGGGACGTTTCCTGATTTTGGTTTCGAATCAAGTTTTGCCGGAAAAATGGTGGCTGCGACGAAGCGGAACGCGATTTTCCCGCGCATCAAGCTTTTGTTTTTATCGAAAAATTGGAAACAAACAAAAACCGTTGTGTTCGTCACGCCTCCTGCGTTTGGCCAGATACGATCGTGACGTTTCTTCTGCTCTCGTGCTCATCGTTCGGGGAATGCAGTGGTCGAGCGCCCGAAGTTTCATGTAACGACCTTTTGAACACACTCACAGTGTTGTTTTAAGGTGTTGTGAGAGACCGAAACCGTCTCTCAATTTTCCAATCAAAATACAATATGAACTTGCTTTACTACCAGCATCGAAATACACTAAAACCTTGTATTACGACCATCACGGTATTCAGATAAAATAGATGCGGGCCCTCAAACTGTCTTTGCGGTCAGCAAGGTCAAACCTTAAAAGAAACTCTGCGCACCAAAGTGCAGTTATTAAACGCTTGTTTCGAGCGTATAGCGAGGAACTTTTCTGTCTGAATAAAAACCTGTTTTCATGTTTTTTGCCAAATATCGTGTCGCTCGCTGCGGAGCTCCTGCTTTGGCGCACCATGAGCTTTGTTCCAGGCAAGTGTAAAAAGTTGCCCTGTCCTGTGATGAACTTCCCGCCAATCATTGGTTTCTGTTCTGTCTAAGGACGTGACGTGAGCAAAGGTTACTTTCTAAAGCAGTGGTCCTCAACCGTATTTTGCCCATGCTCCACCTAATCACCTCTAAAATCCTGATGATTACCCCCATGTGGTAGTATATAAATCTTATGGTTGAACCTGTGTTTCTTAACCTTTTTTGTCTCGTTTACCCTCGTCAAAAAATTCATTTTACCCCCAACAATGTTGAACTGCTTTAAATCATAAGATTTAGCTAAGAAGCTTAAAACGCCAATACCTTGGTTCACATAAGCTTTGGATCCAGACAGCCTCAGTCCAGCACAATGCCCACCTTAAAAATCAAATTTCCCCCTTGTTCCAAACTCATTAAGAAGACCACGCCGGCGTCTCTGGCCATCCGAAACCACCTTTCACCCCACCTTGCAGGTCCTGCTCGCCGAACTGAAAGGAAAAAACCAATTCTACGCAATCAAGGCTTTGAAGAAGGACGTCGTGGTCGAGGACGACGACGTCGAATGCACGATGGTCGAACGACGGGTCTTGGCCATGGCCTGCGACCACCCCTACCTCACCCATTTATTCTGCACTTATCAGACTGAGGTTGGTACCGCGTCTCTGGCCTCGGTAGCAGTTCGAGCGTCGTCGCGGAATTTTTGTGTAAATTTTGCTGTTTGCGAAGAAACTTTTGCGCTTTTTTATCCTTCGCTTCAGAAAGAATTCAAATTTGGCAAGTAACCGAACTGCCGAGCCGCAACGCACCGCATCTGAGATGCCGTTGTTGCCGAACTGGAGACGGTTACAATTGTTGAGATGCTTCCGCGTCACATCGCAACGTTCGTTCTGGTTTCCGCTCGTTTTTCGGTAGTAACCGGATCGTTAAAAATGCGCCGAGCAACTGTCCTGATGCCAGAAATGGCTTCTGACGACGTGAAGGTTAAAGAAATGTTCGGCGAATTGTGGGCTTTGTGGCTCGTTTAGCACTATTATTGTTCTGCGCAACACTTTCTGTTGCGGGTCGCGTGGAATATAAGAGCTGCACTCCTTCGCTGGATGCATTGGCTAAAACGTAGGCTATAGTGTAACGACTATGAAACATTGATTGTTTGACGTTAACAAAGCGTTGTTTTGTCATTATACGCTTTATGACATTAACACAGCATTACTATGTAACAGGTAACTGAATACAGCATACGTTTGAAATAGGGCCTTAAAAAATAAGCATGGTTGTTTAGTTACGACTGAAAGGGTGATTTGGGCCATCATAACGGAAGTTGGCCGATCACTAGCGAAAAGCCTTGAAATATTGCGTAGTGTCACACGCCGCTGTTACCGACTTTCGCGGCCACTGTTACCGAATTTCGTGCCAATGTTACCGAATGTCGTGCCAATGTTACCGAATTTCATGCCAATGTTAGCGAATTTCGTGCCAATGGTACCGAATTTCGTGCCAATATTGTTACCGAATTTCGTGCTAATGTTACCGAATTTCGTGCCAATGTTACCAAATTTCGTGCCAATATTGTTACCGAATTTCGTGCTAATGTTACCGAATTTCGTGCCAATGTTACCGAACTTCGCAGGAGCATCTTTTCTTCGTAATGGAGTATTTGAACGGCGGGGACCTGATGTTCCACATACAAGCGAGCGGTCGCTTCGAAGAAAAGCGCGCGAAGTTCTATTCGGCGGAGATCACGCTCGGCCTGCAGTTCCTGCACAAGCACGGTGAGTGGACAGCACCAATAGGAAGTCGTCTAGCGATAGAAGCCGTACTGTAGCACATTTCTGCCGAAACATCACGGGCCCTGCATTCTGAGTTCGTGTCTCCAAAAAGTGACCTTTACAGGTGCAACCGCTTCTGACCGTTCCTAATGAACGTTCTGTTCGATTAAGTTGTTTCTTGGTTGTTTTGGACCAAAGACCATTCCATTGTTGTTTTGGACCAAACACCATTCCATTGTTTTTTGGACCAAAGACCATTCCATTGTTGTTTTGAACCAAAGACCATTCCATTGTTTTTTGGACCAAAGACCATTCCATTGTTTTTTTGGACCAAAGACCATTCCATTGTTTTTTTGACCAAAGACCATTCTATTGTTGTTATGGACCAAAGACCATTCCATTGTTTTTTGGACCAAATACCATTCCATTGTTTTTGGACCAAAGACCATTCCATTGTTTTTGACCAAAGACCATTCCATTGTTTTTTGGACCAAAGACCATTCCGTTGTTGTTTTGGAGCAAAGGCCATTCCATTCCAATCATCTCCTGAACAAACCAGTTCTCGGCTGAGGTGAAGTAGTGTTGTGTGGAACGGAGGCGGTTGTAAGCGCCGAGACTCGAACTTCAGCCTTCTCGGTCGGAATACATCCGAATTTGATGTGTCGTGACTTGGCGGCGCCGCTGCTGAGGCGTCACTTCCGGATGCCTTGCGAAAACATACACAGAAGCACAACCTTATTTGGAAAAGATCATTTTCATTTTCTGTCTCGGATCACCGTTGCCAGCGGCAACAGCGAGCTGGCGGAGTTTCTTGCGAGTAGGTGGAGGGTGGGGGGGTTTCGCTGCGTCGGCGTGTCTCGGCAGCGATATCGAAAGTTTTGGTTTAAACTTGTTCTCGGTTAAGTGTGTGGTCGAAGGATCGGGTAGGAAATGAAAGACTGATGAAGGCCAATATGTGAAGTGTCAGCTGGGGCGTTTGGCTCGAAGTGTGCGATGAGGTGGAAAACTTTGGAAACCTTTCCACTCTTCTGATATTCAACCAGCAGTGATTACCCGGTGTCAAGCGAAATTTCTGACTTCACGCCATGCACGTGTGCACAGAGTGATATTCTACACATCAAATACGCTGAGAAAACTGATGATTAGGGCTCAGGGTTTAGTGTTTAGGTAAGTGTGTCGGGTTTGGGTTTGGGTGAGAAAAAGAAAAACAATTGAGGTCAAAGACTAAGTCCAATATTTTTCAGCGGTTGTACTTATTCCCGTATTGTAGTTTGTCATGAGCATCTGACATCTAACCAAAAAGTTTTAATTTACACAACACACATCAAAAAAGTAATCGCCAAACTCTAATCCTTTACTCAGAGAAGCGAAATAACTGACCCGTGTATGAACGTCGAGAATGATGACAGTGTGGAAGGGTGTGGTTGTGGGAGGATGTGGTTGTGGGAGGGTGTGGTTGGTCTACGTGGCAATGCCGACCACAATGTCGTGTACGGCAACAACGCATCCAGCGCCGCGAGCACTTTTTCTCGTCACTGGGAGTGTCGACGAAAATAATCACCAAAAAGGGAGGGACTCTGTGCGACCGATGCACCGGTTGCGTCTGGAAGAAAAAAGAACAAAAAACGCCCCTCCTCCAACTTGCCGCGCGCCTTTGGCGTATGGAAAAAGTTTACTCAGAAAGGCCTTTGCCAACGAGCTCCTCGAATAAACCTTAAGAAGGTCGTGGTCTTCTAATGAGGGGCCGTTGTTCCGATGGCTGCTCGTGCACGCCGACGAATAGACTGGTCATAGCAACGCGTGGCAAGAAAAACTAACAGTGTGTAGTGAGATGTGGGGACAATAAGGGTTAACCGAGCGAAGGGGTAACCTGCAAAGCGTGGTTTCAGTGCAAAGGCCGTTCTGTCTTTGTGTTCGCAGTGCATAGTAGCGCGGAGGCGTGAGTTTGAACAATAAAAACACCTAAACGGCGATCAAAAAAGATCGGTTCCAGTCGCTGGCCAGCCAGATTAAGGGTTTTTTCGAATGCCATGCGCCAGAAAGCGATCGCGCGTCATAAAAGGCTTTGTTTACGCGCTCGTGCGTTGGCTTGTTCGCAAGGTATCATTATTTGTAAGCTGGGTTTATTCTTTCGCTGAGATATTTCGGTCATTTTTTGCTGAAACATTTCGGTCGTTTGTCTCACAGTTGTATTTGAACTCGCCGCAGCAGTGTTCATCAGCATGTATTTTCAGAGATTCTGACCGAAATTACTTAAGTTTTTCCGGTCATTTCAAAAACATTTCGGCCTGTGACCGAAAAATGCCCGAAAAAAAACAGTTTGTAAGCAAATGTGCGAAAGTCGCTACGATGCCTCGCAGTGAGGGTAACGCATCATGCTTGGTTGGTTTTAGGGTGGCGCGTCATGCTTGATTGATTAACGAGGGCCGTCGCAGTTTCGACAACGACTGCGTCTTGCCCTTCGCGACGACCCGAGACTCTCGATCGCAGCGTTACTCATTTGTTTGGGCTGATTACGCGCAGGCACGTGACGCGTTCGTTTGTCACGTGACGATGAGCGCGCCGCTTCCCGGAACCTGTTGTGGCGTGACGAGGCGTAGAGGAAAAGCGCATTGTTCGAAGAAGAAGTACGCACAGCCCGGGTAGGAGGGAGGATGCAGACGTCACGCAACTGGCCTGCGCCGCTCTCTGAAATATGTGCGAAAATACTCACTGTTCTAGAATAGATGTTCTCGCGAAAGCGTTTAACTCGTAGTCGTCTACGCGCGCCCGTAGCTGTAGCGCCCGAACCGATTGTTGTTCGCGAGCTTGCTTGCATGTCGGTTGTGACGTCAGGCCTTGCTTCTCACGTCACTGCTGACGTAGCCATCGGTTTTTGTCAGAGGCTTTCTGTGGAAGCTGTAGATTTTCCGTTGTTTTTCTTCGCTGCTGAATTTGCGACAGGAGGCGTTTCCGCATTCAGTGACAACCGGAAGACCACGAGGCGTTTTGATGCTTGCGCCAACAACACGCGTGCTGGGATTGATGCACATCTTTCCCAAGCACCTTTTCTTTTTCCCGTTGTTAGTCGAATCTGATTCTGTTTGAATAATAGCCGGTGATGCCTACTTTGGAGGCGAAATATATACTCTGTAAGATCTTAGTGTCTGATTCTTCGACGGGGAAGGATGCCTTGCGATAGACAGTGTTCCCCGTTTCTGTTCCCTTCTCGAAGTCGATGCCTATTACTTTTCAGATGTGCAACACTGACGAGAAAGATTGATTGATGTATTGTTTTCATATGACTCAGCTAATAAGTAGAAACAGTGCAAAAAGCCACCATGCAAAGGACTAACCAAGATGAACCACTGTCAGTGGAAAATTAGAACAAATGATAGCACGATGGCAAGAGAGCTGACCGGTGTAAACAAAGTTTCTCACTGTGTCACATAGGATTGGTGAAAGAGCATGCAGAACGCCAGCCTGGCAGCGTCTTTAGGATCTGGTGCAAAACGTCTGACATTCGTCCGATTTTTTTGTTTTTTATGTCCGAATAACAACGCGGTCCTCCTTTGTGTATGGAGAGAGGGAGAGAGAAAACAGGCAACTGTTTTTCACCTGACCACTGGACCGCGAGCCGGCAAATCTTTCTCGCAAAAAGCGCAAAAATGTTTTTTGTCTCTATTCGAATTTATTTAACAAGAACGCGGCCCTCTTCCGTGCCTGTTTATATGTATAGACATAGAGCAGTGTTTTTCAACCTTTTTGCCGCAGCGGAACCTTCCGCAGCAAGGTATGCGTTGCTCATGGAACCCTGTGCAATAATCCAAGTGTCTATATTGCTGTAACCACATAAAAGTGTGGTTGCGAATTTCGTCACAGACAAATTCAGTCTGTTTCGGCGGAATTCCTGGCAGCCACTCGAGTAACCCCAAGGTTGAAAAACATTCACTCGAGTAACCCCAAGGTTGAAAAACATTCACTCGAGTAACCCCAAGGTTGAAAAACATTCACTCGAGCCACCCCAAGGTTGAAAAACATTCACTCGAGTAACCCCAAGGTTGAAAAATATTCACTCGAGTAACCCCAAGGTTGAAAAACATTCACTCGAGCAACCCCAAGGTTGAAAAACATTCACTCGAGCAACCCCAAGGTTGAAAAACATTCACTCGAGCAACC
>JGI24158J21664_10006603_pt1 | contig 15321 bp, 12 predicted proteins | sample Ectturendosymbi3_FD_21664 | JGI IMG/M metagenome (IMG submission 21664) | reverse complement strand
TGAATTTTCTCTTTAATAACATGCTTCTTACTGTTAATGCGACTTCTGGTGCTGCATGGTGTTGCTGATGGCTTTGTAGGAAAATTACAGAAAGTTTCATCCGTAACAATCGTGTTAAGAAAATATCAAGCGAGCCAGATGCCGTCATCGAAAGAGCCAAATCTGGCTCGCGAGCCATAGGTTCCCGACCCCTGCCTTAGCTTATAGTAACTGCTCGGCTTTTCCCTTTTCTGACGAATTCGTAAAAACCTCTTTGCGATGATAACTCGCCGCATAGAAATCCGAGCGTTTGCAGGAATCTCAAACGCGTTTTGGTTTCAGCGATTTTATGCCTTGCTTTGTTACACAGGATCGTTACGCAGAGGCTGCCAGCGACGACACTTTGAGGTTACTTGTCACGCTCACACTGGCGATGGTGATGGGTGGTGCGATCGTTGGTTCCGCCGTCACCAAGTAAGAGCTCTTTTGGAGTGAAACTTAATTTCTACGCGGAAATCGCTTTTGCAAGAATATAAGTCGGAGTTTTAAACCCCGAAAGCAGAAGGGTATTCCTGGCGGCAAATATACGCAGTGAAAACAACTCGACACTTGAGACTGAAACAGGTCTCCGCTTGAATCTTCACTGTCTCGCTTGTTCTTCGGACACTTAAAGGCGGCTTCACACAAAATCCAGTTACGGCTTACAAACCGGCGTGTGGCCAACGGCAGTCTTCACACAAGCTCCGCTGGACGTATCCGGCTGAATTTTCTCGGTTTCGAACGGCTTGCTTAAACTTGGTGTAAGTGAGCCGGATTGCCGTGGTTGTCGGTAATGGTGTTCTTGCTGCATGTGTGAAGACTGCCGTTGGCCATAAGCCGGTTCGTAAGCCATAACCGGATTCTGTGTGAAGCCGCCTTAACTCTCAAAGAGCATTTTGAGTGGAAAGGTTTTTAAACAAAACGAGGTTAAGAAGGGAGAAATCCGAAGTAGCAGGACGTAAGGCTTCTTTTTGTAAGCCATGGAACGTAAAATTAAGTTTGGGTCGTCATAAAGTTTGCTATCAAAGCGCAAGTCTTCCTTGCTTATCAATACTAGGGGCGTGTCCGGACATGTTGACGTGGGGGAAAACGGGCTCGATGCTGCTTAGTGAGGATCAACTCTTTTACATGCATCCAAAAATAACTTTTTTGAGCCAGATCGGGAGGCGAAACGGGGCAGGCAAAAATTCGTATTGGCATTTGGACACTCGTGTCCAAAAAAGACTCGAGGGGGGAATTAGGCCCCTGTGTCACTGGTCGATACGCTTCTGGACATCGATGCTGGAGTTCGGCGAGCCAATGGCGTAGCCATCCCGAAAATTTGGGAGGGCAAAAATGTTTGATTTTAGGCGAATAACCTGATTTTTATTTGGAAAAACGCCTCTCAAAGCACAAAATGAGTATGTTTTCTAAAAATTTGGGGGGGTATGGCCCCTTTGGTCCCCCCTGGCTACGCCTATGCGGCGAGCACAAGCTCATTTGGCAGCAGGGCGTATTTCGGTCATCACGATAACGCCTCAGGGTACGTTTGACATAAGCGCATTACTTCCGGGACTGTCGTGCTTGTTTTCGCCTGTCAAGAAATATTGCACGCAGTTCTGCTACTCTATAGTTGCAAGTGTGTTTACAGGAAGGGCCAGACTCGTGCCGCCAAAAGTCAGTCACGCGCTGTAACCCAACAACAAAAAAACTGCACTTTTTGAACGCGGATGCATAAACGGCAAAACGAGTAACTAGTAATGGTTTGTTGTTCTTGTTGCTTATTAACTTGTTATCCGATGGCCTCCAGAATAAAACGCAATGGGTGTGCAGTGTCCTCATTATTACACAAATATAAAATCACAAGGAACGGATAAATTTTCATTTCAAATAGACCGTTGTTTCTTCGCTTGCTTTAAATGAAACTTTGACAAAAGTATCATTGCCTTGATTTTACTGAACTAAGAACTGATTTTGCTGTTTTTCCTCAAAAAAACTAGCTTCATTCGTCGTTTTTGTGCCACATGGAAAAATGACGTTGACAACGATCACGCCCTGTGACTTTCTACATGGCAGGTTTTTCGCGCTGAACATGAGTAGACGAACGGCATTGATTTGTTACCACTCCCTTACGCTCCTCTCGATCGTTTTGATGAGTTTCGTCACATATTTCTTCGGATCATGGGAGGCGATCATCGCTGGCAGGTTCATCAACGGCTTCGCGCGAGGATTTGGAATGAGTGAGTATTCCTGACACTGCATAGCCACGGGGGAACATTCAGGGGCAATGCCCCTAAAATTTTTTGTGCCCAGAATATCTTTCATCAAAGTATATAATTAAAAAAAAAATATTGCCACCCTAAAAATGCGTTTTGCGCCCCCAAACTTTAAAACCTGACTACGGGCCTGTTGTGCTCTATGACGCTGACTCGTATTACTCGTTGTTCTTATTTGTGTCGACACGAACGCTTGTCCAAAATTACTGCCGGTACTCAATAACGGGCTGCTAAGGACGTTTTGCCACATCGGGAAGTCGCTTTTGCGAAACATTATCTGCGGTTGTCGGCAACCCGGTAGCATTAATGCATTATTGCATGTAGGGATTAAATTGCCGATTGCGCCTCGATTTCGCTTGTTTGTCTTCCCCACAAGAAGCTGGCGATCTAACGCACGAGATTTAAAACAAACAGCGCTTGGTTGTGTTTATTTTTCTTCGTTTGCGTTCACGTGACAAATCTCAGACCGTCATTCAGCCAGTCAAATGCTATTTGAACTTTCGCATTGCAGCTTGTACGTTCGCGTGGCACGCATTACATCCGGTCGGTGTTTAAAAGACGTTTGGTGACATCACTTCCGGACGTCAGCCCAAATGTTTGTCTTGCAAATTGATCTGAACGGAGAATATATCCGTTCGAAGCGCGGGGAAGAACAGGATCCGTGTTTGGCAGCAGCAGCCAGTGGGTGATCAACTAAAAATGCACGTGCGTATCCTGGCTAGGTCTGAGTCATCAGCGGAAGGCTAGACAAGCTGTGAACGGGTTAAGCCAGTGCGAGGTGTTTTTCCAGCTCTTCTCAGTTTCCGCATCGCGAAATACCTTCCTGCTGATTTTCGACTTCCTGCAGTGCCGGGACCTGACTTCAACGTAAACAAGTCAGGTTGAGATCATCGCTGCGGGGAAATGACGGTAAATTTTTTGCTCTGGGATTTTTCTTCCAACTGGAAATCCTCGTGGTTTTTGACGAAATCGCGAATCACTGCGCGCATCCTACGTCATCAGCGAGGCACAGTTGTCATCTCTTGTTCGCTTTCACATTCGCGACTTTGAAGTTTGCAACTTGAGGTGCAGTTTTAGAGGAAAAAAATCGGAGGCAAGCAAAACACAGTAACCGCTTGCAGCTAAAAGCTGCAGCGCTTTAAAACTGTTCCTTAGTCTGTAGCCTAAATGTGTTTTTGTCGTGTGTTTTCCCATTTGAAGCACTTATGCAGATGTTTACCTATAAACGAAGACCACTGCCAGTTATGTCGTCATTCCCGTCCACCGAGCAAAGGCAGACGAGTTTCGACTGCGATGCAGCGACTGCCCCAAGCGATAACTGTGATTTTTATGACAACTTGTCCCAAAATAGATATGTAAAAGTCTTAATTATTAGCCTTCGCGTCAACTCGAAAAAGCCTGTCTGACCGGTTTTAGTGACTAAAACGATATGAGGGTCCCGATGTTTCTCCAAGCGTAAGGGACGTCGTCATCACAAGTAAGCGCTGATCTCGCGAATCGAATTCAAGCGAAGGAGCGCTGTACATAATTTGCCATTACCAGAGAAACATCGTTCCCACTTGCTTGTCATTCAAATAGCGCGCCGAAAAATGCCCTGAGGTATTTTTTCCTTTCAAAAACATGAAAAAAAACGACTGTGACAAAACTTGTATCGCAGATGTTGTGACGCTGTACGTGGCAGAAATGAGCTGCGTTGAGGATCAGCCCAAGAGTCAAAGCCCACCCGGGTGGCTGATCGGAGTAGGTTTCCTTCTCGGCGTTGTTGCTGGCCATCCCAAGGTACGTACGTTTGGTTGCCAGTGAGAAAGCGGAGTAAGTTTGGTTGCCTTTAAGGAACCCCGCACTTTTTCGTTTTTCTGGCTTTCCGTCGTTAGGGTGCCGTGACGTTTTACAGAGGGAAAGGGATGATCTTGTGTCAACTGTCAACATAAGCGCTTCGCTTTTCTGTAGCACGGTTGAACAGCTGCTTTGAGGAAACTCGTCAACTTTTGGTTACGTGAAACATTGCTGCAGTCTTTGGTCTATATGGTTAAGCGAATCACAGGAACAGAGTGCCCACAGCGCGATGGGTTGCAATGCAGTGCCAGCCGTTACGGTTGCGTTACGTTGTGTATACGATATGTCAGCTTCTCTTGTAAGAATGACTTTAAATAAACCTAAATACTATAAGCAACATGTTGTCACTGTCCTTACTCCGCTAAGCTATTTCAACAACTATGCCCTTGGGTCTTAGGACAATTGCTAGCATTTTGGTTGTAAGGTGAACTGCTGTCTCAATGGCCTTGGCTTCTTCGTTGCCTCCCATCTCAAATATACCGCTTCTTGTACCAGTGGCATTGTTGGATTTAGTCACACCAGTGCAAAACTCTGTTACCATCGTTCTTTGTTTGCCCGTGTCATATTTATAAGCTCTTTATTGGCACACGATACGAGCGCGAAGCAGACCCGACACCAACAGCGGTAGGGGCCGGCTAAGCCCCTCCAAACACACAACCAAGCCCCCTAAAACTCAAGCTCTAGTCTCCCGAATAAAGCTATTTTTCTATCCCCTGTATACTACGAACCCCTTCCCCCAAACAAGCGTCCAAACCCCCTGTGACGTTCGTCTGACGAAGGGCCTGGGGCGAAGACTTAGTTTGTTCAAACCGAGAGCGCGCGCGCAGTCGCTTCAACTCTTGCTCTGCTTAATCCTCGCAGGTCATGGGCAACGACGAACTGTGGCCGTATCTGGTGGCGCTGCCCGGTCTGCTGTCGGTCTATTACCTGCTGAACGTGTGCGTCGTGCCCAACACTCCTGCGCATTACTTGCGATGCGGGAAAGAAAACGACGCTCTGCGTCAGCTGCGTCGACTGCGGAAGCGAAACCAGGTACCGGATGAGGAGGACGTTCTTTTTTTGCTGCACGAGCGTTGGTTCGTCGATGATAGATTGATGTGCAACGCAGGCTTTGTGCTCTGCTATGTCTGCTTGTGTTTCTTCTTCTCCTAGAGGTGTACTTCGCAATTGAACTGTTGTTGCTAACATGAACTTCGGAAGGGGGCAGGAGGGTCAAGACCCCCACCTGGATTTTGAAATTTGATATTTTCCTAGTATAAAAATTGATTTCTCTTAGTTTTGAGTTAATAAAATGAAATTTAACCACTGTTTCCCCCCCCCTGGAAAAAATCCGTTGACCACCCCTGGAAAAATTCGCTATTGTCCCCCGTCCCCGGAGAAAAATCCTTCCAACGGCCATGACTAACTAATTCAATTTTGTGTTGGTCAATTTTTGAATTTTTCCTCAGGCGGCGGTGAACGCTGAGTTCAGCGAGTTGGAAAAAGTGGTTCGCGACGTTTCCAACACACAGCACGCGTCCTTGGCGGAGATTTTCACCAATTCAGCGTATCGAAGCCAATTCTTGTCTGCTTGTGCAATACTCATCAACGTTCAGACAATCGGTTTTGTAAACATACTTTTGTATAGGTAAGCAAAGTCATCAGCAAATATGGCGTTGTAGTTTGCTAGCTGCCTTGAGGGTAAGGTGTGTTCATTGCGTTTGTATTTCTGTTCGATTGCGTTTTGGAACGTGTTGAGCCTCAGCGCATTCTTTAATCTCTTGTGATTGACATTTTAAGTGGTTTCGTGGCCGCTTTGGTTTTAGTTGACTTTGGAAGCCCGCAAATCGAAAATTAGTAAAATTAGAAGTGTTGATTGAAGAGCGACTATAACGGATCTTTGGATTTTTTAATTTTAAAAACCGTTTTCTTGGTCTTTTTAGTTATGAGTTACACGTACGTACAAGTCGTCTCACAGGCCGTTGTAATTGCGAGTGTGCGCTATGCGTCTGATGGAGCAGGACCTACGTATTGCTTCGGTCAACCTAGGTCGCAGTTACGAGGGAAATAGGGCTACGCTTTTTCCTTGCGACGATGCCAGTGCATTTTGTTCCAGCGACGCAACGTTCACCGATGCTGGAGTTTCTCCGGAAAATGCCACCTTTCCATCGATTGGCGTTTGCGCCGAGATGACCATCATCGCATATATCGGGGTAAGTGCACGTGTTCTCGCCAAACAAGTGCTGCCAGTGTTAAGAAGCTTTCGATGAAGCAGGTTGTTTGTTGAAGTCCGCAAATAGGACATTCGTTGCTTGAAATAAACACGACCCCACAGCGTTGTTTAGACGGTTTCTGAAATGTCAGCGACACCTGCTTTGCTTGTATTCTCCAGAAGCTGAACTGCGGCAATGTAAGATGTGAATCACCTTTTTCAAGCTTCGCTGCGTCCGCCAAGAGCAGCAGCATCTGAACGATAAGCAGTCGCCGAACTATTTTTAGGGTTGAAATGCTTTTAAAAGTTGTTACGTTACGTGTCGTGCGTCAACCAGCGGAACCATCTGGAAAAACTGCCTTAACCTTATTCTCGCGGACTTCCAGGAGTTCGGCTCAGGTCAGCTGACCTGCCGTTGACCTTTCAGGCGATTGTTATCAAGAAGCTCAACCGTCGCAAGCTGCTGATTTCAGGCAACTTCCTTATCATCGTCGCCTGCTTCGTCTTGTGCGTATCGACCTCTCTCAAGGATTCAAATCCCGCCATGCCTTACGTCAGCATCTTCGCGACCCTGGTGTACGCGCTGGGGTAAGTGGTTCCACTTCATTGGGCGCCAATTTTATCTTCAGCTTATCGTAAATAGAGCTCACCTATGGATGTTGTAAAGCGTCGTAGTGGAGGCCTTGTTGGTATCCATTGACTTGCACCTTTCCTGAGCGAAGCAGTGTAACGAGCCTGCACCTACATGAGGTCGCGTGCGGGGAGCAGCTCTTCTTTAGAAACTTTCCTAACAGCACCAACTCTCCCCCCCCAAGTGGGACGAAACAATGTTATATTTCTTCTCGCTACCAACACTGCACCCCCACTTTACCTCGCGTCAACTTGTCTCTCTGTGTCGGTGCAGTCAGCCAACTGCCACGCGTTAACTTTTGCTTGGTTGGTTCTCTGTATTTTCGAAGAGGAAAAGACTTGACGAGATTGTCGTCAGCTGGAGCATGATGCACCCTTGCAGGCGCTAACCTCACATTTTCAGGCCTGTGCATGATTACCTTGCCCCAGTAATCTATATCCGCTTTTTCGTGTTGATTGCCGTACTTAGCAAGACCATTTTGCGCAAGTACAAATTTACTTAACAATGTTACAATCACACAATAGATATTGGTCTTTTTAGAAAATTCGTCCCGAACAAAGAATGTTTTTTGAAGTTCTTTATTCGAACATTTAACAAAGAAAGGACCAAAATTCGCTGAGCCTGTCAGAAAAAACTTTTCAACTTCGAAGTTTCAAACGTATCGTCTCAACTTTACACTTACACTAAGTACAAAATTAATATAGCGCATCAATCGGTATCTTGCTGTGTTAGTTTCACGTTTAGGACGGAATTTCGTCAACGAAGCAACAAACTATTGCTTTCGCAGTTGTTTGCAAACAGAACTGAAGTAAAAGGGCTGCTGTTACTGCCACAAAACACAGGCAAGAGAAGGTGTACGCCGGTGTTATGCTGTGAATTGAAGCCAAATGCTACATGAGTGAGGTGCTTACTCCCATCTACCTGGCCTTCTTTACCTTCATTTTTTAAATGCGGTATAAATACAGTCAAACATCTCGGATCTGCAAGGGTTCTGAAACTGTTTGGGGTGTGCGTTGAGGCGATTTGGATGACTCTGTTGGTCTGGTCATGGCTGCTGGAACTTCGATGCAAAAACGACTTGCGAAAAAACGCGATTTGACGAGACTCGATTAAGCACTCACACTTGTTTCGCCTTTGAGCATTCCGCGCATCGCTCAAATTTTCAAAAGGTTGACCTTTGACCTTTTCAAAACCACTCTTGTTTTTTTCGCAGCGTCGGAGGAGGACCCATCCTCGTGTCCTTCCCGTTGCTGGTTGACAGCATAAGCAGGTACCCTCGTGCACAGGCCCCGATCCTGATAATGGCCGGCACATTGTTCTGGATCGCAGCGTCGATTGTTGGCTTTTCTGGGCCTTATTTATTTGTAAGTACCGTTTGTAAATGACTTCATTCAAAGCTTTTCTGTTGTAGCTGAAAATAAGCACTGACCACTTGCCAGGTTTCCGGCAACCACCCACGTTGTCGACGCTGTCACCAAGAAACCGTCGCTGCGCTGTGGCGATGGAACGCGGTTTTACTCGAGCGTGATCCGTTATTTTGAAAGGCACAGCGAAAAATAGTTTCAAGTATTTTTGCGCACCAGGATTCAAACGCTGCTGAAGCTGTACCCATTAATTTACAATGACATAACAGGGCGATATATTGCAGTTTGTTGCAGTCATCATTCGTGTTTTACTGGCCGTTGTTGCGTTTTCTGAGGGTATTTATGTTGATTGTTCTGAACTTCGAGCGACCATTTAATAACCACGTGGTAACAACGAAGATGCCGCATACCCGAAGGCCGTGGAAAAATTCAATCAGTTCATCGCTGGATAAATTATAATTAAGAACGTCGTCTTAGTCCCGTCGCCACAGGGGAGCTTTTGGGGGCTTAGCCCCCCAAATAAAACTCCAAGCGCCCCAAATTGAACACGCAACACTATAAATCAGTTGAGATTTTGTCAATTTTTAGAGTGTGAAGCCCCCCGCACAAACCCAAAGCCCCCCTATTGAAAACTTTCTGGCGACGGTTCTGCGTCGTTTTGCAAATACCGGCAAAGAGTCCCGGATTTACAAACACCGGAAAAGAGTCCCGGATGTGCACGTTGCCTTGCACGAAACGTAACTTCACATTCGACGGCAACGCGCAAATTATTCTTAGGTTAATTTTTCCTAAGTCACGCTCGCGAAACGTTGTTGGTTTGAAACCGATTCAAAACTGCTTGAGAGAGATAACACCAAGTCTCGTGGCAAGAAAACTACGAAATGTCATAATTTCCCCCAAGATAACTTGGGAAATTTTGGAAAATTTCTGAAACTTGGGAAATTGCCAATGAGTAGATTTTTCTCATGGAGGGTCTTGCACTTTCACAAACACTGTAGCAAGCAAGCGATCTGGACGATTCCCGTTTGCAACAGCGAATGCCTCGTGTCTTTGTTTTGCTGCTGACCTAAATGTGCACTGCAGGAAACGTCATGTGTTCAGACGAGCTCGTGTCCTGTGTAAAGTCGTGTGCGTGACTTGTTTTGTCCACCTACCGTCGCGTACTGCGTAAGCTCTTGACGATCGAGAATCAAAGTTTTCCCAAAAACAACGTGCACTTCAAGTAACAGTGCGACGAATGTCCCTGAAGCTAAGCACCGTTCCACGATTGGTTACGTAATCGAGTGAATTAAACTGCTCTTGTTCAGATGTTTTAGGAGGTTGATCATCGTCGGGCATAAGAGGTACTTGCTAGGCAGACGCCCGGAGCTGAGTGGTTGAAATTTTGCGAAGTGAAAAAAATAAAGCGGACCTTGACTTTACTTACAAGTGAAGAAAAAAGCTAAACCACAATTTTAAAAAATCTGAACGGATCACCGGTGTTTGTCTTGTGACATACAGCCATTGTCATATATTGTCTCACGACGTAAGCACTTCAATGAATGTTACGCCAGAAGCAACATCGTAAACATAGAATCCATTTCCAACCAAACCCGGAATGCAGAATACCAACTGCACCCGCAGGCCACCATCGGCCAAGCAGCTGCGAAACGAGCCTGCGGTTGTGTAATGACTGCCTGTATCAGGTCGACCAGCTACTCAGCGCCGGAATTATTGCCTTCCAGTTACTTTCTGTGGTTCAACAAACAATGCACCTAATGAAAATATTATTGCTCTCGTGGTAAGACAAAATCACTAGTCGGGCTATTTTCTCTGGAGATAATCGCTTCGTTTACAAGCTCGCTTTGGCGCCTGTGAGTCTGGAATACGTTTTCTTTAAAAATCTTATTTTTTTGCAAACACGTTACCACATCTTATGTTCTTCTTTTCAGAAATTTTTGGGCGCCTTCTCCTGGCTCGTGTATGGCGGTGTCACGACGATGTTCACCACTATTTTTATATTTGTCATAAAGCTGCCTTGTTGAATCTATTGTGCACTGTGATGTTTCAGTTTTACCGCTAATGGAGTTATTTATCCCTTCGTTGCATTTTGTGGACATTTTGTGTTTGTTTTGTGATAATTATAATTTTTTTCTTTGATGGTATCTGATTTTGGAGTGCAACAGGTCATTGTGTGGAAGTTTCTAGGACAACACTACCGTCTTTAAGAGAACTGCAATTGGCTGGATGGCAATTCAAACAGAGCGTTTTGTTAATTTTTTGACTCGATTCAAACAAAATTTTTCGCTTCACGCAAATTGCTCAAAACTATCAGTTCTTTTTGCAAAAAATTGATTCGTGTCAGACTTTTAGTGAACAAAACAGTAAAACCATGGCTGAAGTCAAACCCAGTCCGCAATGCTGCCGACACTCTCGTGGAGGTATCGATCATTCAAGGGCAAAAAAGAGCCATTTTAAAACAGCTTCAAACTTTTTTTAAAGCAAAACGTGAAAAAAGTGTGGGAGCGCCGTTCCCACGCGTTCCCGCCCCACTACACCCCTGCCTACAATACAAGATTAACTGTTGGAGACAGAACTCTTAACATATTGAAGGGTCATCAGCAGGCTGTAGATTTTTTTCGAATATCATTTATGGCTATGCACTCAGCTCGCAACGAAAATGTGGCAACAAATCAGAAGTTAGAAGAAAACTTGTCCAAAACGCAAAATCATGGCTCTAGTTCAGAACGGTCGCAATGAAAGCGATTTTTTCACCTCAGGTCGATGGTTTCACTCTTTACCCTCGTTTCACACGTTTTTTCTTTCGATTAAAAAATAAACGTGCTACAGTCCTTTGGTACACACGTCGACTGAGTTTTATAAATAAATTAACATGCTTGGTGCAGAAGAAAATAAGGCTAAACATCGTAGTTGTCCTCTTGGCATAATGTTTTGTGACGTACAGTTGTATATAATTGCTGCAAAGCGTTACCTCCAGGAAGAACGTGTGACATCATAGATGCATTGACGAGTGTTAGGCCCACGCAACATCGAAGCGTGTTCCGGAATCAATGGGGTTTCCCCTGTTTAAATACCGATTGTTCAACACGCGTGGTGACGCTTTCGCCATAGAGGTGCTTGCAAGCAACTTCTCACACTGAAATTTATGTTGCCATTTAAAGTCGGCAGGGGAGGTGCGGAGCAATGTGGCCTCTCCATTTCGAGAGGGAAATTGTATTTCGTGGCTTTGTGAACTTTAACAAAAATCAGCGCTTCAATACTGTGAAATCCTCAACTATCTTGACCGTGGCTAGGTACGTCTTCGTTGTTGCGCGTTCCCGCTTTTGTTGGTTTTGGCACTACATCATTGCTTGAACCTGATCCCACTATATCTACTCCGTCCTTAAAAGTCAGTTGGAAGGCGACTATAAAGAGCCGAGACTTCCGAGCTGCAAAGGAAACACAATCACCATTTTATGCCCATATAATTTTTGACGCAAGACCGGGTGTTTGTTTTGATTGGATGACGGGTTTTGCGTCACGTAGCGATCTTACGTTGGCGAGACACGCAGGTCAGAGCCTCTGCCGCCGAACTTTTGAATGAGGTGTTCGCTGGTGAACGTCCAACCTATGCCGGTGAGACGTTCTATGACAGTTTTTGAAGAAAATTTTTAAGTGCAAGTAAGTCGTTGAGATGATTGTTTTCAAAGTGTTTTTTCACCACTGACAGAGCCTCTCCCGCCGAACTTGTGGTTGGCAAACGCCCAACCCGTGGTGATGCGTTGCCTAGCGTTTCACGAAAACGTCACGTCGTTGAGCTGGTTGCTTTCAAAGTGTGAGGCAGGTTAATCTTTGGTTGAATCGTGGATTCAGACGACGTTTCGTGTGAAGCGTCTTTCACACAAATCACCTGCAATTTCTAGTTCTTTGGTAACGACGAACCGCGATGAATTTGAAATAACCTTGGTGATACACATTTTGCTGACTTTTGTAAATTACAAAAAAACTACGATTATGAGAGCCAGGGCCGGCCTTAAGCCGATGCAACGGATGCAGCTGCATTGGGCCCCGCGCCTCTGGGGGCCCCGCGCCTCTGGGGACCCCGCGCCTCTGGGGGCCCCGCGCCTCTGGGGGCCCCGCGCCATGGTGTTTGGGTAGATTATTCATTTTGCCAGACACACCTTGCGCTTGAGAATTCAGTGGACACGCCGTATAAATTTGATTGTTAACAAAGAACGCTCTCGTCAGAACAAGCAAATTTCTTCTCGAACGTTAGCAAACGTGCTCACTTCTCGTGTTAGTGTTGTACTGCAGTGCTCTTCAACCTTTTTTGTTACGGTGCACCCTTAAACATACTTTGACAAACTCATTCACCCTATTTACTTAAGCACTTAAACTCATGCACCCTATTTACTGACGCTTCCACCGTGTCCCCCACCCAATTGCGCCCATGCCTGTAAGTACCCAGGTCTAAATAAGCAAGTCCCCTAATTCAGTAACTCAGCTACATAATTCAATTGATAATGGCTCATTGGCTGTTGCTTATGAGTCACAAATAATCATCTAATTTCAATTAGCTTGATATGGTGTGATGCTTATGCATCACAGTTTAGATTGTGCAAAGTCCTCGGTTAAATCCTGAAAGTCATTGGTTGGTTAATGGTTCATTTTTGCTAACAGAAAGTTTTTGTACAATTTATCTGTTTAATGTGACAAGTTTGTGATGCATTTTTGTTAACCCTTTCTTAGTGGTGCACCCCACGCGTATTTTGATGCACCCTAGGGTGCACCGTGCACACTGGTTGAAGAGCGCTGCTGTACTGCATATTTGCGTTCTACCACGATCGTAACACGGTTGACTGAACACGATGACGTCATAAAATCACTGCTCAGAGGGGCCCCGCGCTTAGGTCTTGCATTGGGCCCCGAGCCCAGGTCTTGCATTGGGCCCCGCATCTGCTAGGGCCGGCCCTGATGAGAGCTTAGCAAGAATAAACTAAAGAAATAGGTGTTTGCGTGAGTAGGACACCAATTCCAACAAAATTTGTTTTGATTTTCTTCTTGCACTCTAGGAGAGGACAGGAGGTCAAGATTAACCGGACGCTGAGCGCAAATGGGAGCGCAGAAAGTGAAAAAGTCTCGTTCATCTTGCCGTAGTTGTGGAAAATTTTAAATGCAATTGTGGTTTGGAAAATTTGAATGACCTATTTTATATTTTTATTGCTCTTCAGTTTATTTTTAGAGAAAGAGTTTGGAAAAGCGGTGAAATCGTACAAAATTTTTGCAAAACGTTTTTGTGAACACCTATAGTTTCACCATACATTTTGCGCGCAGGCGCGTCAAAGGCGTTATTTCCTGGACCCAACTTTACCTGAGATCGCCACTGTTAAATTTGCTTCCTACCAGCTTCTTCCTGTTGTGTACATCTACTTAATAAATTTGCACATTGTACCAAAAAAAGCAGTATTTCTTGTTTCGATTGTTTTTTCAAGTGTTGATTTGCATGTTATCCTTTGTTATAAATTTCAGCAAATCTCAGATAAATGATGGTGCAAATTGAAAACCAGACATCTTACTGCAGAAGTACAAGACGCTTTTTAGCGACAACTAGCGGTGTTGACGAACAGCGACCTGGACTGTCATGTCTTGTCGAATGACACATTTTTAACCAGAGTGGATCAAACGCTGTATGGCCGTGTTGAGTACAGGCATGAAGATTCACGCTAAACGAAGGCTTTCATGAGGCTTTATCTCACGGATTGAATCTGTGAATTTGAGCATCCGCTTCTTTATCTTGTATGCATCTAGCAATTCTGGAGGGAGTGTCTGTGCCAAGAGTGGGGAACCTGATGTCAGCGTGATTATTTAACATTGCTCGCATCAGAATTTTCGTTACCCAAGAACAGGGGCGTATACCGAGGCTAGATGGCGTCCGGGGCAAGAAACACGTTTGCCGCCCCCATGTTCGAACCTCAGGTTTTTCGGAAGCAAATGTACTGTATTAAAGAAAGTACTTGCGCCATTGTTGGGATTTTTGGCGCCCCCAGTGATTCGGCGCCCGGGGTATTGTTTCCTCCTTGCCCCCCTCGTAGGTACGTCCCTGATCGAATCAAAACGAAACTCCGTTAAAGGCAGATACTTCAAGTTTATACAGTAAGTCAAGAGAAGTCTCTCTAGTTCAGGGGCGTGTAGACCTAGAGGTCTGATGATGATGTCCGGGGCTAATACTTGATTGTATTCCCCCTAGCAGATACTAGTATTGAGGAATGTGATAGGACTACATGCACAGCAAAACTACCTGCCCGGTGTCCAAACCACTGCCATGTGCAAAAGGATGACGCTACGAAAACTTCACCTCCAATAAAATTAAGAAGAGAAAAAAGCTGTACGAGTCTCGTATCACGTTACGCAACAACAACAAGGGCCATGAACGTTGTGAAACTATCTGCAAGGGCACAGAGTTTTGCAACAGCGCTTTTGGCTTGAAAAAAGTCAAGTACGTTTCAGAAAGAAAGATTGCTGGTGCTCTGTTCAAAGAAACAGTCCTTTTGAAAGGTGTGGCACATGACGCTGAAAGTGTTTTAACAGCTCCGAAAGATGGTCTTTCTGAAAAATTTCCAGTAACATTTTGATCTTTTTTACAACAATTCAAAGCGAAAAATNTATTGCCAAATTGCCACGCATGACATAGTCATGTGACAAAATTCGTATTAAAACGTCAGNCAATTTAGTTGGGAGTCGGAACAGCATTTATNTAACGACTAGGCTGGCTGTGTAGGGTTTCCTTTTGGAACCAATGTAGGGTTTNCTTTTGGTGTNGGAACCTATGTTGAGGTTTGGGGTGTTGTCCAGCGTAGAAGTTGCTTGCGAGGAACATGTCGTTGCATACAGAGATGCTGGTTTCCCCAAACGCTGCCAACGAGGCAGCCTCGTCGTTGTATGAGTATTGTTTTAACTCCCGACTAAAACTGCCTGACATTTTAAGTTGCCAAGCCGAAGCAAGGCGTTTGGCTCTCACCACTTGATAGTTCGTTTCACAGATTTCCT
>JGI24158J21664_10006602_pt1 | contig 15321 bp, 12 predicted proteins | sample Ectturendosymbi3_FD_21664 | JGI IMG/M metagenome (IMG submission 21664) | reverse complement strand
CAATCCTATATGACACAGCGCCCCTCTTTGTTTACACTGATCAACTATTGTGCCATTGTGTTTTCATTTGCTCTAATGTTTGCTAACGATTGGCTTACTGCTTGCGATGGCTTTTATGATGCTTCTGCTTGTTGGCTGAGTCATATGAAACAATAAACCATTACCATTATACACCATATGAAGGTCTAAATTACACTATTTTGGACAAAACTACACCACTATGAAACTAACTACCTGATATTCAAACAGGCTGTTACAGGGGCGATTCAAGTCATCAGCGTCACTAGGGCTAATCATACGATTTATTCTGACTGACTGAATAAAACCGTTCGACGCTTGGGTTGCTGAAATTGCCATTTGCTTTCATTCTAGCTGGCATTATCGTTGCCCTGTGACGTTATGTTACGTAACAAGAAATGAGAAATTATCATGATAACTTCTCCATTGACGAACAACGTACGTCAGAGAGCAATGATAAGGCCACAGTGGCGGTTGTAAACGGGGGCCTGGGTGGGCCATGGCCCCTCCCAGATTTTTGGCTGGCCCCCTGCTTGGCGCCCCATTTTTTTGCTTACCGTAATTTCACGTTCAAGTTTGTTTGACTGGCATATACTGTACAGCAGTACAATTTTCAGTCAGCAAAATTTTAGACGATTTGTAAGGCTTTCTGGCGACGGTTCTGACGATATTCACAAGCCTATGTTGGGTTTGATAGGTTTAATCACAGCAATTCCATCTTCATTACAGTGGAAAATCACCATGCAGGAGAGATGTTTATGTTGGCTCCCCTACCTTTTTCCTTGGCCCCGCACTAGGCCCCACTTTTTTCATTTTAGAATCGCCACTGCAACGCCAGTAAGTCATCCGCTTACAAGGCCCAATCATATTAGCTCGAGTTGTTGGACAATCTATCGTTCGTTTGAAATTACTCTCGAAATGGGAACTTTCCATTGGGTTAAACTTCAAATCCAATGTTCTATACAAATCCATTGCTTCAAAAAACATTCAGTCCGATATGAGTTATGTTTCAAAAAATACTTGGCTGCATAGGACAGCTCGGACTAATGAATAAGTCCGAGTAAAGCACGAGCGAACGAAGTCGTGAGAGCGCCTACTACGAACGATATTGTTTTATTCAGGTCGCCTGCAACATGAACGCGAAAGGCCAAACATAGAATGACAATATACGAACAGTAAAAAGGCCCAAAGAAAAGAGGCCTTGTAAACAACTTAGTGAAGTGGGGCCGTTAGTGGTGGAATAAACACACAAAGCAAGCAAGCTTCCGTTCTCCGATATAAATTGTAATCGAAAACTCGCGCGAAGCCCGAGCAGCCCGTATGCTGGAGTAGCCACTGGGCTGTTAGAAACACCGCGAACACAGCTTAAAAACAAGCAAAAATGACACAGAATTGATACCTGTCTTAACACATTTAAAATCACAACTTTTCGTCATCTTGAGCACAAAAGTATCATGACTGAACACACATTCTAACAACTGCATTAGATACCGGAATTCAAAGACAAAAACATGTAGCAACTAGCGAGTTGTCCGGAAGGATGCCAATTGTGTTGCCAATACAGAAATAAAATATGGCTGTTAAGCGTTGCCAATATAAAAACAAAAACACAGTTGAAATTGATCTGTCAAATATTTCATTTTGCATATAAGATTCAGTAAAATTTACCAATTTGGAATGGTGTTAGAATGCTTGAAATTACCCAAAATTTTTAATGGTGTGGCACGAACATTTCCTACACACAAACATATGGGTGTCAGAAGAGGGGCAGGAATTTGAAAAGTTCAGCAAAAAACGCTGTTTTCTTAATTTCGAATGGTAAAAAACAAGTTTCACCACATTTGGTGCCCGGTAGAAAAGCGTTTGAAAAAATCCACTAGTGCCCCCCTAGAAAAATGCCTTCCGACGCCCATGCACACAAGCATTTAAACTGACGCCGTTTTTGTGAAAAATTGTGTTGTATTACACGATCTGGTAACATTGTTCAACAACACCAACGCGGTAAGCCATAGCAGGGTGACAGACTGTACACGGTTTATTCTGCCAAACATTTACGAAATCCTGCCAAATTAAAAAAAATATATTAGAAACTATAGATCGACAACTAACTGCGAAAATTCTGCAACGTTTTTTTCATTAAACGATTTATTTTATCACTGGACCAAAAACTAATTGTGTTACTTAAACTTATGATATTTAGGCAAAAAAGTGGGGGGCAGACCCCCCCAGAAATAAAAGTGGGAGGGCCTAGGACCATGCAGCCCCCGGTTCCACCACCTATGAATGCTACCACTTCGGGCAAAACGCCAACGGATCAGGTGTCTTGTGTCTTGGCGCATAACGGATCAGGTGTATTCGGGGCAAAACGGCTTTCTCTGGCATTGACGAGTTGTGTGAAAGTTTTTAGAAGCAAGATTAAGGCTATAAGCTTTAAGCTATGAGCTTTCAGGGTTTGCACTGGTTGCACAAGTTAGGGTCTGGTAAAGCGTCATTTGCAGCCAAAGTGGTGTAGTAGGTATGTGCGTTCAAGCAGGGCCTACGAAGGGGGTTACGAGAGGTACATCGTACCAGGGCCCGGTAGGTACGGGGCCCGGGAAAGTTAAAGTACGCATGATCAGCTTCTCTGTAATCAAGCCAAAAATTATCAGTGTAAGCCAGCTGCCTGTATGACACTTAATCTATTTGTAAATCTTAGCATGACAGCTGATTCTGGATTACTACACAAACAAGCTACACAAGTTTCGACGAGGGCACAAGAAAATAAGTGGGTCCGGTGTCGGTCTTCGTACCCCCTGGTAGAATTTCTCTCGTAGGCAAATGCCCCCATGATTGCGCACCTGTCCTGCTCTTTTCGTCTGTGTCGGGAATAAGATGCCATACTGTTCTACAGTATGATGTCACAAGGGCCTGTAATGCGTTGTTTCCTGTTGCAAGCATAGTCTGTAGATTGCATTGAACGTTTGGCAAGAATCTTAGTGCGTAGGCTGACTGTAACTGTATTGAATGCCAGCTTCATGTTGGGGGCCCCTTGACTGCAGGGGCCCTAAGGCCTGTGCCTAACGGGCCTCATAGCTAATATGGTACTGCATGGCAGCATCAGTGAGAGAGACCCGTGCCGTATACAAATCACTCCACAACACAACGCATTGAAAACTACAATGACTCTGAAGTTTATCTAATTTACAAATATAACGCATTCTTACGCCACACAGTTATTCGTGTGTTGCCAAACGCGATAGTGCTGCAATGGTCAACAGTACTGAAATGGTAACTCAAAACTTTGTAATGGTCATAATCACATTAAACAATTCTGAATGAAAAAGTAGGCTACCATTTCGAACGTTGATCCTATTATTTTGGCTACGACAAAAAGTGGTTTCATATATGCATAAATTATAAAAGTAATTATGAATACTTTCATTACAAGCTCTCGCGACGCCCAGAAAAAGGCAAACGACCCCAGGCTGAAAACCACTGCGTTACACATAACCGACTTCTCTGTTTTATTCACGATACTTCGCTTTATTTCGGATTCAACGTGGGTTATCGTTAGTGCCATAGTGAAAAAAGTCATATTTTTTTCTGTGCTTCAGGAAGCTATGAAACCAAATTTGAAGCAAAAACCGCACCCCTACGAAGTCTATAACAAACGTTATAAAATCATATAAAGTCGTATTTTCCATGTAAGGTCATAAAGTAATATTTTCAACCAATTTTATTAGGAAAGCATGTCGCTAGGTCTAAGCTGCATCCTGCAAATTGTACTTCTTTGTTGGCAAAGACGTAGGTGAACCAAGTTATTTGGATGAAATGTAATGCACTGCCTAAAAATGCATGTTCTTGGTGCCCCAAATAAACAAACCAATGTCCATGCATTATCTTCAGTTTTCTTCAAACCAAACTATATGTTTCGCTCATGTTGTGAGCTGTTCATTTCAATGGGGCTTCAACAAACCATGGGCAACCATCTCTTCTGCTTATTTGCGCTGGTAATGCTTCTTCGTACAGTAGTTGTATGTTCTAGCTCAGTCATTTTTGTTTGGTCATATAAAGTCATATTTTCTGAAAAATAAAGTCATATAATCAATTTTGTAGGCATAAAAATTGCCGTAAAGTTATTGCGCTTTGTTAGGAATTGGCAATAGAAGCATATGACCTACAATATATTAAAAGTGTAATTTAAAAATCTGATATTATTTGATGTTGAAAAAGCCAACAATCTGATGTTGACGAGATTGACCCCAGTGGCAACACTGGTGCTGAGGCTTGTACAGTATTGGAAAGCAGCATGCAGGTGCTTGACTTCCGGTGCGAATCTTCGTTGTTGTCGGGTTTTCCTTAGAGGCCTGCTTGTCGGGCACTGACGTGATCGCCTACTACAAGGTAAAGGTACAAGGTAAGGAGTAAATGTGCTTGCAGAAAGGCGACCTTCAACAAGGATTCTGAAAACCATTGTGAGTTTTTTAAGTGCTTGCAGGAGATTGAATGAAAAATAAACTTTGATCTAAATCCATCCTTTTTCTTGCACCAATCCATAAATCAACTGTGATATGATTTACAGCTTTATTTATTTTAACTGTTGGTGAATGAAATAACTCATAGTGAAAACTAGGTTAATTTCAATATAAACGTCTTTCATTTTGAAAAACTCAAGCAATAATATTCATGATTTATTTAAAGACTGGCGTTTGGGAAGTGCATGCAGTTGAGGTAAAATTAATGTTTTTCTATCCAGTGTGATGCATCAAAATCGACATTAGTAAAGTGTGGGAATGACACAGCGATGCGAACTTAATTGGGTTTTAAAGTGTATGTTGGAATTCTGCAGTAACTCCCTTGATCTTCCGAGCACTTTCCCGCATTAAGCTGGTTCATAACTAAAATATCCAAACGTATGCTTTCGCAAAAGCTTTGTCTTACCAGTGCTTAAATCGGAAGCTGTAAAAATCAAAGTGGCGTTCTTGGCTGAAAGATTTGAAATGCTTATGTCTAAGCTTTCCTGACACGGCTAATATTAATATGTTAGGAGATAATTAACAACAGTGTTTGCAACAAATGTGAAATACGACCAATTTTGTTGCTTTTTTACCTAAACTTTGCGTTGCAAATTTTTCCTGTGTGACTGGAACTGTCCTAGCTTTGAGGAAGTTTCGTTGATAACAGGCCGGCCGATCGCGCTAGAGAGCAAATGAGCGCACCATAAGATGTAGAATGTTGTGTACTTTCTGATAATAAACAGGCACCTTTGCATCAAACGTTTTGCGTGGCGATGTAACGAAACTATGACGTACGCATGATGTGATTATGAGGTGTGAAAAAATTTAAATGCCAAACCACCTGTTTCGTTATTTAAAGCACACGTAAATCGGCATATTTTGGTGTCTTGCTTGACTCTCTAGCGCAACCGGTCGGCTAGATATGGCTGAAAATTTCTTCAAAAGCTATTTCAGGGGGTTTCGCGGTCAGTTGCTCAGGTAACAGTTTACACATCTGATTAAGTCAGTTTTCTACTAAATTTTTAAAAGATTTGAAACACGTTAATAGCTTGATTCTACCAGTAGCTGATTTTTTCGAAGCGTTCCGTCGAGCAGTACTATTGAAATATACACATGTTTTGTATTTTGTGAGTAAGGGGGTGGGATGGGATTGCAGCCAAGTTGGCAGTGCTTGCGTAAAGAGTCAAAAAAATTGGTGCTGTTGTGCAACACCTGGTCTCCAAAGCTATTTTAGCATGAAAAGTTTCGCATTTTGGTAGACGAGCAAGCTTCGTAACTGCGAGGGAAATTTTTCCTCACGAGGGAGACTGTGGACAAGACAAGCTGACCCGAAGCGGGTGGTTCATGGTTAACTTTGATTGCACCTGTAAAAGGAAATTTTCCATTTTGGTGGGAGGCACCTTGCGGGCCTCCCACAGAAAACATGTTCGTTTTTAAAAAATATATATCTTTTTAAATACACGCTTGTTTTATCATGTCAGATGGGCTCGAAAATAATTCCTGAGTTGTTGTAAAATGCGCCTGTACTCCTAAGACTTTTATGCCCATTTTGGAAGTTGTCACACATTTTTCCAGGTCTTAAATGTTACCTGAGCAGGCTGCGCCGAATAATTTCGTAATTGATTTGTTGCGTCATTTTCGTATGGTAACAAATTCAGGAGTACCACCGAATACTTCAGCAATGCACCCAATACGTATGTACTGTTGTGTATGAAGCAAAATGTAAGATAAAACATGTTAAATACTGAAACTATCTGCATAGTTAAGCGAGAATATTTGTAATGTCTCAAGCAGTAACAACCAATAAGGCAGGTCTTCCATGCAAGCTTTTGTCATCTCGCCTGTGCAGAAGTTGTATCAATTAAGGATTTTCTCAATGCCTTGCACAAAGCCCACATGCTAGCAAAGGAGGAAGTATGCCATAGCATGAGATGACTTGGAAAAACCGGTCAGCAAGTGTCATATCACGATAGAGCTTTCAAAATATTTCCTGTGCATAAGGAAGTAGACGGATTCTTCTTCTGATCCGCTTTCTTTATCCTCGTGAAGGCCATGTGGAACTCAGACATATTGTCTATTTTATTACCATAAGTCGGGAAGTGTTTAATCTTGCAGGTGTCTAAAACGCTTGTAGTTTAAAATAAGATATCAGTTCTTTTTCAGATTTTCTTTAATCACAAACAAACGGCGGATCAAAACAATGCAAGTTGCTTTGACATCAGTGCTATTATTCGTCCTTGCTGTGGAAATGTTCTCAGGTGTGTTTTCTGTACTTTCAGAAGTGCATGGTGTTTTAAGAATGTTTTCTGCAACTTCGCTGACAAAAATACAAATAGGTAGCTATGGATGGTGTGATTATACGAAACTGAGCCTAGTTTGTTTTTATTCAGGAACAATTGAACAAAAAAACATGATTGTCTTGACATTCCCAGTCTTTTAAGTAAAAATGGCAATTCAGTGGCATTTGCTTACGTCAAATCGATTTGCTAACAGAACATCAAAGCTTGGCATGAAAGTTGAATGTGAATTGTAAAGAGCTATAAATAGGGCAACCAATTTTTTGACCTAAAAATGTAAAATTTTGACTTTATTTTGACCTATAAATTTTCAGCGTTTTCAACTGCAAAATAATTCAGCCATAGGTGTTGAGGTTAATCCAGAAGTGTATTCATGCACTCTAAGCTTCGAAATTAAAAAAATTAGTTGTAAGTACATAAATAACTACAGTAGAGTCAAACCTGAGAACATCATAAAGCTGAAATACTATGTGCATAATCATGGCCGTAGTCAGGGTCAAATTCTTGCCAAGGCGAATATGTTAATTACGTGCCCGGTTGGGTATGTTCTTAAATGTTGTTTGCGGAGACCTAACATCCTGCTCTTATTTAATCTAGGCTGGTGGTATCTCTGGTCATTGCAACACAGTGTAGCTGCAGTGCCACTCTTTTCAAAACAGCCACACAATATAATATGATTTGATGTAGCGTTGCAAAAATGTTTTGTGTCAGCATTACAGAAAGTTTACCGAGCCAAGGGCCCCATTTGCCTCAATGTAGCTACGGTCTAGACAATGGATTGCGTATTTACCAAAACAAATACCGCAAGACCACATTTCTCGCCTACCAAGCCTATCCTACATAATATTCAATCGTCCAGTAGTGGACAAAACAACATTATTGTGTCAGAAATCGCAATAAACCCACTATTATTCCAGAATTCTAACTCAACGTGCAAAAGCATATCAATATCTGTTGTTGTAGTTTCATTAAAATATCGATATTTAAGAGAACAAGTTGTGCTGCGAAAGAAATTTGACCTAACGATAAATTTTGACCTAATGACAAATTTTGACTTTTTTTTGACCTAAAGGCTTGGGATACCCTCATGGTATGAGCGTGAAATTTGGTTTGTGGACGTTTCATAAACTTTAGAAACAGGAGAACAATTCTGACTTTATTGACTTTTATTTGCCCTAGCTATAAATTTAATGATGAAGAGTTGCGCGAACAGCTTAATGTTAAAGAGAAATCAGGTTTCGCAGTCTTGAATTGATTTGCTCTGTTTTTTTTTTTAAAGATAAAACTCACTTGTGAAGATTATTTTTTGTGTTTTTTGACGTGGCGGTTTATTCAGACGTCTATCAACGATGTTTATTTCTCGTATAATCGTTTCGCTATACCTTGTTGGGTCTTTCTTGTGAAGAATGTATTTTTCGTAGAAGATTGTGTAGACCTTTTTGATATGCAATAATATTACGAAGACTGAATTATAATTATAATTGGACTATTGTTAATGCACTCACATTTTTTAAACAAAAGCTTTTTCGTTTATTACTTTTCAGGTGTAAATGTTTGACAACTCATTTCGAGCCAATACATGACAACTAATTCTTTTTGCAACAATTCATTTTAATACGTAACACTTCATTTTGATTGCACTATAGCATGTGGGCCATTGTAAAACAGTTTTCTAACAATGGTCCTAGATAATTGTTTTTGTCTTATGTTTCAGGAAGGAGATTTGTCGTTTTATTGATTGACAGTGGAGCTGAATATTTACAGAGAATCTTTTAAAAGATTTTAAACCACAAAATGGCCTGGATGGCCTTTTTTGTGAAAAAAACGTTGTTTTACCCACTGGCACATTTGTAAAAGATAATTAAAAAGTTCGTAGGCCGACAAAACATCTGCAATTGCTTATCAACGCAGAGCCCTAATTTCTGAAAGTGTTTTAGGTGGCTTTTATGAACAAAGAAAGAAGGCACTGCTTACATGCAATTAAGAAAAGACTGGATTGCGTAAATTATATGAAGTTTTTCAACTGAGCACGTTGAGAACAAATACAATTCCAAAGTTTGATTTTTTTGAATTTATTTTTTCGTTTCTTCTCCCAGAGGCAGCTATGACATCGGAATCCAAAAGAGCTTTGGACGCCCGTCTTGATGAGCTTCAAGCTATCGACGAAATATTCGATAACAGTGACGAAATATTCGATAACAGTGACGTGGGAAATGGCTTCAGGAGGCCTTGCGTGCAATTCGGAAGGAAGGTGAGTTGGATGTCAGTGATTGAAAAGCGAAAATTCTGCTTGATAAATTTTAGATCAGCCAATGGACACATCTGCTCTTGCGAAGCATTTACCGCTGTTTTTTTCAATGTTCGTATTTTGTTAACTAGCCTCCTCTCAGGTGGAGAAAACTTGCATCATTCGACTAATTTTTAATAGGAATATCGATTTAACGTAACACTACGCATCGTCAGTCCTAGAGCCTTATTCAAATGGACGGTGAAGGACTGACGATGCGTAGTGTTGCCTGAAATCGATTTCCCATAAAAATTTGCTGATTGATTAAAATTCTTCACTGTGTGGAGTCTAGTTACTTGAATGCAAATATGAGCAAGTTTGAATCATGATGAAAATAGAGATAAAAAGCAGAATCCATTCGTCTGATGCCCCGGAAGTTTAGAACAAACGTTTAAAAGTCGTGTTTGGTAAAAAACTTTGTCGGTGGTAATCGAGACATGTCTGAATGTTATTAGAAGACACAGAAGACACGAAACGTCTTAAAGTTGTGATTAAATGTGGACACAACTTACCAACAAATGCTGAAAGATTTTTGAAAATGCCTTCATTTGAATAAGCAATACTTAAAATTGAAATTTTTCATAATGCGTTAGTTTCACTTTTTTTTCAGCTTTATTGCTACACGTGCCGCTGCCATCGTAACAGAAAATGTGGAACTTTAAAAGGAGTTTCAAAATGTAGGTAGATTTTCTTTTTCTTTGGTTTCTGAAAGCTTTTTCACTTTTTGGTAATTTGCTAACGCATTACCTTAAAGTGTAAACTGCGGATAATTTGTTCCATCTCAGGATTTATTTGTTGCAGTTCTTAGTGTTTTTCTCCAATAGATTCGTTGAATTTCAAAATACCTTCCCAGAAGTCACCTTTTAGGTTTTTTGTTCAATCGCAGTTTACGCAAAATTGTTGCAGGAACCAGGCGTTGAACATCTGGTTTTGGTTGAAATTAATTGCTGTTTGAAATACGAAAAGTTTCCATTGCAGCAAAGTTATTAAACGTTTTACGGTGCTGCGAAACTTCTGATCATGCTTTCAGTTCAAATGGCATTTGAAGATTTTGTTATTTTATGGCAAATTGGAGTTAAACAGAAAAGTGCAATACATGAGACGGAGTAAAACGAATATAAAAAAATCATCTGTGCAATAAACACAAAGAGAGAATAAAAACTGTTTGAAGTTGGTATGTTTCTAATGCATTACACTGGATAATTTGATGGTTTCAAAATCACGTCAAACAAAAGGTGAAACTTCTCTGTATTGTGAACCTCCAGAAATATTTGTTTTTTCTTATGGCACTATCATTACGCAATCTCAAAAACTGCTATTTTGATCAGGATGGAAGTGTTGTTTACAAACAAAATACCTTTTTCATAAATGAGGTCCGATTTTGAAATGTTGATAACACAAGAACAACCTTTGGTTCAAGCTTGTTGAATTTTAGTAAATTTTCATGAAATAATGTTAACGTCATATCCCAATTTTGCGTAAAATTAATTTGTCTTTGCAGACATCTGCTTATCTTGTCGCTGGCGATGTGCGAGTAGAGCATTACAGTTATTTCGAAGTGATGCTTGATGGACTTCGCAGAGGATTCCTGTGTTCTACTACGTACATATTCAGCGATTGCGCAATGTGCATTTTGATCAAATATTGTGCGATCCATTAGTATATAAATTACAAAATGCCCCCTTGATTACGCGATGTTCTGTTGTTTACACAGACTGCCAATACATGCACCATTTGCTAAACATTCCTATTGTGTTAAAAGTGTGTGCTAGTTAGTTTTCCGGGGGAATAGCACAAACCCCGAGACGCTTTGTTGCATGTGACTGTGGAACACCGACAGCGAGGCAGGGCCTCTGAGAGAAATTTTACCAGGGGCTACAAAACCGACACCGCTCACCCCAACTTCTGGGGTCGAAACTTGTATAACTTGTTCGTATAGTAAACAAAATACAAAAAAGAAGCTACCATCCCAAGATTTAAAAATAGATTAATTGTTATACTGTCAACTGGCTTACACTAATGATTTGGGGCTTGATTAAAGAAAAACTTAGCGTGCGTACTTTCATCCTCACGAGCCCCAGCACCTACCCGGCCTGGGCACAATGTACCTCTTGCATATCCTTCTCGTAGGCCCTGCAGTAAGGCATTCGCTGCTGATAACGGTAAGCCACGTAGTTTTACACTGGGTTAAAAGAAGCATGAGTGAATCTGTAGCAATGCTTCCACAAATTTGAAAAATCCATTGTTATTGTGAGTGGGACCAGTCATCAATGTGCCTGAGTGCATAGCATAATCAAGGTACGCTGATGCAGGCTTCACTTCGCATAGTATAAAACTATGTGGCTTGTTAGAATACATCTATGCAGGCTTGTGGGGTTTCGTCAGCTGAAAGGGGTCCACTAGCTAACACATAAAAATTGAGAAGTGGTATTGAATATACGGTTTCTGTATGATGAGCGTTAACCTTGAAGACATTAACAAAGAAAGCATGCTGTTATTGATCGCTTTGGTCGATATCCCAGAGATCTTGTTTGTAAGTGACGCTGACGAGTCCTGCAAAGTAAAACGAGGTCATAATATGTGGTTCGTCAATGTGTTCTTTGATTGATTTTCGTGCTTGCAACCGGCAGCAGACCAAGGCCTGAAGTTTGCCTCTTGCCGCGGCGTTGAAGTGAACGCTCTTGCCCAAGGAGTGCTACGGTAAGTCTCTCAGTGGCTGAAGATCTAACACCAAACCTTCAATGTGATAGGTGGACATTCTACCACAGAGTTATCACCGTTTCATGCTTCCTTCTTTAAAAGATCATGTCAATGCTTTCTTGAAAAGAAGTATCTTGCTCTGAAAATCTGCAGATAGTGTATTGTGCAGGTTATAGTAATGTTCCTGGTTAGTGCTACCAGCGAAGTTTCTTTTTTGTGATTGTTGCCATGACAAGTGGCATTTTGTTTATGGTGTAAAAAGGGTACAGCCTTTGTAAACTACCATTTGCAATGCATCGTTAGCAACCTGAAAGATATAAGCACAATGCCGGCCTTGCCCTCCCCTCGAAATATTTCTGCCGACACCCATGACCCAAATGCAATGAACAATAGGTGAGCAATTGAGTCTGATTGGTAGAGATCTCTTATTTCGTTTTTTAAATTTTTTACGAAAAAGCGCGGAGACAGCAGAAATGATCAAACGTGGCTTGTTGATACCAACTAAATCAGTTCGGTGATATAGGAGGAAATACCACCTAAATTTAATCTGGACTTTTTGTCCCTGCTGTAACATTTGCAACATTCATTTTCTGCGACTGCCAAGAAGGTTTAAATTTATCAACTAACAGCTCAAAATGGAATAAAATCCAGTAGGGTACGTAAAGCCATAATAAAACTTCAAGGAAACCTTTGGCTTCCTGGTGTTTCCGAAAACTGTCTGAGGCAAATTTCTAAAAATATAAAGTGAAAATACTTTGGTTGTTTTCTGCTGCTACCTGATTAACAAAAATTCAGATTCTCATATAGTTCCAAGTAAATTTCCTTCCAAATACATTTTCAAGGTTTTGGTTCCTGTGAAAATAGCATTTGGTATATAAGCAAGTCTCTAGATACTCTACCAGCCAAGTGAGGGCAAACGTAACTCTTGAAACGCTTACCTGGTTGTATGCTTACGTGATTGCTCAATTGCATGAGCACCAAAACAAACGTCTCCTCATTGTGACATTTTCTTAGAGGGAACACTGAGTAGGCCATATTTATTTCCCAAAAAGATCGAAAGCAGTGGAAATATGGAAGTCGGCATCGACGTTGTTTGTGAGAGTTTAACAAAAACCTTTCAACACCGTAGTTACAAATGCATTCAAAACTACTTTTTTTCTTTTTTTCTAAATACATGTTTTATTAAAAATACAGCTTTTATTAAAACTTTTTTCCAAATGCAGTTTTTATTGAAACGTTTTTTTTCAGTCTTATTATTTTTATTGAACGTTTTTCTAACTACATTGAAATAATATATTTCCACCAACAAGGTACTTTATTTTAACTTTGCTTTACTTCATTCTGCGCAATGTTCACAGAAACATCTGTAATAAATAAAATTTTCGTCGAAACGCAACTCACTCTTTAGGAGAAGTGGATCCAGACCAGATCTTAGGGGAGAGCTGGCAGGGGGCGACAAAAAGTCTTTACTTGTTTAAATAACCCAGATTACTTATGGAAAGTTTTCTGTATCACATGAAAGTGGTACCTTTGTAAGTTGAGAAAGTGCCTAGTTTTGTTGGTTTAACCACACGATCTTTCAGGAAGCACCACAGATGAAAACCACCACAGTTTAATTCCAACAAAAACATTGTTGTGTTTTTTGTCCCCAAAAGCATAAACAACATGCTCCATCGAATGATTTTCTAAATTGTATAAGTCTGTGGTTTTCAAGCTTTTTTGTACCGCGACCCATTATAGCATCCCACCATAAACCAAGGAACCCCATCTAAATCGAATAAATCAAATATAATACAGCCGTGTACATGAAATATCTACTCGCAACCCTTTGGGATCGGTTGTAAGCAGCTGGTGTACGTGGGCGATTCTCAGACCAAGCCAAAGATTTGGTATATTATTAAATGCCTTACTGAAGGACGATAATAACATCCAGAGACAAGCAATGGCCTACGAGGCAGGGGGGCGGCCGCTCTCCGGCTTGAAAAATTCAGGGCAAACTCTCTTTTCAGGACAAGCTCAAGTTTCTCAAAAATCTTGAAAGATAAAAAATATTTCAATACAGTGAAAAATTCCAGGGCAGATTCTGTTTTTCAGGGCAAGCGCAGGTTGCTCAAAATTCTGAATGATAAAAAATATCTATTCAATAGAGTGAATTCAGGGCACACTCTGTTTTTCAGGGCAAGCACAAGTTGCTCAAAAATCCTGAATGTAAAACTATATTCAATACAGTGAAAAATTTCAGGGAAAACTCTGTCTTCAGAGCAAGCTCAAGTTACTCAAAAATCCTTATTTCAATGCAATGAATATTTTCAAGGCCAACGCTGTTTTTCAGGACAAGCGCAAGTTGTTCAAAATCATGAAGGATAAAAAATACAACCAATACGGTGAATTCAGGGCACACTCTGTTTTTCAGGGCAAGCAAAAGTTGCTCAAACATCCTGAATGTAAAAAGTATATTAAATACAGCGAAAAATGTCATGACAAACTCTGTTTTCAGGGCAAGCGCAAGTTCCTCAAAAATCCTGAAAGATAAAAATATTTCAATGCAGTGAAGGATTTCAGGGCAAATCTATTTTTCAGCGCATACGCAAGTTGTTCAAAATTCTGAATGATTAAAAATATTTATATATTCAATACAGTGAATTCAGGGCACACTCTGTTGTTCAGGGCAAGCCACAAGTTGCTCAAAAGTCCTGAAAGATAAAAAATATTTCATCACAGTGAAGAATTCCAGGGCAACTCTGTTTTTCAGAGCAAGAAAGTTGTTCAAAAATCTCAATGATGAAAAATCAGTGACAGGCCGTCAGGGGAGGCAAGGAAGGGAGTTCCTCCCCCAGCGTAATCATGAAATGTGCAAAACGAATTAGGGATCCAAAATAACAAATTGAATAAAAATGTGTCCTTTCATGTTGAACAGGTGCAATTATTGTATGATTCTAATCATTTTCATAGTCAATACATCTGAATTTGCGTATTCGGCTTCAAGTCAGAGGAAAGTCACGAAGGGAGGTAGCGACTGCTTGTGCTCCTATCACCGGGTGGCATTCGCATTGAGCAGTTTGTCACAAACTGTGGTGGTGAGCGCTTGTCGTGCAATCACCTTCATGTCAGCTCTGTAACCTTCATGTCAGTAACTGTGGAATGTGTGTATACACTTTTAATATATGTGCTCCTTCTACTAAATGCTCTCGCATTCCATAGACTGGCGCTTATTTGACGTTGTGCGTAATATACTGAATATACAGCGTTATGTCACATCAGTAGCTGGTCAGACATGCAGCTTCGGTGGTAAGGTGGCGAAGGGAGGCAGCCAATATCTCTGCCTCAATGAAAACGCTTCACTGTTCCAACATAGTCAGGCAATTTATCCTAGTTATTTGGCATCACTGGCGTGACCGAAAAGTCGCTTTGGGAAAACTTGCTATGAAAATGTGTGGACTACAACAGGATTTTGTGACATGAAAAATCTGCCATGAAGCCTCAGCAGACATGCCAGGTCAAAAAATAACATTCAAAACCAAAA
>JGI24158J21664_10006601_pt1 | contig 15322 bp, 9 predicted proteins | sample Ectturendosymbi3_FD_21664 | JGI IMG/M metagenome (IMG submission 21664) | reverse complement strand
GAGTTTATTTTCCTCCGATAGCCTAACTTGGAGCGCTGATAGTTTACATTCAGTGCAATGACACATGAAATAAGGGGAGTGCGTGTAGAAAAATATGCATTCTTATGTCAACAAACTTCGCCAAAACGTTGGTTTGGAAACATGGGCATGACGTCAAATTGTGACGTCACAAACAGCGCACACCAAATACAAATGACCACCATATGACCCTGAACCAAACCCCCATGAAAATTTTCTGCGTACGCCACTGACTGGTATGTATTGGTTTTACATAATCAACATGTAGTTGCTTTGAAATTATCATTGCTTAAAACCTATCTCATAATCCACAGACAATATGGTTCTTCAGGTGTGATTTAGCTATGCTTGTGTGATTGTTTCGTTCGATTTTTCGAGAGTTCCTAAGTCATTATGCAGTAAATGTGCAACGGAGCACACTATGCTGCTTGTTAACACGCCATGAAACGTTCTTAAGGGTGGATAAAAGTAGTATTAAATATATCGATTTGTGCAAAATCTAGTGAATTTTTATGAGATTTGGGGAATTTTAAGCTCAACTTTAGGGAATTTCTAGGAAATAATTGTGGGAACCCTGGTTATAGGTTGTGGACTACCTTTAGAGTGCAGTTCGTTCCTAGTGCGCATGCTGTGCACGCGTTGGCTGTTTCTGCTGTCGCGCCATCGTCATAGCTATTTCTGCTGCCGCTGCTAATCAGAACCTTTTGTGAATGAAGATTTGTGCACCAGGACATATGCGAAAACGAACTTTGTAAGGGTGAGAGCTAAACGCCTTGCTTCGGCAGGGCAACTTGAAATGTCTGGCAGTTTTAGTCGGGAGTTAGATCAGCACTCATACAACGACTAGGGTGCCTTGCTGTTAGACGTTTGGTGAAACCAACATTTCAACATGCAACGACGACCTTCCTCGCAAGCAACCTCGACGCTGGGCAACTCCCCAAACCTTTCCACTGGTTCCTACACCGGGATTCCTACATTGGTTCACCAGACCGAGAACACTACACACTCATTTGAGTGGGGCAGGTTGTAAACATGCTCCTTTCTACTACAAAGGTTGATATTTTTCTGTGCTCATAGCATTTGGAAAAACGGAGTCGTTCTTGAACACAGTGAGAGGATGGCATGCTTTCAATGTGTCAGTTGAACACTGTTGTAAAAACCATGTTTGCGATGAGGTACATTAGGAGATAACAAACACATTGAAAATTGTTAGAGAGTGTCATTTTCGATGCATTTACAACAGAACACTTGCCATTTGTCACTGGCTGAAAAGTTTCATACGGAAACAGCGGTATCTCCTGTCACAACTTTGCGAGCGACTGTAATTGCATTAAATAGGCTGCTTTTCCCCAGGGCATTACTGAGCCTCATGTTCAAGTCATGTCAGCTTCGTGCGACGGGTCGGTTTTACAAACTTCCTGCTGTGGACTATTGCGCTGCGCCCTGCTGAACAATAGCCTAAGCTGCTGAATTGCGTTCGCACACGGACCGAAACCAGTTACTTTATATGAACAAAAACATGGCTGATCAAGAAACGCAGGGAAAAGTTGAGACTGAAGTAAACTCTGAACATGAAATAAATGAGCCTGAGAGCAATGGACAAGCTGACGAAGGTCTTTTTAAAAACGTACGTCTTGAGGAAATGCTAGATTGTCTTAGCATACCAGACAAGGTAAGTGCTTCTGAAAGCGTGTAGCCTATCTGTTTTTGTTCACCTTCATAGTTTAAGAGACTTATCTCATGTCACAACATATTGCAGCAGTGTTCAAAATGGAGATTCCACAGATTCCGCTCGGTGTGTTTTCCGCTATATCTTGGTGAGACAAACGCAAGAATTATTTCATTTTGTGAAAGGTCTTGTGAGGGTGTAATTGGTTCACAATTCGATATGGATGCAGTAAGATTTCGATTGCGGCACAAGGGCGACCCTATCCGAAAAAGTTTGGAACTACTGCGCTAAAAGAGCAAAGACATTTGAAGGAAGGTTTTGTTGAAACAACTAGCAGTACTTCCTTGCAACGTCTACCGAGTGTCGCTCAGACTAAACAAATTCTGGATTAAGTTACGTTGCTTTGTCCTTGATACACAGTACAGAGTCGGATTTGTTCCAATCTAAAGCAATTAAAATGCAGAAAACAGCGACGACTCATAAGTGGGATAATTGGTGTTTATGTTATATGTATGTCAGCGCCCCAGTGTATGTGTTCTTATCTTTTGTATGTGTGCGTGCTAATATGCTGGTGTAACCAAGAGCAGCAACATATTGCACAATGCCGAAAATTATCAAGGAATTTGACGTTTGTTTCGTTGTGTATTGGGAGAACCATAAAAAAAGCCATAAGGAATTACTGTAGACTTTTAGCCACAGATTTTAACAGCTTACTAACTTGAGAGTTCCTGCATAAATATAAAACCTAGAGTACGCTCGTAATTTGTCAAGCGCAGCTTATTTAATATTTCAGGACGATCCAAACGTAAGAGTGTCACCAAAGCTTTTGAACGATGGTGAACCCTTGAGGTACTTGAAGAAAGGAATTGAAACACTTCATGATCTTTTCCTGGATGGCTTAAGACTATCAGGTGGAAAGTTGTCTTAAAAATTGTCGTAGGCCATTTACTGTTGTTTTGTAAATGTTTTTTTTCCACAAAACGTTTTCAGAAGAACTGTATATCACTGTTGAAGTGTTCTGCAATGTGCAAATGAGGTACTTTTATATATCTCTTTCGTTTCAAATAACGTGATTCGCCTTGTGGTATTTTTTTCTATTGACCCAAATGTGACTATGCCTTTCGCAGAAGGAGGTCCTTGCGTCGGTTGGAGACCTGGTCCAGATGAGCCTTTCACATGGCTCACTTACCAGCAGGTATGAACGAATGATGTTCGAGGCCACATTTCAATCAGAGCGAAACTGGCTTTGAAAGCTTTATTCTTCCACTAAGAAAAAACAAAAATTTAAACTCATTGACCTCTTACTGTCTTTCTAAGTCCCGAAATTGATGAAATGATTCGCGTGAAAAACTCGGTTTTTACTAGAAAAATTCTTAAGACTTCTTGAAAATTATTAAATGCCAAAATTTTTGTCTAGAGACAAACACGTTTTACTATTTCGACGCCAGCAACAGCTACCCTTGGTGTAGATCGATCGTCACGCGTGAGATGATAAGAAATCTGGAGTGCAATTTATTTTTGTATCTAATCCAGGATCATCACAAAAGCTCGCAACGTTCGCAAGTGTTAAGCCAGGCAATAGGGCAATGCTTTATACCAATGGTTCTTAACTTTTTTTACTTGCTTTACCCTTTTATTAAACATTATAACCAGATTTACCCCTAATACAGTCAATGGTGCTCATTTACTAAAAACATGAAATTAACAAACTCGTGCAGATTAGAATGATTCATAAAAATTTACATTCACTGCAATTTATAGTTCAGTAAATTTACCCCCTCGGAAGATGAAATTTACCCCAGGTTGAGAAGCACTGCTTTAAACCGATTCCATTAACGTGCTCGTGTTACCAAGTAAAAAAAGCAAAACAAAATTAAACAACCTTTTCATTAGCTGATAATGGAGATGAACACAAGTAAAAACATTACGGAAATTTCACTAAATTGTTGTCTTTTTCTAGCGTTTCGACTCGTTACAGCGTTTTAGGGAACAAATGACAAAAAATATGTTGGTGATCTAATGAAGAAAGGAAATAAATCAATCAGCATTATACCAGAATGACAGCGAGCGAACGGTGAAAAAGATTTTGCTATTTTGCCTGAAACCTTATTCCAACTAAGCCGCGCTGAGTCGCACTCGAAACAAACGAATCCAGAGGCGACCTCCGCGACAATCGCCAGTCTTCAAACAAAATCATTATTGCTATTGCCGTTAGGAAAAAATCTCGTCAAAACACGATCGCTGCACCAAGCCACATAACAAGGAGGTGGTTGAACCCGTTTGCTGTAAGAACATGAATCGTGGTCAAATTTAACAGTTTCAGTTGTTTCTTGCGCGTTGTCTTGTCCATTGTAATACAGTGAAAGTTGCAAAGTTGCGCATGCTTCAATCAAGAAACCTTATATTTTGCTTGCAATCCAAGCTGGAGATAAGAAAAACATGTTTTAAGAGATTTATTTTCTTTGACATTTACAAAAATTATTGATTGCAAATGGAAACATGTTGAGTTTTTCATGCCTTGTCGCATGTTTCACTTAGAATTTTGCCTTAAAATTTAAAGCGATCGAACTTTTATCCTTTTATCTTACGTTGCTCGTGGGTGTTCACATATATATAGCATTTGCTTAAACCCAATTTGATGTTTTTTTGTATGATAATTAGGTCTTGGACAGAGCCCAGCGATTCGGATCGGGATTGTTTACTTTAGGAGCAAAACCTGGAACCGACCAGTTAATCGGAATATTCTCTCAAAACCGCGTGGAGTGGAAAATAACTGAACAAGCCTGCAATTCCTATTCCATGGTCATTGTTCCTTTGTACGACACACTGGGTNCGGAGGCGATAGAGCATATCATCACTCAGAGTGAGTTGGCAAATGANGCAATGCCTGACATACTTCAAGTTTCACAGCTGAGTAAAGAAGTGAGATTTTTGATGATGACTTACAAAGGAAATTTCTTTTTGAACCTCAGTCACGCAATGATGAACGCGCGTGACGCGCGGTGTTACCAAGAGTTACAATGGGACCCGAACGTAGATTACGTTTTTCTGGGACACGTGATTTCCCTGAAGTCCACTCAACCTATTGTTCACTTTCCTGCAAAAGCGTTTGCTCACTTTCACAAAGCAATGTTATGCGCCCAGAGAAATATCATTATTCACAAATTTCACATACAATACTCCACTACGACTGTTGTTTAGGGAGGTAATTTTCATTTGAGTCTAAACAATGTCAAACAGGTCTGCTTTGTCTTCATATCAACTCAGGATTTAGGTCTCCAACTGCAAAATTCGGTGTTCCATTGTCTTACAGTATCAACAAACATTCTGCATTGTGGGCCAACATCAACCCCGCCGATACACGTCAGGTATAAATATCGTGTTTCAAGAGTCACCACGGCCTACTTAAGATATCTTAAGTAGCCGGTGGAGTCACAATCGTATATTTATGGATTTACGGGGCCATTTGTCATTCACCGACACAGTAGGTTTGTCTCCAACTGTTAGGAAGATGTTTTCCTGAATACTTGAAAAAAATCCTCGGGCATATTAATGACCAGCGTTACTTGAACAAAAGCAAAGTTGTTCATAAAATTCAGTTTGACAGGTTGGGTTTATTGCAGCAAAGTTAAATAACATATGAGATCACAGACAATTAAACGCTGACATGGTTAGAATATTTGGGCGACCGGCACCGCGATAGTAGCTACCGGCGAACTTTGACGGAAACTCCGTTACTTTGTCCAACCGGTGGTAAAACGCTGGTGTTGGAAGCGCATCAGGTGAACCGAGATGACGTCCATACTTCATGAAATCGTCCCAAAAGGCAGGCAATCGGAACAAAATGCTCATCATGCTGAGGGTAACACGAGATCACTAGTGGAAACCACCTTTCCAAGAGGCTAGAGGTCACGCGCTTGTGTGTGACTTGGCAAGTATGTATTAGTTCGTTTGCATTTGTGCGTCTACTTGTGTTTTTTTCTGGGTTTGCGTGTGGTTATTTGTTTGAGTGTGTTTATTTGTGTGCTTTTGTGTTGTGCCTGATCGTTATTTGCTCACCGATAGGATAACAATCTCCTGCCGTCTCGTCCTTGTATTTTCAACATCACAGGTCACTCTTGTTTCTCATATCATAATGATGTTGTTTTATCAGGAATGTTCATTTAAGAATGCTTTTTTCTGCTGATTTACCAAAGTAACCGGTTTCTTCTGCTTCAGACTAACAAATGAAAAGAATGCTGTTCAATTCCCGGCGCAGGCGAACTCACTATCGTGGTTGTGGACAAAACCTCCAGAGCTATTGCGCTTCTGGAAGGAATCAAAGCCAAGAGGTTTGTTATAAAAGTAATCGTCATCATGGACGATATCAGCGAAGATGTGAAGGGTATGGCCGAAGAGATGGAAGTGACCATGATAACGTTCTCCGATGTGGAAGCCGCTGGAGGAATAAATTTGAAAGACTTTTTGGTGCGATATTTTAACAGACTGGTTTTTGGTGTGTTGCTCACTATTTGCTGATGAATTGGTGCGAAATAGAGCCTGTCAAAAATATGTTAACAATTTTATCAGCGTTATTAAGTCGGATCTGTGTTTTCAAACGTGCAGGTTTATTATTACCCCATTGTTCCACACAATAAATGACTAGTCATGAGAAAATCTTGGAAATTTCTCTGTAGCGCAGTAACTACCTACACGATTAATCCACGCTTCAATTAAGGCGTTACTTAAGCTTGAAAGTAGGGAATGTACTCAAAACAAAATAATTTATGGCGGTCTACCTTTAGCCGAAATGTGGGGCCTGATCTAAAAACGTTATTTTCCAACATTTGTGCTTAAAATTTTGAATTACTCTAAAATCATAGTGTTCAGTATTTTTGTGGTTAGTTTTGCAGAAAATATCTCCATTGTTCTGATTTATTGCGAAGTGACATTGTTTCTAAATATAAATACTTTTGCTTCGGGAGTCATGGTTTGTGAAGGCTCGTTGAAAATAAAGGCTTGAATGTTACTTGGTATGGCGCAAATATCTGCCTAGTAAGCTAAAGGTACTGCCGAATCAAGCTATTTATAGACCGTGGGGACCCAATTTCACAGGTAACAGTAACTGAACCTTTGGAAGCTTACAAGACGAAAAGCCGTGCTTATTTCAACTAGCAAGACTGCCAAAAGTTAAACTTGTTTTTCAATTTGTTTCGGTACCTATGACGTCGAAAGAAATGGATGAGTCCCCAAAGAACTAAACAAATGGCAAAGAAACTGTTTATCTTATAAATCTTATAATTCCATCGATGTGATGCCAAACTCTAGAAATGCATGGCTGGCATTTTGCAATGTGTGCTATCGTTTTATCATGAATGTAGCATCTCTTATTTCATCTGCATACATTTTTTTGGAAGTTTGTGATTGCTTGGATGACCTAATTTATGAGGTAATTTTACATCTGTATGAGAAAAGAGATCAGTCGGTAGCTTGGCCGAAACAAGCTAATATTTTCGGGGGGGGAGGGGAATTATTGTAATCTTTTCTTGCACTATTTTCAAGGGGAAAATGTTTGTAACTTGTAAACATGATTTTGAAAACTTCGGGCGGAGGAATTGCCCGGTTGTCCACTCTCTGGTTGCGGGCCTGGTCGGAAGACTACCGTTAAACTTTGTGTGATCAATATCGAATTCGCAATGGAAAAATACTAAACATAAACTGCAGCGTAAGAAACAATAAAGCAGCAACGAATGGTTTGACTGTGGACATTTCGAAAAGCTACTGCTTTGATCGTCAGCTGAGAAATTGTTTTGATCTTCAGCTGAGAAGAGGAGAAGGCAAGTATAAATAGCCTACTACATTTCCATACTATCTTTGCTGTTACAGCCACCCAAACCAGATGATCTCCATACGATATGCTACACAAGCGGCACAACAGGAAAACCTAAAGGCGCCATGCTGACGCACAACAACATAGTGTCCAACGTCGCGGGAATGCGCTCCATGGGTTTCAAGGTTGGTTGATATTTCAGAGATTGAACATTTGTGTGTCCAGTAACTGCAGTAATCATTTTTTAACAAATTAATTCAAAATGGGAGCGCAATGTTTCAAGCAAAATGTTCCGCAGATTCCGCATTTATTCGATTGTCAGCCCCCCTTACTTGTACCACGCCCTTGATTGTAGGCAACACGAAATGGCGTTGAAAATATTAATGTAAGCCGCCCTTGATTATAAGCCGTACGTGACCAAAGCCTCTGAGATACTTTCGTGTACAATCACGTTTCTCGTTTAATTGGCAACCCTGGTAATGATGCTTCGCCGCTGCAATTGCCTTCTGTGCATCATAATCTCTTCTGTGATGGAGTGTGCACGTGATGCTCAAGAGAAGAAAGATAATGCGAAAAGAGAGCTTGTTCAACAAAAAGTAGCCAAGGAAAGACTGAGCGACATCTAGACTTTTCAAATTCGATAAGCTTAAAGAAAAAAAATGTAAGCGCCCTCGATTGTAAGCCGCACAAAATGATGAAAAACATGTTTGTGAACCGCGGCTTACAATCGAATAAATACAGTACTGGATACAAACTCCTGTCATTGCAATTCTGTCAAAAATCGTCTGTTAAGCATTTGAAAATAAAAGTCAAAATTAAACTAGTGCAAGTTTTACTTCTTTCTTCAGACATACTTGCATATCGACCGGAATGACGTCTACTTGTCATATCTTCCACTCGCTCACGTCATGGAGAGGGTCTTATCCGCATGTCTTTATGCAGTTGGTGGAAGGTGGGAGGAATCTTTGACTTTGAATTCCCAGCAAGATGCATTAACAGAAAAAATAGTTTGAAAAACTTCAACAGCTGCAAGCACCTGATTTAGGCGTTTCTCTTAGTCATTAGTTTGGTTTAGATTCAAAATCTACCGATCCGCTAATGTCATAACATTATAAAAATATTCTTGCTTTTTGGTCGATATGCCAAACTTCATTTTTCGTAAACAGTTTTGTTGTAAGGAACCATCTGCAACCGTTGGCAAAGATTCATTTTTCTCGTAATTAACCACACCCAAAGAATCTTTGACCACTATCCTTTTGTGAAACCATTAGAAGTTTACAAAAATTTGCTGTTAGTGAAGAAATCTTTTCTCGCTTATAAAAAGCGTGAGTTCCCAAAAAGTTCGAAAGCCAACTGGGATAACGTCTTAGGATATGACTTTTCAAATGAACATTGCAATGGAGAAGGGCAAAGTCGGAAATCAAAATCATTACTGATGATGAAAACAGTTGTTTCTCGAAACGTTGGATTTGGTTCCATTAAAATTATTTTTGTTGTGTTATTTTTTCTTACATGATTTTGTAAGAACCAAGTTACCCTCTTTTCCAAAAATCTTCGCTGTTGTGAAAAAGCATTATTAATTGGCTTTTGTCTCAAAGTGTTGGATTCTACCAGGGCGACATCAAGCTTCTGTTGAGCGACGTGGCAGAACTGCGCCCTACCTACTTTGCTATGGTTCCTCGCTTGATCAACAAGCTTTACGACAAAGTAAGTGACTAGTTAGTGACTTCGCGAAGCTGGAAATTTGCGTCGTGTTTCAACCAGGGTCTATAGCTGCTCTTTTATAATCAGTACTTCATACTGGTAGTTAAAGTGGTATGTAGATCCAGTTTTGGCTGAAAATGTCTGCATTTAAAACGCCCACGCGAGCCACTATAGTGGCTGGCACTCTTTTTGGCTATAACTCGCCAGCTGCTGCAGCTAGAGAGGTGTTCAAACCCTCTACGGATTCAACACGTCTTCCCGGCCTGAGTCAAAAAAAATGTTTCAGTTTTGGGTTTGCGGTTCTCTTGGGGGGACGTCACTAGTGGGGGTGGTTTTAACGTGTTTATGGCCCACTTTACCCGGCCCTGGACGCCCATCGAAAGGCCCCAAATTTTGTCCCAAGTATTTTTTAGCAACTAGGCTATCCTACGAGTTTTCAGAGCCCTTGATTGGCTTTCTAGCATATCTGGATCAAAATATATGCCACAAAAACCAAATAATGGTCAAAATTCCTACCCGTAGAAAAGGTAACCATGGTGGAATAACACCCCTTTTGTATATGGCCATAACTCGCCGTTAGAATAGTCTAGAGAGCTGTTCAAACCCTCTAAAGACTCGTAAAGACCAGTAGTTTAGACTGGCAACAAGAATTTTCAGCCTGAGATCTCTGGTTTTCTGTTGATGTTTACATAATGAGAGGATGTTTATGCATATTTGTTTACATTTGGATAATGACGTCATATCCTGAGAGTCGAACAATCCATCAGATTTTGTGACTCGAAGTTTTTTTGGATTCTAGGCTACAATACGAGTCTTTAGAGGGTTTGATGGACTTCCTAGCATTTCTGGTTAAAACGTTATGGAAAAATAAACAGAAATTAATTAGGGAAGTTCCCTGAAATCACTCAGGCATGTCCTCAATGATTTGGGGTCTTCTGGCCCTAACTTGGGCACCAGAAACGCTAGGAAGTCGATCTAGGCCTCTATAGCTTCATATTCCAGCGTAGAATACAACCGAATTTTGAGTCACAATTTCGGCCCATTGTCCGGGTGATGACGTCATATAAGAACAACCAGAAAAAGCCAAACTACCCTTTTTCTATCGACACCCACCGAAAACCCCGAACCCAAATCTCAAAAGGTTTTTATCAGTGCAAACTACAAGACTTCCTGAGGCTTTTGACGGTTGGAATAGCTCGCTAGCATGTTCTTATGGCGAGTTATCGAAAATAAAAATGGCGCCAGTGGGGGACTCAATGCATTTTCTGCAAGTTTCTGATTTTGTGGTAAAATGGGGTTTTTGGGCCATAACTTTGATTCCAGTCATGCTAGACGGTCAATCAAAGGCTCTATAGACGCGGGAGATTAAAAAAGGTTTGAGCCAAAAATTTGGCTGCCGTCCAGAGCCAGTGAAACTTGGTCAAAAGTTCAAAAACACCCCCATTTTNGGAGCTCTTCCCAGAAGAATCTCTAACACAAATCAAACAAATATTTTTTAATCGAAACTAGAATAATTCCCGCATCCGTAAAGGGTTTGAACAGCTCTGTAGCTGCAGCAGCTGGCGAGTTATGGCCAAAAGAAGCGGGCCACTCCCGTGGGCGTTAAACGGTTTTAGGAAGCAGAAACTTGAGTGATTTTCACTACAATTTTATTTTTTATGACGGTTGCAATGAATATTCTGTTAGGTGAAGCCACATTGTTGCAATAACTGCAAAGACATAGGCACTTTTTCTGATTAAAAATTCAGAAACCACAGCTAGGTACTAGCTAAAGCACTCCTGTCGTGATGAAAAATTACGTCAAGGCAAGTTGCAAACTGTGGAGTTATTTTCTAAGTTTTTTTCGGAAAAACGACGATTTATTGAAAACCAGCAAGGTTAGGAGTTTGTGCTGTCAACTGCTGCCCGACATCCTTCCGTAAAGACAATGCACTAAAAAGTAATTATGGTACGGAAAAAACAACATATTGTTTCGTATTCAAGACATTTAAAGTTCGTTGCTGGGCTATCCAAGTAGTTCTTTGCATAATTTTGAACCATCAGGTTTATTTTGAATACAATTGCCCAAACAGTAAGTTATCGGATTTGAATTATTTTTCTTTTAATCGTGTAATTGCACATTTTAGGTTTGGGCAGGAGCTTCACAATCATATATAAAGAAGTTTTTGTTGCAAACAGCTCTCTCATTTAAGATGGCGAAACTGAAACAAGGCATCGTTACTAGAAACACCATTTGGGACTATTTCATTTTCAGGTAACACAATGCATTGAAACCGATTTGCTTTTCTCGATTGTTGTGCTGTTTGACTTGGATGCTCCGCTTTTCGCTTCATTTTCTAACCACGTGGTTGTTATTCCTATCGAGTAAAACTTCTAACGTTTTTCAACCTTCTTTCAAATTAGAAAGAAAAGATGTTCTGTAGGCCTCTGAGAGAGTATACATGGAGGCGTTGATACTTGATGGACAAAAGAACCTTTTGTTGGGGATAAATATCAAAATACGCATCAGAGTTTTCGCGCGGCTTCGCCAGGCAAGAGTCGAATCAAAGCAAATGCATTGTATGAGAAACAACAACCGGAGAAGCATCAAAATTCATCAAAAATATTTACTCTACTAGGAATCGTTATACATTTAAATGCTTAAGTGATGACGTAACACGCAAACAGGGTTCTTTATTTCACGCGAGTTACTTTGAGGCGCAAAGCTTCCATTTAAAAAGCTACCGATTTCGTATTTTTATGGCGTTTTATTGCAGCAGGCCGTGCACAGTCCTCAAGCACGTTTGCGTGACGATTATTTCAGAGAAGGCTGTTACGTGTATGATGCTGGCAAATATGTGTTATTTCCAATGCTGCCTTTCCAATGATCGCAAATATGTGAAATAAAATTAAATTTATGCGAACAAGCACTAACAGACACCGACGTGAAAAGTGCAGCAATGTTTATATCTTATAGTGAACCCGTTTTAGACGTCAAAGGTAATAAACAACATTATACGTTTCACGGCAGTGCAGCGTTAATTTCACAATCGATCTTCATCGCGACTCATCGTGATTGCAATCATCCAAAGGAAAGACCCGCTTAGACGTATTGCATGTTGAATATTCACAATCGGTGGCCTTCGCAAGAAAACCTGAGCCCAAGCGATTGCAGTACTTAAAATATTCCTTTTTCCCACATGAAACGTTTGTCTGTTTTCCGGCGTGCAGCAAATCCGTGCGTGAACGTCGCCTCTCTCCCTGCGCAGTGGTTGAGCGTGTTCTTGTCACCTACAACTGCCGCGTATAATCAAATCGCACCGACCACGTTGGAGCTGGCACTGACTGCATATATCAGCCATGGACGTGGAAAGGCCGCTTCCCAATCCTGGACATGGCAGTTGAGCCATTACTCTTGTCAATAACTAGCCTCAATCACAAACATCGCTGTTGAAGGCTCTGCGTGGTTGATAGCGACGAACAGAAGAAGATAACCAAACTCACCTATCCCGGCACCATAGCGGGAGGACGCCAAGTGCTAAGTGAGCATTTGTGAACCTTTCACTTTATTATTTTTCAGCAAGATTTACAACATGCTCGGGGGCAGGCTACGGATTTGTATCACGGGAGCTGCTCCTATTGCACTTGACGTCATCAACTTCATGAGATGCGCTCTTGGTGTTCCTTTCACCGAAGGTTTGTTTTTGATTTTAGAACAAAAAATCACTCGTGCTTAGCTGGTTTGTGCCAGGCTGTTGCAGTATTAAGGTCCATCGTTATTGCTAGAGTTTCCAACACATGTCTAGTGAAACGATGATTCGAATGCTGAGTGCACCTACGTTTTTTTCGGCGATTGCAGTTGACAGGCACGAACGTAATAGTTTCAAAACAGATGTTTTAATTTTAATGAAGCTTTGGTACTTGAAGAATGCACTGAAGTCACATTAAGGAGCTCACTGCGCAGAGAACTCTGACTACCATAAAAATTTGATTACGAATTTCGCAACGCTAGCTGCAAGGTGGTGATTTCGTCAAATCGTTGCAAGGGACCAAAACATTGGTGCCTCGTCTACTAAGCTACAACACAACGATACACGCCAACAGTTCAATTGCTTCGTAGGACACCATGGCATTGGAGACGTGAACGTGATATCAAAAAAATTCAGAGGTTTAAAACTACTGTAGCTTTCGACTGAAGAGATCAAGTATTTGCAAAACGTTACAAATAGCGCTCATGTGCAGTCTCTCATGCCCTTGGGCGGAAACAAGCAGTGCAACTTTGGATTCGCTTGAAGGAGCACTGCATATTTCAAACATTGACTAGATTGTATCTATGGGACAACCCAGATGCATTTGTGTGAGAACACTGATTTTCACGAGGCCATGATCACATGTGATAATACGTACGGTAAAAGCTGAGAGTGGTCGCAAATTTTTACACTGATTTTGCTTTGTCCATGTAGCAGAGACGCGAATACGCGGTTACAGCAGGTGTTACTCTCTTTCACGCGTTCCTACTAAACATTGCTCTTCAGTACATCACTGCCATGAATTTTTTTTTCTTTCACTTGTTTGTTTACACCTCGTTATCCAACTTAATACCAAAGCATTAAAGGCAAGTACGCATTTGACAGGTGCACACGTCACTGGTTACGCCACTAGCCATTTAGCTGAACGTTTCCATCACGTCTTCTACTTCGACTGCTTTAGTCCTCAATGTTTGTTGTGGAATGTAGCAAATCTGTAAATGAACCAAATCCAATGCGTTTCGCGTTTTTTCCGTATCCAGCAGTGTTTCCGGATGAGAAAAGTAGCAGTTCAGCAATCGTTGAACTGCTGTAATTTACTGGTTTTCAACATTGTTTGTTTATGAGGCTAAGCGCTGCTGAGACTGTTTCTTTGCAATACAGAAGCATTGTTTCAAACGAGCAATTCCGCAGATATTCAAAACAAACCAAAATATTTCTTAATGTTAAATACAAGAAATTAAACTTGTTGAGCTTTTTTTCCAAAAAAAAAAAATTCTAGTTTGAAATTCATCACCACACGCACCTTTCAAGAGTTGTTGAAGCGCACGTCACGCAACAATTTTCACCCCAACAAGAAACATTGCGCATGACTCGACTTGCTTTCAAGGTTACGGTCAGACTGAGGCGACGACAGGCGTCTGCGTAAGCGTGCCCGGCGATTACTTCAGTGGGAGTGTAGGATCACCCTGTCTGTCCGGGAAAGTCAAACTGGTCGATGTGCCGGAGAAGGAGTATTTTGCAAAGGACGGCAAGGGAGAAGTTTGTGTCAAAGGAACCAGCGTATTTGTAGGTAAGGATGTCATTATTTTGGGGAATGCAGAAGAAGTCCTAACGGTTACCGAAAATTGCCCAATAGGGCGTGTTTCAAAATTGGGTAGTATGAACTTTTCGAAAGCAAAAAACGAGATGGAAAATCGAGATGTAACCTTTGCCTGAAATTCACAACAAAACAAAAGCTTGCGACAAGGATCAAGCTCTTTCACTTAAAATCTGTAATGTCCAGGGTGGGATGCAACAACGTTTTAAAGATTTTGTCTTGAAGATTACAAGTCACCATCACGGGTCATAATTTCTACTATATTTTCTTCACTGACATAAAAACACCCATCCTAACACAGGTTACTACAAAGACGAAGAGAAAACAAAAGAAGCGATTGATGAGGATGGCTGGCTGCACACTGGTGACGTAGGAATGTGGCTTCCGGTGAGAGGTTAAAAAGATTGAAGATGTAAAATGGTGGTGGAGATAAAAGTCCCTCCTTGATAATTTGTATGCAACCTTTCTTCTCATCCCATTTGTTATTATTATTATTATTATGAAGGGGGTTGATGGCACTTTCTGACTACGAGGTCTTGTAGTGCCAGGACCATGTAAAAAGAATTTATAGACGTACCCCTGGCTCACGCACAAACGTTTCTACAAGCTTTGCAGCAGCTGTGCTACGGAGGATTTGCGGGTTATGAAAAGAAGTACCGAGTTGGTTGAGTGCAAGTTTCAGACGCTTTCTCGCCGTCGGGTATTTGGGACAGACTTCGATCATGTGTTCCACCGTTTCAGGTATTTCACACTGGCCACAGAGCCCGTCAGGGTGAAGGCCAATGCGTGACAGATGA
>JGI24158J21664_10006600_pt1 | contig 15324 bp, 14 predicted proteins | sample Ectturendosymbi3_FD_21664 | JGI IMG/M metagenome (IMG submission 21664) | reverse complement strand
TGAGAAATCTATTTTTACTGACTAATTTCCAGAGGCTCTCTACAGTCTAGTCTAACGCCGTTAATATTGTAGATTTTTATAAAAGGATGTTATGCTTCTAATTAAAATTACCTGTTGCAACACATACGCAGAACACTATCAACAAAGCTCGCAAGCCTAAAAATTCGGTCCGCGGGCTACACGGGGCCTGCGGGCCTGTAGTTGGACCACGCTGGTATAGTCTTTTTATTTCTACACAAACCCTTAACTTTTGAGCAATAGGCCAATATGAGGCTATGTCAATACTTCTCCAACGTTTTGATTTAAATCCTCTTTCCTATACGAATGGACAATGGTTGAAGACTAAGATTGGCAGTGTGGCAAAACTGCCAATATTAAGCTCAAACTATGTCTCCACAGTAGTTCTGCTTTTTGTTTTCCGCAAATACTTCGCAGAGATTTGCCTGCAAATGCAACTTTTTAACATTTTAACTTTGCATCTTTAAATTTACGTGACAACCAACGTTACCGCAAAGCCAGTTACATTTCTGCACGAAACAAATCATGGCTGTAGTGTGGTCTGTCACATGTGCAGCTGTTGAACTATTATTGTTTCAAGACAATGCGCTTTCTTACAGTATACAACCAGCGATTACTAGAAAAATAACTGATACCACACAGGGTGAAATGTTGGACAGAAGCAGTTAACAACTTTTCGCGGCCTCTAGAAACTTGGAAATGCTAAAAATCATTTTATCGAGGCGAAAACTTATAAAAATAAGTTTTCAGAATCAGTGATATCACATCAAACTCTGTTTCAGCATCAATTTGGCTTCGCTATGCATCTAACATGAAACGTGACAAATGTCACTTATTTTTGCAACCTATCCAAATACAAAACCTAACGAGAAAAATGTGGGGGGACATAGCATGTTATGTGCCCCCGGCTGAAAAAGTTAGGGGCACGTCCCCCGTGTTGCCCACCTAATTGCGCCCATGAACACAAGGATCAGTTCAAAGAATTTCCGATTTGAATTATATCGGTATATTCAAGGAAATCATTAGCTAGGCCTATTCTTGCATAACTCAAACACACCGTCAGGCCCGCAACGAGGGGGGGCAAGTGCCTTCCCCCGAAATTTTCAAAAAAATGTTTACTTAATAGATATAACAACAAGTTACAACCGTTTTGTCTCCCGAAAACATCAGCTGGTTGCTACCCAGCACACCGTAATTAGATAAACGTATCTTTCACGTAAAAAGCGTGGAAACGAAAGTCTTGATAACTGAACAACCGCGATTGGGGCGATTGCCCCCCTGGATCCGCCCATGTGTCCAGGATGATCAAGGCTGTTGCTGCTTGGAGAACTCCACACTGGTTCAGAGGAAGCTTGCTGCAGAAGTTTTGTCACTAATGACGTCGATATTTCGATATTTAAATAGAACTGCAAAAGTTTACGCCTAATTTCGAGAAAAAAACTTTCTGCAACGGAGCCATGCATCCCAAATGTTTCTAACTGAATCGAAGAAACGTTTAGAACCAAATCTTTGACTTCGGTCTCAGATTTTCTGAATCCCACCAAACTTTTGATCACGAGAAGTAAACTGTAGGTTGTGTTGATTAAGTTGATTTTAGATTTAACTGCGTTACTTACCTATAAAGCACCAAATGGCAAATCGAGCCCAAGTTATTTTGGACAGACGAAGCATAAGAAATGTGTTGAACCATAAACCACAAACTGGTAGCAGAGGTACAGCAGGAGCCATGTAAGCTAATCTGATGAAAAAATAATAGTAGCAAATACATGCAGCAACGTAAAGGTCTTAAAAACCAAGCATGCGACCTTACCGCATCGGATTTTGAGGTTGTTGGCAAATTCGAATAAAAAGAAAAATTAAACCAATAAGGAAAAGAACAAGCAATAAAATTGCCCACCATTCTGCTTTGCCGATATAACCACCTATAAAAGAATTGAATATAAACAAACGGGAATTCGTTTCTTAATTACTTGCTAGTGACAACATAGGACCGGGCATCCTTGTACGAAATCTGAAGACGTTATTCGCCAACTTTTCGTATACCAAGGTTCACTTTTATTTTCATTAGCAATCTTTACATAATACTCAGCAATATTAAAGTAAATTCAACGAAATTTTAATCTTGGCTTATTTATGTTAGAAAAACTAACATGCTGAATGAAAAAGAACCACACATAGTCCTTCAGATAAATTTTATCTAATAGTGATTCCATTTCATTAAAAAGGTAAAAACCTCAGTGTTGAAGCTAACTTGTAAAGATCGAAGCAGATATCCACCTCTTGAGTTTCAACAAAAAGGTTTCACTAGCAAGCGCCAATACGCAAAGTAACTACTAAACAAACTGAAAAGTCAGAAACATCGTAACAAAGTTTACGCTTGCATTACTGTCACCTCCAAAATTCACAAAGATGTTAAATATCACGAGGTATCCAGTAATCAAGCAAATCCACTTTGAAGCAGAATCTCCAGTTTCCTGGGTGGGTCTATCCATTTTTCCAGGTAGTCCCAGTAATATGGCGGCGCTCAACGTCCATCGTTCATAAAACGCAGAGAGTGACTGTGATGCTTCAGGAAAACGTGATGAAAATCGTTGTGAGCAGCGTGACCAAAATCCACTCTCGCTGCCTTCGTTCATTATTCCTTCAGAGTCTGCTTCATCTTCGCACATGGTTCCATAATTCATTTCAGCGTCTAAACACATCATAATATGAATATATTTTATTGTTTAGAAAAGACTAATTATTAGCTGTCTACAGACTCGGCCAAACAACTAATTTTACAGTAAAAAAAGTGTTTACCTTAGAGATTTGTCATGGTGTTTGTCGTATTTTCGAGCAAAAACCTAAAGGTTGAAACTTAATGATTGTCTTTTCGAGATCTGAATCATCGAATTGTTACTGACCATTGAGCTGTCTAAGCCTAATGCAAAAATAAAATAAATTCCGTGACAGTCATTCTAGAAACGTACGGGATTGAGATGTGAATTTTGACTCGGTTCTACACCACTATGACTGTCCGATGTATCGATTTGTAGTGAAACCGTATGTTCATGCAAGTCCTAAAATTCGCTTACACTAAACTTTAAAGCAAAACGACTATGTCATGTGTGTAGTACATATTTCACAATAAACACAATCATGTCGCATACCTCATTATGAATTCATGTTTTCAGTCACCATTTTAGCAGAATGTTATCAAGTATCTTTACTTTTAAAATTGCTCGAAACTTTATACCCTTTTGGCCTTTACTAAATGTGTCAAGAAAGTTTGAATTATTAGCATTTTGAGGCAACTTCATTTCATCATATTTCCCACTCGCACGATGATGCGTTTTAAAACAGGCTTTTGTCGAAAACAAGCCAAGACACTCTACAGTGAAAAGTAAAACCAAAATTTGATATAAGACATATTGAAAAGTGTGAAACAACGATAATAGAAATCTTACAGGTTGGAAAAAGCTTCCTCCGAAATATCCATTTTTAACTACCCTTTTGCAAAAAATTGTAAGATTTACTCCACAACAAGTTTATTAAAATATGGAGTAAATCTACAACGCTTGTCCTTCTGTGAATTACACAATGTCACGCTCCTGGATGTCAGGAAAAGTACATGCATGGCTGGTTTAATCACTACATCTCCATTCAGCTAATTAAAGCTTGTCCCTCTTGCGTTTTCAACTAGGTTAAAACTCCAGTTTTTGAGGCGGTTAAGTCTTTAGTAGTAAGTACATGCAATGCAATATCAGACACCTTAGTGTGTTTTTGTAGCACTCCAACTTTAGAAGAACGAAATAACTACAACACTTCCGACCATGAACCGTTGAAAACTAAGGTTTGCACCATTTAACCTCTCGGTGCGTATCTCTCATTATCCGTTTTAGCCGGCATTAATTCGTTTTTGCCACCAGTGGGTAAGGCAGGATTCTGTTTGAATAAGGGCTGAGGTTGCGTACCAAACGGACGAAATATACAATCTGCAAACGCAATATGGCGTTCGAATCTTTCCTGTGAAAGAGTTCAATTCGATAGAAACTGTCACAGTCGAAAAAAAACCTAAACTGAAGTTAAAACTATGCCTCAAAACTCCTGACCACGTAGGTAAAATATTAAAAGGGATAAAACTCTTATTGTATCAACATTTATTTTTGATGATAGTAAAAAGACTGCACCTTTTGCCTAATGCTTGATGTTATGAAGCTAGGCGACACATCGTTACCTACTGAACTACCCATAGTTTGTAAAAGATATTTTTTTGGTAAGCATCACCGAAGAAGTCATAGCACTTCAACATTTGTCCATAATAAAGTAGCCACTACATAAGCCATAATATGAATTAACCTATTCTTTGACTTTTATAAGCTTTAATGTTTTACCTTCAAAATCTAAAATATAAACTTTCAAAAAACGCACGGGTAAAAGGTATAGTCGCTCAATCTACATTTTTACTCGGCAAAAATAAGTTCATGCTTCTTCTGATAACCTGTAACACAACCATAATAAGCTGCTGTGAGCAGTGCAACTGAAGTGGTAACGACATCTTGGATCCTGCTGCTGAGCTAATTCAATTTACTCGAAAACTGCTACAAAGAAACCTGTTTTTACAAAAAACGAAGCAAACGTGTTTAAACTTGAGTCTTTAGTGAAGTTAAATACATTTGTTTCATTAATAATGTATCACGGCAGGCAAGACCTGAACGTCCACCATTTTCTTCTATGTGACTGGCAGCATTCAAGCGATGTCCCACAACTGGTTGTTCATCCACAAGTGTTGTCGGTTGGTAGCGTAAATCCAGTACGCACATTGTCACCAATGTGTATGCCAGAAGAGTTCCAATGGACATCATTTCTATCAGATCCCTGAATAAAGTAAACAAAGTAAAAGCGTTAAATAGCATTCACCGATAAACGGCATTGCAGTGCAATACCACAATTGGCATAACAGAACCGTTACATAAAAAAGCTGTTTAAACGTCTAAGCATTATTAGGTGGATGTGAAATGCGCGGTAATATTGCTTGACCCGTAAAATATTGTTTTATACTAATTTGAATTCATACAAAACAAGTGTTTCGCGACATAAAAAGTGTGTGGCCGAAAATCTCGCGGCGGTTATCGAGGAAGCTCGAACAAGTCACGCATCAACAAGACATAGAGACATAAAAAGAAAACAAGCAATAGCAGGAATAAATTGCAGTTACAAGTGCACAACCAGATCTCCGAAAAAATGAGGACCAGAAAAAGGTGGGTTAAATTAGTCTTTGCTCTTTCCCTATGACAGCAATCACTCAAGCAGTCGTAAACCAGAACAAGGATGCATTTTAGTTGACTTTAAGAAGAGTCCCCAACCCATAGCTGCTGACAGCATGCCAAACCTGTTCTTATTTGGTATGAGGGAAAACTTAATAACAGCACTAAAATACCAGGCAGTGTTCGATGTTTGAGCCATCCATGTTTGCTTAACAATGCGCTGCACAGAACATCAGCTGAGAAAACATAAATTGACGAACATAAACTGACACACTTAATAGAAACTCTTAACTCACCAGATCAATTAATTAGCCGTAATTGAGGCTTTTGACATTTAAATGAACAAACTTACAGTCTAACAATCTCTGCATAAGCATTTAAAGCAGACTTTTGCTTTTATGTCCTTAATCAAACTTCAAAAAAACACTCCAATTCGCCAGAAGCTATCGAACTAACGAGAATATTTATGCTAGAATTGGTCACTGTGATGACTATATTGCCTATTTCAAAAAATTTCACTGTCCCCGAAAACTGATTGGTGTTTGTGAAATGCTGATTTTCAAGTTGCCAAGTCAAACACTTTTGTTGCTGTTCTTCAAAAACTTTGGCAAAATTTATGGTTATGGATTGGAATTAATCGTAGTTGCAGTGGTGCAATGATTACTCTGTTAACCTTTTTCGCTGTTAATCGATTCTCTTCCTCAATCATTTTTTATTTATATCTTCATGCAGTCTTTCAACATGCACAAAACATAGCTCAGCACAGTTTTGAAATAAATTCACTTTTTAACGCTTGTTGTGCGCACAAGTTTCGCGAAATTTTCAAATCCATGGGTCCTAACTAAATTTATTTTTATCTTTCGCTGCGTCGCGCACTGCCTGTATGCTGTAAAATTATGGTAAACGTTTTTAACTGGAACATAATTTGTAAAAATATTTTCAAATTGTCAGTTATGTCAAATTTTTCAAAAAAACTTTTATGCCTTGGATTTCAAAATGCGATTACTATGCAGCGAAGTTATCAGTCTGTGCTTCTTGCTATTATTATGTTTTCACTGGCCGTTACTAAAATATCGAATCCAACCGAAAGAAGGGGATATACCGTAAGCAGTTTTAACTGAGTGCAAAAAATGAAATATTTCACAAAAACTTCGGTCAACCCAGATTATCACCTGTGTTTGCGAAATGGTTGGGCAAGCACTGTTTTAGGAACAAGCATGGGAACCGCTGCTGTGGAGAGAGGCTTCATATGAGAACAACACCTGCGAGAGCTTTCACTTACCGTAGACTGATTGCTAGAGCCAGAACAGCTGCAATACTTCCTGATGCAAAGCACGCGAATATTGGTGTTTCAGTGGATCGTAGTATGTATCCCAAGGGTCTGGAAATGCAATGATGAATATTGAAAATGGGTCTGTATACAAGCCGATCATACGATCATACGAAACCGAAGCAGATCATGCGAAACTGAAACGAACACACCTCAGCAAAAGGCCGTCTTTTGCCATTGCGTAGATTACACGAGGCATGGGAAACAATGATCCCAGTAAGCTCACGATGAGACTAGCAAACGCTCCAACGCAAACAATGTACTTCGCCTGGAAAAAATTTACATTGTGACTACAATCCAGTTCATATTTTGATCAATTGATGTTACGCACTTGCCAGAATCCTCGGTAAACGAACACCTCGAGAAGGGGCGATTCGGCGACCACTTCGTTGTACGGAACGACCAAGGTAAGAACAGCGCTTACAGTGACGTAACAAGTCATACATATCAACAGGGACGCGATGATGGCGTAGGGTATGGACCTGCATAAAGAAAGACATCAATTATTCATTATGCGTGGCAGCCTATACTGGTTTGCTTGCAGCTCAGAGATATACTTGTGAGGTTGCTTGCATTCATCTCCAGTTGTCGCTATTACGTCAAATCCGATGTAAGCATAGAAACACGTTGCTGCACCCTTCAGCACCTGAACATTTTCAGTGGATATGATTAGTGACAAAATGTAACAAGAACAAACGAAAAGTTCATTAGTATGGTTGCTGCTTGAATTCCTTTACATTCTTCAACATAGGCAACACGCAGCGTGTAGTATATTTTATTGCAAGTGTACGCATACCGGCACAATCAGAATGTGAGCATGGGTAATATCAATAGGAACAACCGAATCTGCGGAGTTTGGTGGGTGAAGCCAACAACAGATTGGCCAACAGACAGCCAACAACAGTATCGATTTGAGTTACTGGACATTTAGAAAACTTTGGAGCAGAGTAAAACTTGAGTTTTTACCAAAGTAGAACATAAGTTGTTCATAGGTACGACGACTAACAGTTTGCATCGGATGATCCATCTGCGATTTGTAGCGTCAGCCTACCGCGCTTTCGGAATACCTACGAATTGCTGATGCCTGCCTCGAACCATTTCTGTTTTGGTGTTACAGTACTCTGATGAACAGCTCCTTTGCGACTGATGTTTATTGGGTATTGAGTTACTTCGAGCTGAATTACAATTACACAAATATTTCACTTTTCATTTTGAATTAATTTAGCATTATTTTCCCAAAGTGAAATTAATTAATTTCAATCAAAATTGACTCCACTGATGGCAAACACAAAAGCCACACAACGTGCTAAGAATATTGAAGCAGTGAGTGATAATCACCATCTTTCAAGCAAAACTCGGTAGAACAAAAGCTCAATTAAAAGTAGTTTGGACGAAATTATACGTTCTGGTCTAGGTACAGGTACACGCTGATAACATCTGAAAATTAAGACGGTATTCTACTATTTTGCAAAGATTTACGAAAGTAAAGAGCAAAATCCCAGCACTTACCCTGGCTGCTCGATCGGAAATTTCATATAGACACAGAAAATGATGTAGCTTACAATTGGGAAATGAGTTATGCTCTTAGAGTAGCTTCGTAGCTTGAGCCCATTTTTAATTTTCGGCATGCACGAACACTCCGACTTGTTAATTTCCTCATGGTAGTTCATCATCAGAGGAAATTATCACAGAAAACATTTTAAAAGTTTGTGCACGGTCTGTTAGACTCGGAGGAATAGATCGAGGGTAGCAGTGAACGTCACTGTGAATGACACCAGCTCTCATTACACCTTTGCTGTCTGTTTACACCCTTACTGTCTGTGAAGTACATTAATATTGCGACAATACAAACGAGTACGGTTATTCTTTGAAATATTGGCAGTAGTCGTAAAAGTTTTAAACTGTCAGATAAATTCAGAGCAGCTGGCAAAATTCACGAGATTTATTAAAAGCAACCCTGCGCTAAATATCCAGTAATTTTGAGCCTAACGTGCATCAGCTCTGAATGCAGAGTTTGTAAAATAGTAAGTGCGGTTCTGCAAACGTTTGGTCAAAATAATTTGGTTATCCTGTCAAAATTACGGACACTACTTTTTCCTCAATAACATTGGAAACAAAGTAATTTTTCCTTTTCCTGGTAATACTCCTGGTTAGCAAGCAACTTCTGCGGTCGGATCAATCTTAAGTTGCAAAAATTACTACAGTAAATCTTTACTTACGCCTGGCCAGCCCATAGGCAAAAATCGATCCCCAGTCCAATTCCACCAGTTGGCGTAAACCAAGCCAGCGACTACGATGAACACCCACACCAAAGCATTGACAATGTTGAGTGCGTTATTAAATATAACAGAGTTGCGCACACCCGCTGCCACGAGTGCAGTCATAAGAAATACGATCAAAAATGCAATGATGTCAGGATAATTGCCTTCATCATTATGTCCATCTGAAAATATGAGAGTACGTGTAGTGCTGTTTAAAAATAGGATAAAGGGCAAATGATTATCACGTGTATCTTTTTTCACGTTAACAGAACTTCTTTAAAATTAATTTTTGACAAAAACTACGTACACGTTGAGCATGTAGACTGTGTACAAGAACATCCAACTTACAGATAAAAATGTTTTGCGATTTTATGACAACCTGAAGCACTACACCATCGGACTGCTGAAAACATTTATAGAATTCAATGATACATCTCACGTGTTTAAATAAATGTAAGTCGAACTTCATATAAGTTGCTACACTTAGTTTCAGAGTTAACAGTGGTATCGGAGACAATGATAATAATGTTTGTTCCACAAACGTAAATACAGAGTTGAGCTTTACTTTAACAAGCCTGAGCTACACATGTGGAAAACCATTGACTATTTTAATTTGTGATGGACTACTTGCCAATGTTGGGAAGCTTTCCCAAATGTTCGATCATCCAATTGCCTAATGTTCTGTTTGTTAAGGCATCAATCATGCTGCTGATCGCACTTGCGCCTGAAGCTGTAGAAAACAAACATGAGTCATGAAATAAGATTTTCTCAGAGGAATTCGCTACGTCAAACGCAATAAAATAACAGTTCAGTTTTATTCATTTCTTGTTAGCTTCAATCTGAGCTTCAATCTGGCTGTTTTCTGATTTAAAAGTATTCGCTAGATACGGAGCAACGTCGCTTACAATTTGATGTAAATCGCTCACACGAGCCCAGTCAAGAGCAAGAAATTTCAGGGTCTTGAGTCTCTGCAGTTTGTTTGTAGCTGCAAGCATAGAAAACAATTTGCATGTTTCCAATACAAAAGGAACAGTCGGTTTGAAGATCAGGTTTTTCTTCCTCTACGGCTACGCTATACACTAATCCAGACGTTTCCATCTTTTTCATCCAAACCTGTTCCAATCAGATACTCCAAAATTAAGTTCCATCCAATCAGGAAAGCCACAAATTCTCCAATTGATACGTAGCTGTATGTATAAGCCGATCCCGATGTCTTTGGGACGCGCACACCAAACTCAGCGTAGCATAGACCTGAAATATTTTAACGAAAGCTGCAAACGTTTATGTTTTCCTGATTAATGCAAAGTACGGACGGGCAACTGTTCTGGGGTTGAAACAACAGTCAGGGGAAGAAAACAAAAATATGAAGAATCATCGAAGGTTGATCAAATAAAGTTTCCAAAAAAAACCCTCCTCAATTTATTGCTGATTCTATAAGCTGCACTGATCTATGTTTTTGCGACAGTGCCGAACATTGCGTTAATAATTTGTCCATGTTCTTTGCAACTGCGTACCAAGCCTCACTGAGAATACACATGCAGACATCCTCGGACGTCTGTTAAGTCTTATTTCGTAAAACTGCCCCTTTCCTTGAACATTTGCAGAGATTGTGAAAGAACGCGATGGTGTTGACTGTAGTTTAACCTGGCCCGTTAATAGCGGCTTTAAAATTTCTTTCTCTTGACAACCAAATTAACAATATTGTCAGCTGTGTGAAGGCAGTTTGAGCCTATAGATATAATTTGTGGGAAACCTGCAAACTAGAGTAATAGCAAAAGAATTGATTAGACGTCCGCAGAGCTAATTAACGTGCAGTGGATGCGAGGAATTGATTAGAGTAGAGAGCGAGTAATTTAGAATAGGTCTCATGGATCGATAAGAAAGGTATGAAACGGAAGATTACACAACAAAAGTTAGTGCAGATAACAGACTCTTTGAAAGTTTACTGGAGCACAAAAATTCAACCAATTCAAGGTTATCCCGAGTAAATTTTTAAAAATAAAAAACTGCCCTTTTTGTTACGTACTATTTCAGACACGCGACTGTACTTATCAGCAGAACTTTGTTTTGCCCTTTTATATGTTGCATCTTTGATATCACGCAAACACAATAGGAAATTATGACATTGATAATTGCATTTTGGTAAAATGAGTTATCTATGTTCATGTTGTGCGTTACTTACAAACACCTACTGAAGCATGAATCTTATGTGGCTGTATCAATCGAAAAGACTCCTTCCACAGCAATATATCAGACACTGTGATGTTTATGGAATATACATTTGGCCTAATGAGCAGGTATCGCCAGCTCTTCTTCAAGTAGATGTGGCTGATGTGATTTTATGTATGCTCAATAATTTGAGTATAACAAAGTCAAGATAGCGGACGTTACATTGCAATCAGCAATCTATACCTAAACAAGATTTTAATTTGCTGCAATTAAGCAAGCTACACGGCACACTTTGGAATAACTCATATATGAGCACTGCGGAAAAGTCAGGAAAAGACGGCAAATGCAAATGCTCTTCGCAAAGCTCCAGCAAATGCCTCAAATAAATCTACGTGAAATTTCTCTTTTCAAGGAAGATAAATTTGTCCCATTTAATTATGGCGCTTTAAGATAGTGTCAGTGTCATATTGTGCAACGACAGATGTAACAAAACTGTATGGTCTATGAGTATTGACTTTGAACGTAGTACCTTAATCAATACTCATTAAAACCATCTCTTTCATTGAAAAACATTTTTTTCATGCAGGAAAAATTCTGAACAGGCGCCGGATCCATGCGGCAGCCAGAAATCATTTGATCTTTTAAACACCAGCAATTGTAGTGACATTTTGCAATTTTGCAAATTAACGATTCTGTTTGAAAAGATTGCGACCGTAGTCGCATTGAATACAGTCTTATCGATGTCAAAATCTGATACGCTGAATGAACACTTTGCTGAACGTGAAATGCGTGAATCCTTACTTAAAGCATTTTCTATGCTATTCAAAAATGAAAGCAATTGCTAGAATTCGTGTCCAATTGCAGAGGAAGCTTGGAGGAATATTTTCCCTAATGCTCTTTAATCTGCATGTTCAAAAGCTAAGCTGCGTCGGTTGTTTACTTATACAACGTTCCAGTGAGTGTATTGGTACATGCTTTACTTGAAACATCGAAGCAAAGATTTGTATTATTAACAAACTGTGAACCAACGCTTTTTCTTTGATGTAAGTGGTTTATACCTGATGGGAGTTTCCTGCAATGAAGGAGATCCACCTACATACATCAACTAAACGCAATGGTACTGGCATAGCCTTGACCGTTGTCCTTCACACAAAATTACAAGATAGGAGTTGCGTACTTTTAATGCGACAGAAGATTGCGGTATTGTTGTACAACATCTTGCAAGGACCAGAAGCAGATTACGTAGATGTGACAGGCAGTTTTTAATAATGTAAATCAAACCAATGCCAAAAGCAAAAAGATATTCACTTATTTGTAAAATACTTCCTATTAAATGCAGTGAGCCTGCTGCAAGCATAATGGAAATCTTTTGAAGCAGATGTGATTTAAATAAATGTAAATGCTTTGATTTGTAAAATCTCTGAAATAACAAAAACTGTTATCTGCTACACATGCATTAAAATGAAAGTGTTTTGATGAACCTGTCAAGTCTCATCACCCAGCATCGCAATATTTTAAGTGCCATGATTTTAACAGATATGATGCTTCAAGTCATGTAACCCCGTCCTCTTTTGAAAAGGATTTTTGGACCTGAATTGTTCGGGTTTGCCATGCAGTTAATGAATTGCGATTAACTTGTAACTGCAACTTGGTTTACAGTAATATATCCGATCTTGTATGTAACATCAGAACTTTTCTTGTTTGGCGCCAATTTTTCCTACGAATCTGCCAGTCAGCTTAACTCCCTAAAGTTGTTATTTTGAAATATGCTCTGCTTTGTGAAAATAGCTGATAGAATATATTTTTATTCGTATTTTCAAATGTATAAAATGTACCGCTATAATAAAGAGTGGAAGAGATCAATCAATAAAATTTGAATATTTTTGTAAACCTTCTTACTAGATTTTCGTTGTGGACTAAAAAACAATGAGAATTCAAAAATGTTTAAGATATAATAGCTTAGGATAACTTCGCATGAAATGGAAAAAGATGTTTAGAAACCGGATAATTTTTTTCTGAAGAAAAATATGTTACGATACTCGCAAAATTCGTGCAGTTGGACTAATTGCCTACCATTTTAATTGAACAGTGTAAAAAAACTCACCTGAAATCAGGGAGACAACGCCAGCAATGATAAACGACAGTATGACCCCAGGACCGGCCATTTCTTTCGCAACAATACCCGAAACCACGTACATTCCCGTTCCACCACAGCTCCCTACTCCCAGAGAAGCGAGATCCAGAGTTGTCAAGCATCTTGAAAGACGTGCCACAGAAATTCGTCTCTCGTCGTTGGCCAGAGAATTTATTTTTTGTTTCCTGTGACAAACTTAGCGGTTAAAAACCCCAATTTCTGTCACGAATTTTAAAACTATATAACAGAGTCCATGGCACGCTATAAAACAAAGGTGATCCCAGCAGAGCGAAAAGATTAGAAACAATTAAATTTGAATAATGTTTTCCTGAAAAATCCATTCTGAAATTCAAAAGTATGCGAAAGCTAAACTTCAAATGGACTAATTTCATGGAAACCTTTGTCTATGGTAATCGTCATACGGGATTTTTTTATTCTTATTTTAGCCATAAATTGCTCCCAGAAGTGGTCAGTGCTAGGATCACCCTAGCTTTTAGTGCATGGCATTGTTGGGTGGGTTTAACGTTGCTTGAATACAGAACAGCTTTTGCTATGATCCGAAAAAAACATGCGAAAAAAAATGTCCTACCAATTGAACTGTAAGTGTTGGTCGAGCCGAGTGGTAGCCAAATCACGAAATCCTCCACAATAGTTGAAATGTGAGTTCGAGCTATTTTAAGGTCTTGTGAATGCGGATGATATACATTTTTCTTTACTGTCGTTTCAGAAATTGTAAAAGCAACAATCCATAAGCCTTTAAGATTGAGAGGTCAGCAATGGTGGAAATAGAGAAGGGTTTATAAACGTTTGCTCATAATGACACAGCTGGATAGTTTTGTTAAAAAAGTAAACCTTGAATCTGCAGTTCGTTTTACAAAAAAATTCCTCATTGTAAAATTCGTATTAGGCTTTGCTGATGGTATACCTCCGTAATGAGATAATAAAACCAATTCAGTGGTGACAAGAACATTTATTATCTTTAGATGAAGCTAGCTTGTACTGACCCTGATGATATTTTGGTCGCAAACCAACTCTAGAACATTTCAGCCCACATGCAATAATTAACGCAAAAAGCAAAGATTCGAATTTTTTCCAGAAACCAATATTATTTTGCTTTAATTGCTAAACATAATGAAGTATCCTGCACACCAAAAACTGCCCATGTTTTTAATGTACTGTATTTTCTGTTGAAGGTTTCCGTAAACAGCATAAAATTTAACGAACTGTTTGACAACCGACAACCGTAATAACACGTCAATGGCAAAGAGATTATTATCTAGTCGAGTTTGGGAACTTTTTACAGGTTCTGCAAGNCACGCAACAACTTCTTCACTGCAATATCAAGTCAATTTTGTTTAGACTTTACCTGGTAGAGCAAAACCCAAAGCTAAAGTCNATTTAGAAGATATCAATGCACATCGATAGAAAAACATTTTTTTCATTTATACCACTCTCAGCCTTTTCAGTCCCAGAAACTAGGTTTAATCTTTAATCTGTCTGTTGATTGAATGTGTTTCAAATAAACTAAAGGTGAGAGAGAAGCTGAAAAGATTGTGGGAAATCCGTTTGCTAAAATTTAAAAAACTAACTTTTTATAAATAAGTCTCTTCATTATAGCCTCTTTATTAATTTTGGCAAACTGAACATGTTTTTCGGAAAACCGGTAAGGCTAACCCGAGGAATAGATTACCCGTTTTTGTCTGAAAAAGTCTCAGGTAGAAATCTGTTCACCGTTTCCAATTTTTCACGAAGTTACTCTTTTCGTGTTTTTTCTAACAACATCACCAATTCGCTTGCAACAAGAGGGCTGCATGTTACTCAAAGTAAAGCTTAAGTCGCTATTTAAGGTTTATTGTTATTCAATTTATCATGTAATCAAAAAACTTTTACTAACCTGCTCAAACGTGTTTTCATTCCTACAAACTTCTGCATTACAGCAGAGAGGGTTCCGTTTCTTGAATAAATTGAACCATCACTCATTTTTGTCTACAAATTACACGCCTGTAAAGTTTTGATAACAACTCAAATGAGGTTGAGCTGCAGGATTTAAACGTTAAAAGTGGTAGGCAGTGCACCAGGAGAAAGCAACAAAACATTGCATGAAACGTTAAACACACCTACTTATAATATCAACACGAATACAACATTTTTGCGTTAAATGTGTTG
>JGI24158J21664_10006599_pt1 | contig 15324 bp, 17 predicted proteins | sample Ectturendosymbi3_FD_21664 | JGI IMG/M metagenome (IMG submission 21664) | reverse complement strand
TTGTGGCTCAGGCACCTACAGCAGGTCACGTAAATGCATTAATGGCGAAGCAGGCAGCGAAGGGTGCGAAGGCGCCGGCGAAGAAACGGTTGAATGCAACACGCAGGTATGACCATAGTAATATTTGGTTTTCATTCTATTTTCTTCGCTAGGCTAGGTCACTCAACATAAACGTCCACCAAGCAGTCCTACAGCTGGGTATAGCACAAATGCAGCCTCGCTAGATAATAGTCTACAATCATTTCAAGGTGTTTCTCGTAACGAAAAGATTTTGATATCCTTCTAAAGCTAATTCTAAAGCTAGGTGCAAATCCTTGCAGAACAAAAGAAGCAAGCGAAAATGAATTTAACTGTTCGTTGTGGGCATGTACAGCACAAAGGTTCAACTGTTTTCGACCTCACATCTGTATTGTTGTATCTAGGGTTGTCCAATAATTGAAGAATACCAACCATGGAGCGAGTGTAGCGCCACGTGTGGTGGAGGCACTCGTAGTCGCAGGCGTGTATGTCTTAATCCAGGAGGTGGTTCCTGCAATGTGCCTCTTGTTATTGAAGAGTCCTGCAATGCGCAGGTAAGATAAAAATCTGTATTTTGCCGCAACAATTACTCCAATGAGACGTATGCCCACCTTTTTTCAAAGTAACGCAGAAATATTTCGTGTATTTGACAAATACTCTTGAGCGTTTCTTACTTATAAAAAGTTCGTTTGGTAAACGTAGATTCAGTATGAGCAGTGTGCTGTCTGTCTTACTGGACAGAATTCATCTGCGCAACTGTATAATCCACTGAAGTGTTGCGATATCTTAAGAATCATTTGTTTTCAACCTGTTCTCCTTGTCTACCCATTTCAGCCCTGCCCATATTGGACAGCATGGTATGAGTTTGGACCATGCACAGTCAACTGCAACGGTGGGACGAGAGTCCGTTACCGCACCTGCATTAACCAAGCTACTGGACAATGCAATGGGTCAAACGCAGATCTTGGCGTTTGCAACACTCAGGTAACCGGAACTTGTTTTTTCTCTGATTAGAAGTAAAGTTAATCTTGGAAAAAACAGCAGTTAGAAATCTTAGAGTGAGAACATGTTAGCTTGTTTCATTTGTTTCGTTACATACACCAACAAAGCGCTTCGCACCTTCAACTTGCAATTAAAGTATGGGCAAAATTACTGCACATGTTTGTAATAATACGCTACCGGAAAAGTGGTGCAGTTGCTTGAGCACGCGCCACCAAAGCTGGTAAATCGGGTTCGATTCCTGGTCGAAGACTTGAAAAACGATACGTGCGACCAGTCCAGCCTCGTGCTCGTCATTCGTGCGTGGGTACAAGGGAACAGTCCACGCGCAGTGTTGCCACTGACTCTCCACCAGTGCAGCATTCACTGCCAAAGTAACCGCGTGGCCCACGACGCAAGCAAGTGGAGATGGGCGCCGCAGACATCTCGCAACACTCCGAAAGGAGCGCAGAAGCAAGCATAACGAAACTGAACTGAACAATATGTTCGAACAATTTAAGAGCAATCTAAGCCAGGGATATCAAACACGCGGCCCGCGATGATTTTTGGGAATTTTGAAATAATTAAAATGTACGTTATTTACTTTCTTCGCCGGTGTGTTAAAGTGCTCGGTTACCGAGTGAACAAGTTACTTTCAAACGAACCTAGAGACAGCTAGAAGTGACTTGCCTATAACTCACTGTACCTTTCGCAAAAAAATTTGAAAATTAACGCGGCCCTCGAGTTACTTTATAAGTCCTCATTTGGCCTCGGAGCAATTTGAGTTTGAGACGCCTGGTCTAAAGTGACACAGTCTTTTTACTTAACCGTTTGTGGTCCAAAATTGCGTTTATCCTTTGTGCTCTTCTTTACTGTTGGGTATCCAGTGAGACGACTCGACATTGCTTTTCACCAATCACGCATTGCTACGTAAATGAGAATTGAGTTTTTTTTTGCTTCACATTTATTGCTTCACTGTTTCCTTCCTTCGGGTTGTTTTATGCTGCCGAGGTCCTTGTTATTCGAGCGCTTTGATGCTCCACAGCGGTGCCCGGAATGGAACGAGTGGCAGAGCTGGGGAAGCTGCAGTGTGTTATGCAACGGGGGAGTGCAGGCTCGAGCCCGCACCTGTACCACCGATGACAACAGCATCGCGTGCAGTGGAAGTCCTGTTGAACAGCGTTCATGCAATATGCACGTATGTGCTGCGTTAAGTTATTTAATCACGAACCTTTCCAACACATGAGTATCACATAATTTGTTGCTGGAGTTATATTGACACATGTCTGGCCGTGAATGTCTTGTCCGTCGTTGTCGCATGTAGCTGGTAAAACACAGAGGCGTTGATTCGAATATTTCTTGTTTGGTAAACTAAATCGTTGATAATTTTACTTCTTGCGCTGAGACTTCCAGCGCTTTATTTTTTCCTACTACCAAATAAAAGCATGAAGTTAATCAAACCGAATTGTGTGACCGGTAGGTTTACGGCAGAACCACATGTCTGCTTATGTTGAGCAGTTTCTGTTTGCAACATCCAAACCATACCTCAATTTTCCAGGCGTGCCCGTACTTCTCTGCCTGGACGCAGTGGTCTTCATGTAACGCGACTTGCGGCCTGGGGGTTCGAACTCACACCCGTATATGCGTCAACAACCGACCGGGAGCTTCTGGCTGCTCTGGATCCACTGTTGAGACTGAAGTCTGCAATGCCGGGGTAAGTAAGAAGAGTTGGCCCATGGTCTCCAGATTTCCGACAACATTTTACCAAGCATTTTTCTTTTTTATCTTGAATTTTCGATGAAGTTCAAATTTTCAAGGACGGACATTTTTTTCACATGATAGACCAGCGCAGTGCTTCTAACATGACCATGACGTACTTTCCCGCGTCGTTTGCTCTTCGTTTGCTTTTTTTCGTTTTTCTTGCGTGGCACGACAGTTTGTCATCGAGGTTTGCCGTTGTTGCGAAGGATTTGAATAATTGCCATAGCAACAACAAAGTTGACAGAAACTGCTTTGTTTTGATACAAATTGACCATGGCGTGTCTGTGAATCAAGTTAAGATTTATGAGTATTTATTTTGTTGAAATTGGTGCAAGGACTGTTGCTGAAATGTGTTTTGGACTATTGCTGTTTTTATTTGCATTGCGGGCCATTCATTCTTTTTTCGTTCTACGAACTGCCACCAAGCATAGTAAATCATTTGTCAAGATCCTCAACGCCAGCAATCAGCAGTAAACATTTGCTTGCAAAGGGCAAAGGCAATCATTGCATTTCGTCGAACTGTTTTTACAGTCCTGCTCCCACTGGTCCGATTGGCTTACCTGGAGCAGTTGCTCTGCAACGTGCGGCGGAGGAAGTCGAAGTCGGTCCCGAACTTGTGTCGACGGAGACGCTGGTACAGGGGGTTGTATCGGGCTTGCAGCGCAGGCTCTGGAATGCAATGCAAAAGTAAGCAAGTTGAAAATGTGGCCCCGCTGCTTTTTTTCATTTCTCGACTTGCCATAAAAGTTTTCGTGCTCAAGTGCTCTTCACCAACTTTCGAAACATTGCAAAAATCAAACGCACAGGCGATGGCAGACGGCTGCGGTTTGCCGCTTATGACATCAGCAGATGACGTCAATTTTTTTTCCCGCTTACCCTTAGCTTAGTGACGTATAGAGTTACTTCTCTAGAATCTGTCGGTGGTGTCCCATTCAATTTCAATGCTGGTTTTATTGCAACGAACTGTTTTCAGCGATTTGTTGACAGTTTCCAGGCGAGAGTGAGCAAACGCACACTGTCCCTGACCTTTAGCAACTGTACACCCAGTAGTGACCCTTAGTGACCTGAGCGGAATTGTTGGCTCAAAACTATTCCAGTGAAAAGTCATCGCAAAGCTTCAACGTTATGTTGATCGTTAACAAACTCATTCAAAAAATTTTATGCACCAACAAGATGTCGCGAGAATTCGCATTAAATGGCTTTTGCGTGTCGTCGATTGGGTTTTGTTGAAATGCGACGTATGCAATATTTTGTGCTGCTATGAAGTGTCGTCGCAGTAGATATAAGAGGTTACCCAAATTCATTTACAATTCTTTCATCACGAAAGACACCGACGATATAAAATTGTCTTTCTTCTCACAAAGGACGCCTATTGCCATTTTCGCTTTCATTACGTGGAAAAATAGCCTTAAAATCGCAGTGCTTCAACTACATGTTGGAATCCTCCATGATTAACGCATTCCTCCTCAACTGCTCTTTGCCTTCTTCCCAGCTCTGTCCTTTCCTGGGAGAATGGACAGAATGGAGTTCGTGTTCAGCTCCATGTGGGGGAGGAAAAACGCGAAGAAGTCGTCAGTGCGTCAACGGATTTTATGGCGATATTGGTTGCAACGAAGATAGTGCCGAGGAGGAGTTGTTGTGCAACACTCAGGTTGGGATTTGTTTGTTAGATTCATTCGCGAGACGTTAGCTTCATCAGAATGACGCAGGGTGTACTCTTCGTGGCAAAAGTACACCCTGTGTTTTTGATGACGTAGCAACAGTGTGTTTGGTGACGTAGCAACGTGTACAGCAGCAAACTTTATCGACGTGATAAACTTCCGCAGTTGAAAAATTCTCGCCTTCTTCCACAATCAATCACTCAAAAATGTATGCATTTAAACTGCCTATTACCTGAAATAAAACCATCAAAGTCAGGTGATCATTAAATCAATCGTTATTTTATTCTTTGTCCACTTTCGTTGTTGGTTGTTTTCTATATTTATTTTCATCAGTGCGTGGTGACCGGAAGCGGGGTCAGATTGGGACTCGGCCACCGTCATATATTTAGAAATCTAAAATTTTCCTCTAAAATTTTAGCTAAAAACTTGTTTTTAGTTTCGAGTGAAAAAATCGAAATTTCACCATTTTTGCCCCCTCCGGAAAAAATCCTTGGCTGACCCTAGAAAAATACCACGTTGGCCTCCCTCGAAAAAATTCTTTCCACGCCAATGCATTAGTGTACATATTTTTATGGTTACAAACGCAAAAATACATCAACTAGCAGTTCAGTTCTGTTTTTCTGATGTATACGACAAAAATTCCAAGATTCCTTTGTTGCAGCAGCAGTTATTTCGTTAAATTGATAGTGCTAAAAACGCAACAAACCCAGTGAAGTATTTTTTTTATATTTTTATCAGGCGTGTCCTCGCTGGTCGGCATGGGGCGTATGGACTTCGTGCAGCGTTTCGTGCGGCAGAGGAACGCGCTCGCATTCCAGAACTTGCCTCTTTAGCGACGCTGGTGACGCCGGATGCACCGGATCAAGTTCCGCCACTGTTGCTTGTGTCGAAGGGGTAATGTGTTTAGGGGGTAATGTGTTTGATTTGCTGTGTACTGTTTTTTCGGGGCAGTTTCAAACTTGTCAAAAACTATGAAACATTGCGATAAAATTTTAACGGATTTTGGATAAAAGTCAAAATAGCGTTTTGATTCACGTACAGTAGATAGATGCAAGTGACTGATGGCTGTGCTGTTCGTAAACGTGATTACCGCACTGACAAGCGCATTCTTGTCGCAGTTATGTCCTTACTTCTCGGAATGGAGCGTCTGGTCAGGATGTAGTGAGGTTTGTGGCGGAGGAGTGACGTCACGATACAGGAACTGCATCAATGGTGATGTAGGCGATGGAGGATGCTCTGGACCAGTAAGGGAGGAACAGAATTGCAACAACCAGGTGACTGATTGGAACCATTCAGTTTGAATTGCATCACACACGTCCTGGCAACGATATAATAATCAAGATGGCGACGTAAATTACCATCCAAACTGCTTGCAACTTGTTGATAGCAGTTCAGCGATAAGAGCCGCGGGAATGCATCTTAATTGTTTTTTTCGTTGTTTGATTTGCTACTGTCTGTTTGAAAACAACGTCTGCTTGTTAAGGTTTGAAATTTGTTGACGACGGACTGCGTTTCGTTTTGTAGCTAGTTTGATAACAATTTTTTGTTCAAACAAACTGATATTGCTGAACCAAACCATGATCTTCCGATGCTAGTACACAAGACATTGGACTTTGTGAGGATTTGCTGTTGGTGAAAACGCTGTTCATTCGCTGTGCAGCGAACGAAGTTCAACTTGCGTCGCGAAAGCATAGATTTTGACGAGATTTTGTAACCGCAGATAACTTGTTGAAAAACAGTCTTGTTTTCACGATTTTCATGTTGCGCAATTTTAAATGAAGTATAAAGTATGTTCCAGTCCACGTTCGTAACTGTACGTTGCAGTAAAACAACCGCTTGGAAGATCACAGTCCTCATAACCGCTAGTTTAGTTGGGTGCAAGCATTTGTTGCGACCACGCATAAAATTTGCGTAGTTCGGGAGAGAAACTTTTTTCTGAAACGAGTCAGGTTGACGTAATGCACTTGCGAATGAATGAAGGTTTCTTAATGTTAAACGAAGTTGGCAGCGTGGATGTAAATTGACGAAGGGGTGACTCACTCAGCACTCTTAGCTACAAGCGATTCACTTCAGAATGTTTGACGTAGACGTTGGCAGAGTTTGAGGATAAAACTTAAACAAATTTCAATAAAAACAGGCAATGGGTGGTTTCCATGACCATTGGTGCAGGTTTTTTTTTAAGGCGTTTCAGTGACCCGATTCGGGTCCCTAGAATTGAAAATCGGGTCCCTAGATTCAGAGAAAATTATCATCGGATCCCTAGAATCTGAGAAAATCGCGTCCATAGAATCAGAGAAATCGGGTCCCTACTGGTCCAAACTGGGTACCTAACATTTTCCTTAAAAAAAACCTGATTGGTGTCAAAAAAATTATACCGTAAAGTACATGTCGTGGAACTGGTCTGTTTGGAAAAACTCATATTTGTAAATGTCGCATAATGTGTGTAATCTGTGGCTGTTCCTTTCCAAGGCATGCTCGTCGTGGTCCGCTTGGGGAACCTGGTCGGCGTGTTCTCGGACATGCAACGGTGGTTACCGGATCAGCAAGCGCGTCTGTGTTGGCGGCGATGCTGGAGACAGAGGTTGTCGTGGCCCTTCGTCTAAACAGGAATACTGCAGTGGCATGGTGAGGCTTGTATCCAGGAGACAAGCGCTTTTTGTTGTTTCAGTCAAAGCAGGCTTCGATGCAACTTCTATTCAGCATCCATCGTGTCATAGCAATGGACCACTTTGAAATGAAATGTACTCGGCTTCAGTCAGTGTTTGCTTAGTGTTATTTTCAACGTTTTGTCTTTAATTTCACTTTCTGAACTTGATCAAAGCTCGCAGGCTCGATGTAGCAGTGCCGATGTGTATACTGCGAGAGGTCGTAAAATAGTCCCTTCTGAAAATAGAAAAGCAGTTCAGCAGAAAACGTCTGAGTCAGCGGCTCGTTCAACTTACGTCTTTTTGCACAACTTAAAATTACAGTATTTTTTAAACTTGGTTTTCAGCCTTGTCCTCGCTGGTCCACGTGGGCGCCATGGTCACAGTGTTTGGTGCGGTGCGGTGGAGGAACCCATTCGCGAACTCGTCAGTGCCTGTACGGAGATATCGGACAAGACGGCTGCGACGAAGGCAGCGCTCAACAATCTAGAGCCTGCAATGAAGCTGTACGTGTCAAATAAATCGAAATTTCTTCACAGTAAAGCCTTCTGTTGGGCTTCGGCCAGCGCCGAAGTATACCGTGTGGGACTGGTGGAACAATTTTGTAATAACCGGCGACAGTCGCTCAGGTTGATACTGATCTCAGAACGGATATAAGTATGAAGTTATCTTTCTGTGTTTATGTTTTCGTTCGAGTAGAATTTCGCAGCAGAATCAGTTTTATGAAGTGTTCATCAGTTAACGTAGAACCCAACACGCATGACTTGTCAAAACAGGTGTTTCCAAAATATTCTTGCATACAGGAATGTCCTGTGTGGTCCGTTTGGGGACAATGGGGCTCTTGCTCGGCCACATGCGGTGCCGGAATACGCCGGCGCGCCAGATCTTGCATCAAGTCTGTGGAGAGCGGTGTGGTGTGCGATGGTGAAAGTGATAATTATGGAGAGTGCAACTCTCAGGTAAATGTTGCTGGCAAGAAGTTCGTGTACAGCTTTGTGTTGTTCATAAATTGCTCACTTTGGGAGGAGGTTTTACTTTCGACTTGCAACTCTTTCTTGCTGGATTCGTAAAAAATAAAAATCTGTAAAAACAAAATGAAATCACATTGACCAAGATTGGTAGTTGCGATCAGCAAGTGAAAAAATACATATGATATGAAAATAGCTGATTTTTGCTCATGTAGTTGCAAATTAAACTTTGCTTTGGATTAAGTTTAAAAAATGCTTTTGTGTGTGGTTCAGATAGAAATCATGGTTTGTTTTTACCTTTGCAGTGATTTTAAGAAACGTTAAAAAGCGTTTATGCTTTGAGTAAGCTCTCATCAATCCTGAAGTTCAGCTTCGTGTCTGACTTCCTTATCCGTTTGCTTCTTTCAAAGTTTCATTAATTATACAAAGCTCTGGGGATGACAAAGTGAGGTATGTCATTGCTGCTAACTTCCTGTTTCAAAGGATTGCCCGATCTGGGGATTGTGGACGATCTGGTCTACATGCAGTGTTACTTGTGGACGGGGTGTGACATCACGATCACGTGAGTGCCTCGGCGGTCTGGTTGGCCAACGTGGTTGCGAAGGGGACGCCAAAGCAGACGTAACCTGTATCCGGGGGGTAAGTCATACAGCCTTCAGTATATTTCGCCAAATTCTATTATGTATTCTTGGGATAACTGTCTGTTCGTAGTCGTGCTCGACATTTCTGCAGTTTCGCGTGTTTTGTGAGTTTTTTTTTAATTTTCCTTTGTGACCTATTTCACTTAATTGGTAACTTTACTGTTTGTGGGGTTGATTGTTTTATTCTATTTAATATTTTATGCATTTCGCACAGCTGATGATGCCTACCTAGTAGGCAAAATATACACTCTTTAAGATCTTACTGTCTGATTATTTGCTAGGAAAGGATTGCTTTCAATAGTGATTTAAATCGCCCTTTTTTCACCACGCTCAGCAATGTGCTTACTGGTCTGACTGGTCTGCTTGGAGCGACTGCAGCGCCTCTTGTGGCGGCGGAGAGCAACGTCAAGTTCGACGTTGCATTAACGGAGTGCCAGGCGATAACGGATGTGAGGGCAGTGACGTCAAAGTACAACGCTGCAATTTGAATGTAAGCATTTTCTGCCACATGTGGCCTCAGTACAACTTGCGGATGACAATTAAATGCTCTTACCATGCCGAAAAGTGATGCCTGCTTCAGCGTTGTGACCTAAAATAATTGCAATATCGGAACATCGGCTTCTTGCTCAGAACACCTTGATGCATACAATCATTTCGTTTGTTTCTGCCTTTGGAATTTAACTGCAGAAAAATACACCGGAGAGAAGTAAATGCAAATTATCGAAATTGAGAATTTCATTGCAATTTTGGTGGCGAATCTTTTCCTGGTTTCTATAGCCAAAATTTGTGATTCACCTCGGCAAAAAACGTTTGTCCTAAAAAATGGAAAAATAGTATTTAACCACCATCGTTGTAACCAACAAGTCAACAACCAACATAGAAAGCAAGTCATATAAGTTAAATCAAACCTTCGTTCGAAATTTTCTCGCTGTAAGAACACAGAGGTTTCGTGTTTCTTCAGCAATGTGCTCGCTGGACAGCATGGGGTAACTGGACCGCTTGCACGACCTCCTGTGGCGGAGGAGTTCGTTCGCGAACGAGGTTTTGCGCATTCGGTGAAGTCGGACAACCAGGTTGTGTTGGAAGAAGTCTGGACAATGATCACTGCAATGGACATGTGAGATAACAGTCTTTTTTGCTCGAAACGTTACTTGTCCATTGCTTATGAAAGAACAGAGGTAGTGATTTTGGAACGGCAGAATTTTGCTGTGTGTGGCTATGATGTCAACGTAAGACAAAATACGAGTAGCGATGCGAATATCACCACTAAACAACTTGCAGATTCGTCTCACGTGGTTTAATTTTTGGATTACTTTCTCCTGAATATTTTTTTGGTAAAAAATACTTTGCTGCATGGCAAAGCTCGCATCGCTCTGAATGTTACGTTTTCCTCCCCGCAGTCCTGCCCGACCTGGTCTCCATGGGGAGCGTTCACGAATTGTGACGTCACATGCGGAGGCGGTTCGCAAACGAGGACGCGGCGTTGTTTGAATGGCGACGTCGGAATGGACGGATGCGTCGGCGACACGAGCGAACTCGCCTCGTGCAGTGGAAGTGTGAGCGCGAGTGTTTGATCTACGTAGACCTTGACGTCACTGCGCAGGAAGTTGTTGCTGCATTTGTAGAGAGGCGATCGTAGCCGGGTTACGAAGTTGTTGGTTGAAGCGTAGAAAATAAATAAAAAAATAATGAATTTTACAAAAATAAATAATAAATAGAAAATAAATTACGCTGCGTCATTTCTGTCGATACTGAAAATAAATAAAATAAATTATAAATAGAAAATAAATTTTGCGCTGCGTCATTTCCGTACCGCCCCTCCATAGACGCGAACTTTCAAAGAACCCCGGCACTATCAGATGCAAACGTTCGCATTTGCTCTGAGTAGTTCTCAGAATTTTCGATGGATTTCAGTCGTCGTTTCTACGTCAAACACTTTTTCCAGCCTTGCCCGATTTGGGACGAATGGCAAAAATGGAGCGACTGCAGCCGAACGTGCGGTGGAGGAAGAAGGCACCGTGGGAGGGTGTGTCTCAACGGGTTGCCAGGCGACGCTGGATGCGAGGGGGTTATCACCGGTTCTGAAGCTTGCAATACAGACGTGAGACGAGTTCTATGCTTTTGGCGTCCGTTTCCAAAACTTATTGATTTTCTACGCAGAAACTATAATTATTTTGATATTTATCTTCTAACATCCCATTGTGTCATATTCGATTGTGGATCAGATTTTTTTTAATTTTTTTCAAATATTTATTTCCTAGTGATTTTTAACACATTCTTAGCATTTTTCGTTGTACCTTAGCAAAGGATGGACGTGGATGTTTCAACTGAGATGTAATTTTTGAGTTTTTCAAATGAAAAAATACTGATTCGATAAAGTGACCACCTTTTTCAGCAATTTGATTTAGCGGCTTGTTGAATGATCTTATCCGACATCAACGAATTTCACTATTTTTAATATTTCCCGCGTAAACTAACGTATTGATGGGAATTTTCCTGAAATAGTTTTTTTTGTTTATTTCGATACGTTGCAATTGCAGAACTGCCCGTACTGGCAAATGTGGACGTCATGGTCTGTCTGCTCTGTGACGTGTGGAGCCGGCTCGAGGTCGCGCTCAAGATCTTGCGTCTCTGGAAGTGTGGGACAGATTGGTTGCGTGGGGTCAATCACTCAAACAACCGACTGCAGTGATAACGTGAGCGAGATGCTGGCCTTTCGCAGAAGCGTTTTTCAATACATTTCGCTTGCTCTCATTTCTGAATTGTTTTGCGACTTTTCATTCATTGGTTCTGTATATCCGTTAGTTGTTTGTTGGTTTGTTTTTACCGCAAATACTTTAAGAAAGCTTGCTCGGCCACAGTGCTGATTCCAGTTTCAGTGTTAAACAATTATTTTTGTTCGGCACATCTATCAAAATCCGACTCACCTTTGAGAATAAAACAAGAATATATGGCATAGAACAAAATGTGGCATAAAGTAAAGTGAAAATAGATAAAAAACTAAAATGTTTCATGGCATAGAACGTTTCGTGGCATGAAACAAAATAAAATCAACTAAAGTGTACACGCAGACGTTTTTCCTACCGCGTTTGTTGTTAACAGAGCTGTGCTTTCTGGACGCAATGGTCAGAGTATGGTTTCTGTAGCGCCTCTTGCGGTGGCGGTGCGAGACGCAGATATCGACGTTGCGTCAATGGAAGGTCCGGAGTCGATTGCGAGGGTGACGCAATGGAAAGTCTGTCTTGCAATGCGCAGGTGAGCGAGGGAGTGATGCTTGGTTTGTATGACTTGAAAAAAGGTTTTGATGACCAAGTTCGAGAATCTGCTGCGACAAAAACTATAAAAATCATGTTGCAATTGTTCAGGAAAGTGAAATTAATTGGTGGATGTTACTGTGAAATACATTGCCACACGATTTTAATTCAATAATACAATAAAGAAAGTGACATCCATGTCTTTTCTCGTATTTTTGAAAGATTCCGCAATTAGTCCATTGTTTGTAATCCGCGCTTTTAACACTTCTCAAATACGTGTTTCTTCCCAAAGGTAACTGCTAAAAGCATTTTTACTCACTATGCATTCTTGCCGTAAAACGACTTTTTTACAGTATATGTTAAATAACTGCGAATTATTTAACAAATACATCACATCTTTCTTTGAAAGACTGAAAAAGCATTTGTCACAATGTGAAAACTTTATCTGTGATAATTTCTGTCGTGAAATCTTATGTGTTTGACTGAAGGTCTTCTGCCAATAATTTTACTTCAAGTGAATTAATAAATCCCGGTATGAATTTTTGTTGAAACTTTGCTGATATTCCAATTTGTGCTTTTGTGTTGTGGTCAGCCATGCGTGACCTGGGGTGCTTGGACGCCGTGGTCGTCATGTTCCGCTTCCTGCGGCATTGGCCAAATATCGAGGGGCAGGGAGTGTGTCAACGGCAATAGGGGAGACATCGGATGCTTTGGACCTATTCGAGAGGAGCTAGATTGCCATCTGAAGGTAAGAACATCTTTTGTTACATCGCAAAACTTGACGCTGTCGTAGGCAGCAAAGGCTACGTTTGCTTCAGCACGATGCTCAAATGACGGGTGTTCTCTCGGTTCACTGCTACAGTATATTAACATGTAACAAGAGGTGCGACTTTTTCGTTTCTGAAAATTACTTTTTGTGTTTGTTTTTGAGCTGATGTTGTTACTGTGACGACGATACGAAAGTTATTATTCCCTGGCATTAAGTTTTGTTTTGCAGCTTGCAACTCACTTTTATTGACGAAACAACTGCTTTAAATCAATGGGTTCCATGCGGAGAATTTCTACTCGTTTTAATCAAAATTTCAATTAGTTTTTCACATGTTTGCGTGAAATACCAAAAATTCAAGCAAAACCTTGTGTTATATTTCTTGATGTTTCCGTTTCTTTTAGTTTTTTTGCGAGCGACGAAAATGCTTAAGAGCATTCCATCAATAAACAAGTTTCGTTTACTGACCTATCTCAAGGCAAACTGTGTCATGCTGACAATCTTGACACCAAATCTTCTTTTTCTGATTTCCCAACACGTTTAGGCTTACGCAAAAGCCATCGTTTACAAAATGTAAGCAGCTGACGAGATGTCACTTCGCAGACATGTCCATACTTCTCGGAATGGGCACGCTTCGGTGCGTGCAGTGTGTCCTGTGGAGGCGGGGTGCGCACGAGATCTCGGCGGTGCATCAGCGAAAGCGAAGAAGATCAGTGCGATGGAGCGACAGCGGAAACTGTGCCGTGCAACACACAAGTACGGCCGCATTCTATTTTTGAACACGCCGCATTATCCTCCCCCGCACTGAAACAGTAGTTTCGTAATTAGGAGATCGAACAGGTGCTAAAGTTTTTAAACGATATGATCGTAGTTACTTTCACAAAAAAATATCCGCTTGTTCATTTCAAATATAACCGAGATCAAATATTTTCCAATGACAGACACACACACTACACAGACACACACACACACACACTACACACACACAGACACACACACTACGCACACTATACAATAGTTACGCACTATTTCACGCACCCTGCTCCATTTCACTTAGCGTGCAAGAATGCAGTGGTCGAAAAACACGAACTGGAAAAACATCTTAATTTTTAAGCTAGCCATAGACGAGCGTACTTTGCGCGAAATGCTTTCAAGATTTGTTTTTATTTTGTAATCCATGCTTCATTTTACTGTCAGTGAAACCAAGTATGTTTTGAAGCTCACGCCGTTCCAGGTTCCATTATAGTCGATATACGCCAGATGGTTATTGATATAGACTGAATGGTGACAGTCGGAGTATGACTCCTATGATCTTGAGTATGTTTTTATGAAGTTAGAAGAAACGTTTCGATGCATTCGTGAAACTGTGAAACTCAGAACAAAACAAAAAGTGTCAAATATTTGGTTTCAGAAAAGATTCACAGCGTTTGAACTTTTTTTAATACATCAAAGTGGATTTTATTCAAGTCAAGCATATGTTTTATTTCTTTTTACAGTCGTGTCCATCCTGGTCAGCTTGGTCCGAATTCTCGGGCTGCTCAGAGACCTGCGGAGGAGGAGTTTCGCGAAGAACCCGCAAATGCGTTGGTGGAGTGCTGGGGGTTCCGGGATGCAGAGGACCGATGTCTGAACACATTTCTTGCAACACCAACGTGAGTCTAACCATTCGATGCGTCCCGTTCTAACGTAGGAAGGTGTTTTTGCAAAATTACTTGGATATGCCCAGTTGCTTCCATTGAACTGTGCTGATGGTTTCCTTGAGAATAGAGGTTTTTCAACTTTTTCGGTCGCGATCCTTTGGCGTTAGTCATTGATATTCGCGCCTCACCTAAACCCTGAGTCAAACAAAAAAACTCAACAACAACGTATTTGCCATTATCATTCTTTTCAACAAATATGCCACTGTCATACTCGCACTCACTCTTGCGAAGTTTTACGCCCCCTGTTCTAGTAACCCAGGCTTCATACCTTTCTGCTACTGACACCGCGGCATTAACCAAAGAATGTTTTGCCAAGGTTTTGCAACAGTAGCATGACGTGTCAGTTCTGATGACGCACATGTGCTTACTCGACCGTTTCAACAAACAGGCTTGCCCGTTCTGGAGCGCATGGAACGCATGGTCTTCGTGCAGTGTGAGCTGCGGCAGAGGATCACGCTCTCACACCAGGAGCTGCGTCGGTGGCGACGCAGGGGACGCCGGTTGCCGTGGAGAGTCCGTTGAGACTGACCAGTGCGTTGAAAACGTAAGTTTTCTTGCTGCGTCACGCTGAATCAGCAAAGTTGACGAGGTCGCGTCACGGAAGTGACTTGCTGCATCAACCAATCACGACCGATCGGCTTTGTTTTCAGCTGCACTTTGTATTGTTTCGTAACAATCATCTCATCCACACACTGCCGTCGTTTTTTGTAAGACGCGAGTGATTTTAAGATATAAATTCATGTACATCATTCCATTTAAGTGATTATTAAGGCAACCAAAAGTCAATAAAGTCAAAATTTTTCTGCCGTTTCTAAAGTTTGTGAAACGTCTACAAACCAAATTTCACGCTCATACCATGAGGGAATCCCAAGTTATTAGGTCAAAAAAAAGTCAAAATTTATCATTAGGTCAAAATTTATCGTTAGGTCAAA
>JGI24158J21664_10006597_pt1 | contig 15326 bp, 6 predicted proteins | sample Ectturendosymbi3_FD_21664 | JGI IMG/M metagenome (IMG submission 21664) | reverse complement strand
CTTCGCACCTCGTGTATAAATTCGATAAACAAATTGCGAGGTGCAACAATTCTCAGATAAAGATCCTTAATTTGTTTGAATTCCCACACGTACCAGCTGCTCAGACATCAAAAGCGAAACTGCAAATGACATATTAGCCGAACAAAACGCCTTGAAGGGGTAGAAAGAGGTGACGAATTAGACGAACAAAAATGTACACAAAGGATAAGAATTCTGCCGGGACCGACGAAAAAGTGACGAAGTGACGAATTGGACAAATTCTACGGTATGAAAAACATCCGATTGATTTCCTTCATTACATACTGAATGTACCACAGGAAAGAGATCAAGGAATTTCATTAAAAGCAGTTTCCCAAAGTTTCTTTCTCTCATGACGTATGGACACGCCCAACCTCACACCCCCTTTACGACCTCCCCCATACCCCCCTGTGCCACCACACGTACCCCCCCCTAAGCGACCGCACGCATACCGTAAACATTTGAAGTGACCGTTGAAACTTTCTCTTCCGGGGGATTCCCGAATGGAACATCTACACCGGACGTGACGTCATCGTCGGTGCGCTCCGACATCCAACGACTTCTCAGTTTGCGGCGTTCCTGGCATTCCTTGAGGCTGGCCATCCACACAGCACGCGCTCCCGTCTCTGGAAAGCAGCTGTTTCTTTTAATGCAAGACTTGGTGTGAAGACGAGAATACCAAGATTGTTCAGATCTATGCGGACAAGGGGCGGGTACCTTATTTACCAGGCGAACGATATACTATGCTCCGCAAAACAACTAAGTGGTGCATATAGTTGAGCACGCGCCAGCAATACTAGTAGCACGGGTTCGATTCCCGATCGGGTCACAGCGAAGACTTGGAAAGCGGTACTTGACAGCCTCGTGCGTTAACAGATGGATAACTTGCCACAAACGCAGCATTAACTGCGAACGTAGCCGCGTGGTCCACGGGGCAAGTAAATGGAGATGGGCGCTGCAGGCCACTCGTGGCAATCCGAAAGGAGCACAAGCGTGAATAAATGAAACTGAACTGCAAAACTATATGCATTGGTGGCCAGCCTCGATTTGATGGACAGCGACAGGTTCGAAGGAATTGTTGTTGCTTTCTAAAGATCTCGCGCGCACTTTGTCACTCTTGGATCGCACTCGCAACATTCATAAATTTCGCAAAAAATGTCAAACTATTCTTTCCACAAGCACCAAATTGCGAAATAACTATCAAGATTTAGACAATCACAGCTGCAACAGGCGTACCAGATGTTGGGGGGGTCTCGATGTTCGCTTTGTCGTCACAGATCCTTTCACCACTATTCGCTTCCAACGAATGACCGCTCGTCAAAGAAGCTGGAAAGAAAGTCAGGAGCCGCGTGACAAGCAACACATCACCATCGTTGCTGCATGCACGCCGAACATGAGGTCTCACCATTCCTGTGGTCGTTCAGTGATTTCCTGGCAAGGTGCACTAAGCAGTGCAAGGACGCGTTGCGGTAATAATGCATGAAGCTGCGGCCTGCCTTGAACCCAGGTGTTCCTGCCACAAAGACAACAACATGTTGATGAGGAATGGAAATCCTGGCAACGATGGTCTTCATCACTTCGACCAGTGCATCAAAGACATGTTGGTGGACAAACATCTTAGTCGCAGCTGCTTCAAAGGCATGCACGTGTTGTGGCTGACTTTATCGCATGTTATAATGCACCAAGAAGCTCTAAAAGCATTTCAGCACATTCTACAATAAGTGTTGAAAATATGCATCCAATTGAAACCAGGTTTTTTTAAGGTGTTTTAGGGGCCCGATTCAGGTCCCTAGAACCATGCATCCAACTGAAACACAAGAAGAACCTTCAGCACAATCATGAAAAATTATTTCCAAGCGAAAAACTTTGCAGACTACATAACCACTCACCTTTTGAGCACAGTGATACGTCAGGCGGCGGCGAAGGACCAACTGTTGGAACCGGATGAGTCCTTCCCTCTTCCCCACGCCCAGGATGTTCACCCTCCACATGTTTTGTCGACACATCAACAATCACTTCCACTTCTCCAGGAAGAACGCCATCACACACAACTGTTGGTGCATGACTGTCGTTTAATGCACAATGTTCAGGCATCGGTCTGTGTGAATCACATGAAGCTGCCTGGCGGGTACTGGCAGATGACACAGAAGCGCCCTTATCCCTCTGGCCCGATGTGGCCTCGTTTTGACCAGAGCTGGGGAGGTCGGTCGTTTTGGAACCATTATCCTCAACAACAGTCTTGTTCAGATGACGCGCACCATGGTGATCGACACGCTTTGGACGATCTCCATTCGGGGGAGAGGACAAACAACTGGGGGGTGATTGCGCTACGTCACCAGAAGAGCGCCCGTGATTGATTTTCGGGGCAACGTCACTCGGCAGTGATGAGTGTTTTAATCGTGTTTTTTTACTTTGAACCTCTTCCTTTTTTTCAACATCATTTCCGATTTTTGGTTTATCACAATTTCCCTTTTTTAATTTGTCTTTGCAAGAAGTGGTGTTTTGTTGAATATCTGTGCTTTTTTTGGCAGACAATTTTCGATTTCTTTTGCTTTCATCAGCTTTCCGGCCAACACTGGGCGCCATGTTCTGTTTGTTCAACCGGCTTCTTTGCAGAGCTGACGGGGATTTCCCGGATTCGATACCGTTCACGCCAATTTCAACATTCGCAGAAGTGTCGCTTTGCTTTTTAGGGAGTGACCTCGTTTCAGGAGGAACACAACTTGGCGCAAGAGGTCTTTCAGAGGTCGGCTTCAGAACAGTTTGCCCAACTGTTTCTTTTGTGCAATCTTTCCCGGAGAAAGGTTCGTTAACGCGACACTGAGAAGCTTCCTGGTCGGAGATCACAGCACGAGGCAGGCCGATGTCAGGCGTGTCGTTGACTCCACCTGGGTTGGGGAAGAAGTTATTTCGATTTCCAGTTTCTTTCGACTTGCTTTCATGGGAATAATTTGAAGCAGCAGCATTGCGAAAGGAGGTCGTTCTGGACTTATCAGAAACAGTTAACATCTCATCAGGTTTCCTAGCAGACCCATCACCTTGGCACTGGGTCCCAAGGTTGTCCCGTTTTGATGCGTCGCTTATAGTCGCGGGGTCCCTACTCCTCCTCCGCATTTCACCCCTTTCCTTTCGACATCCATCATCCTGCCTTGAGCGGCAAACTGCATCATCGCAACTCAACCGCCTGTTTGAGTGTTTGGGGGGGATATCAACGACCTTGCTCCCTTCCTTTGTTTCATCAGCAATGCTGTCGCCAGCATGTCTTCGCTTGCGTGGCACAGCCTCCCCCGCCCTCCCCCTACTTGTGCGACCGCATAGCGAACCATCAGCGACTGGCAATTGCACGTGTTCGACGACACCGACCTCGCGTTGGGTGCAATCGGTGCCGCCAGGGTCGGTGGAGGAGTCGGCTTTACGCTTCAGTGGTTCCCTTGTCCTGTGCGGAGGAACCAGGTCGCCCTCATTTCTGCGCCAGTTTTGGGAGGATTTACCCAAAAAATTCCCCCCTTCCCGATCGAGGGGTCGGGGCTTCACGTGGTTCGTCCTCCTACGAGGGGGTGATGGCCGGTTCTTGTTATGCAAAGACCGGTGAGGTCGGTCACGTGGGGGAGGACGGTGATTTACGCTTTCCCTTGACCCACTTTTGTCATCGCAATGTCTTCGTCTGTCTGATTTAACTTCGTCGGTGAATCGCGACTTTTTACTGTCGATGACATTTCGAGAATACGGTGTGTTATCGGAAAGCCTTTCATCGCCGCTAACAATGGTTCCCGACGACCACGAGGCGATCCTTCTATCGTCGTCGTGTCTCTTGTTGAGGACGTCGCGCAAATCAGGATACGATTGTTTAGTGGGTGGGGTCAAAGGTCGCGGATGCTTGGCTGAGGAGGTCAAAAACCTATCCTGCTCACCGCCAGGCATTTCACGCGTCAGACCCTTTCCGGAGCAGTCAGTTGCGGACTTTCGCTCCTCAGCAGGTACTCGTTCGTGCTCACTGAACCGTGAAGCTCTGTCACGTGACCGCCGACCATTGCTCCCGGTACTCACCAGCGCGTGACGCGGGTCGCTTCTGTTGTTTCCATGACGACCACATTCAAATGATTTGAAACCGCCGTCGTGTTTGGGAACAGGTCTTTGATCAGCCGACCTCGCATGGCCAGACTTATGACGTGACGCTGCTTCCGCTCGTTCCGCATGAGATGGCGTTGTCGTGGCAACGTGCGGACGCTGTTTCTCCCATTGCGTGGTCGAGCTGCTTTTGTTCGGCACAAGTTTTGCTGAGTCATTCTTTTTTTCATGCGAACCTGAAAACACAACGATAAGTTCGTACTGTGTTTCTATTTATGTTACGAAGCGGCTCGGAACGCATTTACAAAATGTGAAAATACAACCGCAGCTATCGTAACTAACAATTCTTGATCGTCATGAAGCATAGCGTTCTTTAAACAGCAAATGCACATTGCAGTGGCAGGCTGTGGCTTTGGGAGAATAACAATGAGCTCTGACTAAACACAACAGCCAGAGGTTCGTCTAAATTCACAACATATGTCTTACATCGGACAAGAGCAGGTCGCTCGTGGCAAGAAGATAAAGTAAATAAATATGAAGATAACATAAAACGGCACCAATAATGAAATTCCTGATTCTGGCCCATATTTTGCCACTACGTGGCGCTACAGAACGAGGTCATCGTCAGGGTTGTTGTTTGTGGGAAAAACACTATGAAGTCCAAAACAGAACCGTCGTTAGAAAGTCTTCAATAGGGGGCTGGCATTCTAAAAATTGACAAAAACTCCACTGATTTGTAGTGTTTCATATTTTAATTTGGGGGAGTTGGAGCTTTGTTGGTTGTTCACGCTTATTTTGTCTAGTGGACAGAGCATAGTCTGACATTCAATTATTCGCCGCTTTGCTGGCGCCTGGGAATACGGCCGACACGATGGGTGATTTCCCGCATGCGAAACCTCGCTCGCACCAGCACGTCCAATTACTATTTCTCACAGATAGCACAGACATGTGTGGCAAATTCCAGTTAATTTTTAACGCCTGCAACCACCAAGAGGTCTTCGTTACATCACAAAAGCAAGCATTTGTGATGTAAATGCTTTTGTGATGTGAAAAAGAGCACTCCTGTCTTAAATTTTTGTCATCCAAAATGCACAACCAACGGGGCACAATGTACCTTTCACAAAAAGAATGAAAAACTTAAATGACATGATTTATGAGGCATTTCCATGTTGCATGAACCGAGCAATGTTTAGAACTTGGTTACGACATCTGGCTGACAACGAGTAGTTAGGATGCAATGTTCTGATTCTACCGAAAAATATTTCGCCAGTGGTGAAGAATTTCAGTGAAACTGCGGAGTTGACACAACGTGACGTCACGTGAAAGCAACGTCACAATCACAGAGAAATTTCCAAATTTTTATTCAATAATAACCTGAGAAATTATTTAACGATGTCAAATATTTTCTTAGCAATTTTTTCATAAACTTCATATGCGGTTAGATCACAGTATATTGTTTGCAGAAAAACCAGCAACACTCAAGTGAGTTGTTCAACAGTTAAAGCTCTGATCCGTGACAACAAGATAATCAAAAAATACGAGACAGACAAGTTTCATTCTGCTACAGGACATCACGCCCCGAGTCGACCAGCAGCAAACTGCATTACAGGAAATGACGTAACGGCAGCGAATGCATGGTCAACAACCCATAGAAAAATAATTTACCAGCATAGGTAAGTAGCAAAAGTTTGCAACATTAGAAATAATAAAAAAAATCGATGGAAGGTAATAAACATACTTATAAGAAACCAATTTGCATTGTAAACCGTAACAATCTTACCAAGACTCTGAGAAATTGACTGTGGCGTCTCATCACCCACCCTTTTTCCTTTTAGTGACGTCCTTTGTTCAGCCCGCACATTGTGACGTTGAAAAGACCGTTCTTTTCCCAGCAAACTGTAAAACATCAAAAATGAGGAACCCAACTTTGAACAAAGTTAGTGTTCCATCACCTTCACACAACTGCTATTTTACTTCGCTCGCAGAAGCGCAGAAGTGAAGACCTTAGCATGATGACTGATCGATTTAAAAACTCTCAATTTTTTATGTTTTGCTTGGATGGCATTCAACGCATAAGCCAAACGAATAATCCCGATGAAGTAGGGATTCTTCCATGAGCGTGTAATGTTTGTAACGCCACTTTTCGCATCTAAACCAAAATCGTTAGAGAGATTGACGGCAATTGTTCAAGTTGTCACACATATGAAATCACTGAACAAACGCAAGTGCACGACACACGCAGCTGTTGGGTGTTAGTTGCCAGCACGTTATAGCTGCTTTCTTCAAGAAATAAGGTTATGAGGCAAAGAATAGATAACGACAAACTGCTTCCCGCTTTTCAAACAGGTTTGCAACAGGAAGCTTGAAAGTCGGATACACAACCTAATGTTTTTATAATTGCTGAACAAAGCAATCATCAGGTCAAGTGCACACTGATTCTAAACGATCGTGCAAGATATGGCAGAAAAGTACCCGGGCACACGGATACATTCGAAAGGTGAGCCTGTTCAAACAAATTAAAATTAAACACGCAACTAGCTTAATTTTAATAAACAGGAACTACTCTTCAGCAGTAAAACTGTGCAACAAACCATGATCCGCTTGAACCAGCTGACTGAGCAAGCATTCGGCTCTTTCGGGTAAGCTCTGCTTTCGCAGTTTGAAGCAAACTGGCATAATTTTTTTTCAAAGCATTATGCTGCTCAGTGATGATTTTTAGCTGAAAATAAACAAAGACAGATTTTTTAAAAATGTAAACAAATCTTAAATGAGTTTGCCTGGCACAACCCAAGCAACCACATATGTTTACTTTGTGCATCAAGAAAAAAATTTTAAAACTGTAAACACACACTTAGCCTAACACACCCTCTTGCATAACTGCATTACCAAAAGTGACACGCAATTAAATATACTCAGATGCATTATGAAAACCAGAACTACTGGCAAAAATAATAAAAGTTATTACGCTTTTGTTAAACTTAACAGCAATGAAACGTTGAAAATGCTATCTTTTTATCTCTCACTCTCAGTTTTTAGTATCCATAAAACGAAAAAAAGATGACAACTTACACATTCAGTAGCTTGTGACAACTCCTGCTGAAGTAGACGATTTTTCTCTTTCAGCTGATCTTTTTCATAAATGACCTTTGAAACAAATGTAGCTGTGAATTTTGTGATGGTTTTCTTTAAAACAGGAAATTAACACCCTGTAATTAGCAAAGAAAGTTAAAATTGGAACAGAGTAGGATAATTTGTACTACTAAGGAAATCATTTTACATGTATAAAGTTTTCTGATGCTACCCAGGTAGTGAAAACTAATTTTTTTTAATTCGAATTTTTGGTGACGGCAGTTAGCGGCAGGCCGAAGCCTGAAATTTGCCCCCTGCCGAGGCGATTTTGGGTGAACACTCTTGCCCAAGGAGTGCTACGGCAGTTCACTCAGTGGTCGTGGATCGAACACCCAACCTCCAATTGAGAGGTAGACACTTTACCACTGAGCTAGTGCCGCCCCAAAAACCAAATTAAGTAATGTTCTCAAACGTATCTCAAAGGCTTAATCAACCCAACAAGATATTGCAAAAATGTGAGCAAGCAACAGAGGAACTGCAAGTTTGTGCTATTATTAGGCTGATACAGGATTGAGCAAACTTGTTCAACAGAAGAATCATTTGCAGAAAACCAAAAACACCAGCGAGCTGCAAAATCAGCTTGTAGTGTCCATACAAATACAGCAAATAATGCAAATTTTGTATAAAATGACCAGACAGCAATTGAAACACAACGAACACATTATTTATCACTACGTTTTTCTTTGATTCCCTGATCTTCAAAACTTGAGCCATACGTTGTTAAAGCTGTGCGAATTAATGCTACAAAGTGTTCATTTGTTACAATTGCACATTATGATTTTACAAACTTCATTGCAACAAATAAAATTTCACAGCAATATGTCATGCTAAATACAGAAACAGATTGTACACATGTCTTTTAAGTTTGGGGTATTTCTATTCTACAACCAGTTGCCACGGCACTGACTGAAATATTGTGTAGATTCCCTGGTAAAGGACCTTACGAATTTGTGTAAACATATTGATAAATGAAACAAACAATAAATGTGAGGAATAGACTCGCTATCAATGAGATATTGCAATTCAACTAGAAGAGCCAAACAAAACATGATGGCAAGATGCATGCGGCTCACGAGCTTCAACAATGTATGGCCCTGATTTTTGAAGATCAGGGAATCAAAGAAAAAGGTAGTGTTGATGAATAATGTGTTCGTTGTTTCAATTGCTGTCTGGTCATTTTATACAAAACTTGCCTTCTTTACTGTATTTGTATGGACACTACAAGTTGATTTTGCGGCTCGCTGGTGTTTTTGGTTTTCTGCAAATGATTCTTCCGTTGAACAAGTTTGCTCACTCCTGTATCAGCTAAATAATAGCACAAACTTGCAGTTCCTCCGTTGGTTACTCACATTTTTGCAATATCTTGTTGTCCACCATTGGGCTAATACAGGGGTGGGCAAATAGCAGTCTGCGGGCCAAATACGGCCCGCCCACAGCATTTTCAGTGGCCTGCAGATGCGTTCAGGAAAATCTTGAAATCTGAAAGTTCCTCCAACTTCTCACAGTAAATATTACTGCTGAGGCTATAAACCGAGACTAGCTTCTACTTTCATAAGAAGGCACAGCCCTCCGCTAAATGCGGCCTTTTCAAAGTGGCACCTGAGCAAAAATAATTGCCCACCCCTGGGCTAATATATACTTGGCAGATGAGAGTTGTTTTGTCAGACAAGGCGAATTAAGTACCGTGTTACAACCATGTATGTTCAATTTGATCTGTAAATTGTGAAAGTTGAGCAGTGGCAAGTGGGGTTAGACACAAGTAAAAATTCCGACTATACATAAGCTGACATTTCTGAAATTGATATCTGCTGCATGTAAACACTTATAAATTAGCAGGAAAAGTAAAAACTGCTGAGCATGAAATAATCTCTACATGCATTTTTTCAAATTATTCACACCAATAATTATTACCTTTGCTATCACTGCAAAATATAAACAGATGATGCCAAACAAAGCTATATAAGTTCATGTAATTCACACAAACAAGATAGCTCATAATAAACAAACATTACTTAAGGCTTTTACCTACACTTAAACACTGACCTCTTGGGGGATTACAATAAAACATCACAGTTTACACCCATGAAATAAAATATTCTGACAGCAATTGAAAGCACACCATGTCGGCTAATTTTACCTCATGCACTGACAGGCAATCATTGTTGCTTAGATCTCTGACAAGCAGATCTTCATACAAGTCCAATGCACTGATCCTGCTTGTTTCATCAGCAGTGCAAACATTTTTTACAGAGTGATCCTCCATGACACAGCATCAGAGCATGGCTTTAACCAAAATAATTTTACAAAAATTCAATGTGGAAACTAGTGATAATCCTGACCTGAAGATGAAAACAATTGCTTTATAAATATCCAGTGTGATTAAGCTGAACATCATGTTGGGGGTGATTAGGCACCTCTTAAGCTGGCAGGCAGAGTTTAATTACTAGTTGTTTGAAACTAAAGATTTGAAAAATGGTGATTGTGACTTACCCAGACTCGTGCCTGCAGCTAATTGAATGGTGCAAGGAAAAGTTGATGCGTAGTACTGCCATAGCGTCATTGTCTTGTCAACAATGCAGCATTCACTAAAGGACTTGCTGTGTGGCCATGATACAAAGAACACGAGTATCTGCAGTCCACTTGCAACACTCTAGATACAAAGCAAGTATAAATGAAACTTCCTTTCAGTGCGATCATATTTAACTTATTGTTGTCTGTATTGTTATTTCTTGAACTGCATTTTCTTGTGATAAAACAGTGTCAGCTCTTTGGTAAAGCGTTGTATTTCAACCTCTCACTCTCGCATATATACAAGCAGCAAGCACTCTTGCAATGGGAAAGTTTTGCAATAAATCGGTTATAGATGACACTTTTGATGCAACTTCTTTTTACCTACTTTTTCAAAAAATTTTGGCTTTAGCTTGATGATTAATTAAGGTTTAAGTTTTAGCTTTAGGTTAAAAAATATCCTTTGTAATACAGCCTTTGAAGTACAGTAGAATTTATCTATAACAACAGTTCACCTATAATGATGCTTTTTCTTCGATCCCGGCAGAATCCCTATCTTTGACATGCATTAAAGTGCAGCAATATTGTCACTTCGCCCATAGCAACGCTTTTTATCAGTCCCCGCAGGATATTTTGTTCATGCATAACAACAGTTGCAAGTTTTCTTCACAGCTTAAAGTTTAAGGACAGCTGTGAAGCTGCCATACAAACCTTTTATGACCGAAAAGTAATAAGCAGGAAATCGTTTGAGCCATAACGATGACATCAGGGAGTCGAAGGAAATCATAACATGTTTTAAGATAATGTACTGTATTACTGTATTGGGGATTCTTGCAACCGTAGTCAATTTGACCAAGACTTGGTGGAGCAGTGAGTAGAATGTTGAGTAAAAGAAGCAGTAAAATTTTCTAACAACATTCAAAACATGTGTTAGGCAAAGCTGGCTCAAGAACAGCACAAATGACACTTAGTGACTTCTTGCACGAACGTGCTGCTGTACTGTACTCTACTGTATTACATGTAAATCTGCCAATGTTTTCAAAATTCTTGTTTGTGTTTTTCTTATCAGAGTATTCGCAAATACACAATACAGTAAGCGGCAATCCTAATCAAAGAACACTTTTAACCCCTGCCAGGCTCTGGCTTTCAACTAAAACACCATTTTAGGAACTATTGATTGTAGCTCGGTCATAAGGTCAGTTCACCTATAGCGACGCTTTTTCTCCAATCCCTTGAAGTGATATTGCAGGACAATTCTACTGCATTTCAAAAACACACTTTTTTCACATAAAACATTTGCGACCACCATCACCGAAACAACATTGTTGAACTGTCCTAGATCCATCTTTTCCAGCTTGTAACCCATTTTTACTGAAATTTTTTCGTGGGACCCACTATGAGATATTGCAGTGAAACAACAATAAAATGAAAAGAAAACAAATTATGAATAGTGCATGCAAGGTACCAGTTTTGGAAAACTCGAGCTTGCTCATTAGCATAAAAATTCCCAATCTAATCAATACAGAATCAGATAATTTTCAAGAAATGCTTTAGTAAGCAGACATGGGGGGAATCATAATTGTCAATCGTAATCGATTACAGTTTTTTGATCGATTGAACTGGCCAAAAATGAAATGTAATCAATCGCATTGCTAATTTAATCATAATCGACGATTACTTTATTGATTAAACTTGGAAATCATCACCCTACATTATGGTGCAATAAACCACAGTTGTGGTGGCTGGGTTTTGTCTTTTATCATTGTTTGTTATGGTTGTGTTTCAGCTATTTTTCCAGCTATGTGGTTAAAATCCAGACAGTCCAGGGGTGAGCACAGCATTTCTACCTAATTCTCACTTTGTACCAACTACCCTTCCTGTTGGCCACCAGCAGTAATGTAGTAAATCTAGTGAGACATAGCAACAAAAATAAGCTCTTCTTAAAAACAGATTCACATTTCGGCAACAGAATAGCAGGACATTACGAGGAGAGGTGTTCGTTTCATATATATATATATTCAGAATGAACTTATAAATGTAAGTGCTGGATTAGGCAATGTATGTAATTAGTACATAATTTATATACAGTAAATTAACTTTCTTTCAGAGTAATAAGGCACTTTAATCCAAGTTGAAAGTATCTTTCTACAACACTGATAACTAGCATGTATCATGATACGCCAGATAATAGTAAAAAAATGTTTTGTTAACCATTGTCTATTGATTTTTGTTAACCATTGACTATTGGTCCAATAGACAGATGCCCATCTATATTGACATCACTGTTCATTTCATTTCAAATTAAAAGCTGCACAATGTTATGTTGACTTGCAAACGATTGTAACTTGCAGTTACAAGAAATACTCAGCAATTTTGAAATTATTAACAAACCAATTTTCAGCGTTCCTGGACAAATGTTCAAGCCTGATAGATGTGGTTTGCCTGATAAGATTTGAAGCGTTGATGTTTTGCAACTGTAACAATGATTATTTTTTATTTAATCAGTATTTTAAAGTGTTTGCTGCAATGGAGTAACTGATGGGAGGGTATAGACTTCGACTCCCCTGGCCAGCTAAATGTAAACACCCCCCACCACATAGCTTATATTTCATTTTAGTATCCTTTCAACAGGTTTTTAGTACTGTGTCATCTTTTTGCATTTTCCAACTATTTTCTGTTGATTTGGGGTTTTAATATAGCCATCCACACGCGGATTCACCATCATTTCTCAAGTTTTTTTCTGAGTGTTGACTAGTAGGTCCCTTACAGAGCCAATTGGGCCTCTTTCAGCTAAATTTCTCCTCTAGCTCAAACCTCTAATTATGCCACTTGTTTGTTGACTGCACGAACATCTCAGTAAACAATCAATTTTTTAATTTTTTCTGGAGCATGATCCTTACAGCTTAGTAATGTCATTTATTGCATTGATTCATATCTTATGTTGTTTTGATTCATATCTAATACACTTACATAAAACTATGCAACTGGGTTTTCTTTCTTTCTGAGGATGTTTCAAAACAAATGTAATCGCTACATTGTAATTTTGTTTATTCATAATCGCAATTGAGCAGGTGGCAAGTAATCGCAATCAATTACAATCGATTACATTTGTGCCGTAATCGCCCCATGTCTGATAGTAAGTCCCAGAATATTGCAACGTTTTGAAATGCTTCACAGCCTTTCTGAACGAACATTATGGGGCAGTGGCCCACAAGTTGAGAAGTGCTGGTTAAAAGTGAAAATGCAACAAAGAGATTTTGATGCTTCCCAGTGAGCTAGGCCTAGCTATAAGCATAAAACTTGACTCATACTTTGATTTCGTTTATTTTTTCAGTTGAATTATATTTTCACTTGTTCTGGCATGCATTTGTGCTGCAACGATACACACAAGTTTACCCTTCTTATTACCACCTTGTTGTGGAAGGAGCTTTAGCATCTTCATGATCTCAGAGCTATGCTCGCACTGAGCTACTGCTCCCACAAAGGATAACAGTTTTAACTCTTGTCAGCAGGGGCTTACACTCTCATTTATAGGTGTGCTAACAACAGAGTCAAGCTACAGCTACCAAAGGAAACTCCATACACGTCATCTAACCACCAGACTCACTCTCATATGTGCCACTGCAAAACCACCTGGTTTCATCCTAGTCATCATGCCCCACTATTTCACTGCACACAATGACAGCAATGCACAGAGAAGAGCATTTGTGCTGGGGAAACATCAAGCTCTCAATCTTTCTTCCCCTGGTATTTGTGCTACTCATCACAATGATAGCTGAAAATGAATTATACAAATTACCAGCAGACTAGGGCCCACATGGAGCCGTAGTTGGTGCTGCCTGGCTCCATCCACAAGTGCAGTGGGCGCAGGCCGGTCATCAACCTACTACTGTCACACTCATTTTCGCATGTTAGAATGTTCAGTCCCTGGGTTCCAGTGCGGGGTTCACATTATTGTCTCCAAGTGAAATTGCATTAATCAATCTGAAGCTGGATCACCACAGTCCAGACAACATTACTCCGCAAGACCTAATGAAATTTTTCTGCTTCAATAAAGGAGAGAAAATATGCCATTTTCTGGCAAGGTCGCTATGATGCTAAAAAATCCATTAATCATGGTGTGTTGGCACCACAGTACAAAACATGTTTTTTCTTTACAGAGATCAGTCAATGTCCATCACCCTACCTCATGTGCAAGTTTTTTAAGGTGTGACCCTAGTGACCTGTAAGTCATTTCAAGGGACTGCAACTACTTCATCTAAATACTGAGATGGCCATAAAACATGGTTTTAGAGTATTTTGGTGGTTGTCATACAATGATGTTCTACTGCATATTGAAAGACCATTGCAAAAATTTGAGAGACTGTTTCGGTCTCCAAAAACACCTTGAAAAACACTGCTCACATGCAAATGTGCATTGCAGGTGGATACACATTAGTTATCTAAGCATACACTCTGATGGTGTTGTCTGTTGAAAAGACATTTTTAACAAAAGCCCAGGAATCTTCTCTGGAGCAGATCTGTGATCAAATTTTTTTTCTTTCTGGAAATTTTATTGCACACATTGGAGCCAACTCTTGGAGTGCTGTCATGGAATATTTCAAGGTAGGCCAGGTGAACAAAAATAGGGAAAGTCTGCTTGACCTGTGTTTATCATTTGTTATTGTCATCCCAAGCACCATTCTCAATGGCTAGACGTGGTCCAAAGTAGCACAAGTGCACTCTCCTTCAAAATACTAACACTAATGCACTGATCATAGTAACCTACACGTTCTTTATAATTATAACTGCATGAAATTGCACTGAAAAAAAAATTCAGACCTTTCATGCCCTTATACAGTACTGCATTTGTAAATCAAGTCATGTACATCAATTTTGTTTGTATTTGCTTTCTGTGCTGCCTCTGTTTTGTTTGCATGTTGTTTCAGTGCACTGAAGATGAGTCATGACCACCTTTGATGTGACAGCACCGTCCTCCAGCAAACGTCCAGATATCTAAGCAGCTGTGTTGCTGTCATGCAACTCATCTTATATACAATTACACAAACTGCTTTTGAGCATTTGTTTGCACCGATGCGAAAGGGTTATGGCAAACCAGACAGAGCTGGGTGTACACTTTCTTTATCTGGCTTAGTTCCATGGTGGAACTAGTGCACTTCAACAAGAGAAACCTGTTGCAACCCAGCACCCCATGTGGATCTGTGTGGATCATCCTGCAAACATCCTTTTTGAATGGATTGCTTGTTATCTCATTTCCATGTGGCCTTTTCCTTCACTATGGTGTGTTCTTTATCAGTTCCTCTAGAGATACCTGATAGGATAACTGTTCTGGTGTCCTGCAGCAGAATATTTATTTTTGAAAAGTAAATACATTATCACCTTGCCACCACAGAAAAACATCTAAGCTCACAAGNGGGTAAACACTCATAACCAGATACCATCACCTTTTACACCTTTTGTTGTTTTTTTCTATTTTACCTTGTTTTCTTTCGTACCTCACTGATAAGTTTTTGTAACTTTTTTACTTTTCATATTACCATTATTTTAATTTCTTTGTATTGCTAAAAATACTCTACCCACACCAAAGTCCTTTACTTAAATTC
>JGI24158J21664_10006596_pt1 | contig 15326 bp, 10 predicted proteins | sample Ectturendosymbi3_FD_21664 | JGI IMG/M metagenome (IMG submission 21664) | reverse complement strand
CTTCTCAACACACTTGTAGATTTCTTAGTCTGAAAACCCCTTCCTACATCTGCGAAGCACGTTTGCTGCGTTGTTGCAGTGCAGCTCATGTTTGATACGTGTCTGTGTACTGTATATTGTATGTTTGTGTTTTGTGTGCGTTGTTTATATCTTGTATCCGGTGAAGATCGTTTGCGCTTTTTTGTTTCCTACTCAGCGTTGAGCTGAATTCACTTCATGCTATCTCCATTTTTCTCGCCAGAGGAAGTAAAAAGCGAGTTGCAACATCATCATGCGTCTGCACTTGATGACGTCACCCGCCAATACGAGCATCAGCTGGCTACAGCGAAATCGGAACTCGAACAGACGAGGGATTCATCACGTCGGATCGAGGAAGACATGACCCGCAAGGTAGACGCGTAACTTTTGTTTGAGTCAGGGTCTTTTTGTTGCAACATGATCCTTAAACGCCTTTGTATTTGAAACACAGTATTTCCTCTCGTGAATCGCCATCCAACAAACAATTCTTTCTCATTCTGAACATTATTGAGAATGCTAGAAAACCACAATTGTCGGGAAATGCTTAGGATGTGATGATAAGAACTTGAACCCCATTCAAATAATACACATACACGAAAGTTTGTGAATTGGCACAATCCTGTTTTTGTGGTTCGCTTGACCAAATGCTCTGGTACAAAGTATTTTACGATAATTCGGACCGTCTGGTCGTTGCAAAGACACAGGATAAGAAATGCCTTTACTACGTGCGCAAGTTTCGATGGAGATTTACTGTTCGTTTCGTGAAAAAAACGCGCCTCCCCTCAAAATGTTTGTTTTTGTTTTTCTTAATATCAGTGCGTTGCGTTTCATTGGCTGCATAAAGTCGTCGATGTTTTGTTGTTTTTCCTAGTTATGCTTTCAAGTGCCATGGCCATTAGCCATGCTAGCTGCAAACTGACGAGATTATGACTTAAGCATATAAATAAGTGACCTAGATCAGAATTTTTCGATATTGCAACCCGCCACCTCTTCAGTCATTCTGGGTCTCAGCGTCCTCTTTGGAACAAGAAGTTTCTCGTTGAAGTGCAAATGTGGCAATGCGATCACCAAGGTTACTAGTTCAAATCTTTTTTTGGGTACATTTTTAAACTATTTAGAAAGTCACAGCAAGATTTCTCCCTATGTTTAGCTGCTGTAGCTACGAAACATTTCTCTGCCCCTAAAATGACATCGACAAATTTATTTCCTCTCTGGCGACGTTCGTTAGGTCGTTTGCAAGTATAGAGAAAGTGATTGACGTTGACCATTGTGGCAGATTTTTTAGTTCGATAAAAACTCCAAGTGCGTCACGGCAAAATTTTTTTTGACTTCATGTACTTTGTACTGCCTCCTTGCACCCTTGGGTATACCAACTACGTTGGCAAGCACTGGCATAGGTGCTGCTTCATGCTACGAATCGAGCCAAAACATTTAGTAACGACATGCCGCAAGAAAGGAACTTTGTCTTGTTAGCTGAGCACCCACGTTGTTTAAGTTGCGGTCGAAACATCGCGTCGCACCGAGGCGTTGCCATGGCGCCCACGTCTCGTAGGTAGCGGCTGCAAGATCTTCATTGTCTGTTGCCGATTTCGAACTGCAATTAAGTCCTTTCGGGAAGTGATACTAACAGAACTCTCTGCGTCAACGCAGCTCAACGATCTCGAACTCGAGCTGCGAACGTCGACGTCACAATTGAATACGTTACGCGACCGAGTCACGGAGCAGAACGAATCGCTGACGGCGATGAACAGAGAACTGGACATGAAAGGTAACAACTCAACGACCGACACTCAAGCGTTTTCGTCTGCCTCGTCATCCTAATTCTGCTCCGATATCTGCGATCAATCTGTGGTCTCTTTGTTTTTTCGGAAATGCGTCGTTTTCGCAGCGCGCGCGATAGCATGTGGATTGTATGGCGTGTTGACCGCTTCTGCTTACGCGCTTGCAGCCAATATGCCGGATTTTCGTGCGTCGACATGTATTTTTCTGAAAATCGTGATAGGGCCATAAACCGCATTCCTCGTCTCATTCTGTCTTGCGATTAAGCGTGTTGGAAACTAATGCCAGATTCCTTTTCGGGAATTGTTTTCCTGTTGTTTCATCGAACCCGGTCTATGGAACAATACGTTTGCTCGTGACGTGCATATCGCGTGAAATGTCGAACTTCTCACCCGGGAATCGCTACTTCGAATATTTTTTTTTTACCTGATACGTAAGTTTTGCCTTTCCTGTTTGTTTAGTCGTCACAGAAAATTCTCTTTTCCCACTCTCTCAATTCTGCGCTTTTTCCAAGAGACGCTTGGAACTAATTCTCGCTTCCCGGGTGAACGCGTCGTTTTATACTTTATAATTTACTCCACCATGCCTAAGTGAAGACGCGCAAACCGGCCCGAACACTGTTTGCAGCCGAAGGCCAGGTGTGAAACAGGTTTCTCTGAAGGAAATTTTGCTTCGGATCCGTTGCGCACAACTTTTTCTGGTTGAAATCCCCAANTCTAACATTACCGAAAATTGCTCAACTGTGACGAGTGGCACGAGAAGTTACGCAAACCGTGTTTCCCNCCAACCAATAAGGATAAGACCTTAACTATCATCAAAGCAAGGCCAGGTGAAAAAAAGCATAATGTGTGTTTTTCTCAATTTTTTTGAAAATAAAAGCAAATTCCTGGGAGCGAATGTTCAAGCATTTTCAAAACTCGGCAGCATTTCCCAACTGTGCTCAGGAAGGTTCGAGTTTATCACTAAAGTTACTTCCTGGAAGAAAACATTCTTGGAATGACGCACATCGAAGATCTAGTCCTCGGCTTATTCATCAGTGCACTGCAGATTAAGCGCCATCTTGTTTACCCGTCGCGATCCGATCTACTGATTTGGATGACGCGCTTCCGTTGTTACGTTCGCGTTCCTCTCGGTTGAGGTGGACGCAGCGTATTCTTTGTAAACATTTAAATGGGCTTGGTAAAAAATCTGTTGTTGGATGTTTGTTCAGACTGTTGGAAACTGCGCAGCATCGCTGCTAGCGGCGTATAGCGTTCCAAAATCATGCCTAGCCGCCGTTTCTTGAACAAATGCGAAATTTTTACAGGTCAAGAGATCCTTCGAATTCGTAGCGAGGCCCACGGCGAGCTGAGAAGGAGGGAGGAGGAACTGACCAGGAAGTTCCAGACCCAGCAGGATCGATTCGAAGCGGACTTCATTCGTCAGAAACAGTCGATGGTGAACGATTTCAACCGCGCCACCGATGCACTGAAAGACAAGTTGTCCGCCCTCAGTATCGCGTACGTCCTCTTTGATCAATAACTTACGAGATCATTGCTTCACTGACATCTATGTTTCCACTCGTTTGCGTATGTTTAAATCGTGTCGGAAGTTCTTGGTCTTCGATTGCCATGATTGGAACGAAGCGTACAATGCTTTCCACTCTTGTTTTTTTTCAAACACGCAGACTTCGCGAGTCTGAAGAGAGGTACGAGAGAAGGGAGAGCCGGCCGGAAGATTTGGACGCTATCGCCCAACTTAAAGAGCTTGTGAGAGAACGAGAAAGTCAAATACACAAGCTTGTGGTGAGCAATGTTGTGTGTGTTGTTCAGTTTGTGAACGAAAGAAACGAAATTGATCGACGGCAAACTACTAAAACCGTTCAGGTAATGTCTTCAGACAATCCGTCCTGCTGTTCGCAGTGTTTCACTACTGCTTTTTACCAAGACGTTGTTTTTTTCGAACTGACCGAATCAGAGTTGAAACACGTGTATCCCGAAGCGCGTCACCTGCGCGATTGCGTATCTGCGCAGTCTTGCTTGTGACTTAGTTTGGTAGCCCTGTTGACTTGTCGTTTCATATCCTGCAGGACGATAAGAAATATTACCAGATGGAGCTTGTCAACCGCGAAACCAACTTCAACAAAGTNTTCAGCGCCGCCCCGAACGTTGGAGTCCTTAATCCTCTCGGCAAGGTACGGTCGACCTGGTCGCGTCTCNCTGCAGATGCGCAGTGATAACGTTGTGTTGTCGCCGTGTTTTAATCAGTGAAGTTCAGCGCCGAACAAAAGGGCGCTGCGAACATTTTGCTCTCAACCCGACACACCAGTTGGCTTCCGGAACTAGTATGCGCCTCTTGTTCGACGACGTGCTTTTGTAAATGACGAAAACGACGCTGATGGCTTGGCAGTGCCTTAACTGGACGTGCTTGGTAAATGGAAGGTCCGTGTAATCGTTCGTTATCGCGGAGGTGCCTGTGCCGTTGGTTCGTCGTGCTGATGGGACCAAGTGCGCTTGGTGCGAGATGCCCGGCGCTAATCAGGAGTGTAAATTTCTCCCTGGTCTCTCAAGAACCTTGTAGTTCCAGGCAGTTTGTTATCTCCTGACCTCATCTTTGAAACGTTGCGACTTTTAAGAAAACTTTTCGGAATCATCCGAGAAAAACGAGCAAACACCAGTAGCCAGATTTCCTGGCAAGGTTTCCCTGTGCTGCGCTGTTGTCCATACGGTTACGTAAGCAGGCGTTTCAAAGTTGCGGAATCGCGGTTTGAAATCTGCAGCCCTGGCGCTGAGCTGGAGTGGACAATCATTAACATTTTTGCCTTCCACGCAGAAAAAGGCTCAGAGTACGTCAGTCACATCCGCCCCAACCCGATTTTCGTCTCAGTTCGTCAATGTACCAAACTTGAGCTCGATTGAAACTGCGTTATCGGGTTCTAACCGGTTAGAACCGATCAAATCTGGCTCGTCGTCTCCCGGAAGTTACAACGGCACTGCGAAACACTTGCAGCCGACGCCTCCGCCACACCCTAAAAAATTTCTTAGGTAGGCTGCCTGCATGGCGGACGCAGTTCAAGGAGACTGCGACAGTAGCCTGCCTCCTAACCGACGGCATGCCGATGTGTTGACACATTGTTTGTTTAACATCTTCCAAGTGCGGAACGCGTTCCATGGCGTATGTTTGCTTGCCAACAAAATCGTTGCTTGACCTTCGCCAGCTCGCTGGCGCTGTGCTGGAATTGTTGCGTCGCTTCTCAAACGATTGCTGCGTTTGTGCAAATGAAGCAAACTTGTGATTTGCCTGTGCATCTTACCTACAGATTTTTTTCTGTTCCTCTCTCGCAAACCGAGGACGCGTATTACTTTTTGCACTTTCCTGTTTTTGTCGACGGCTGCAACGCCGCCACGACCCAAACTGAACTATCCTCCAAATAACCGGGAGCAGCCATTAGAAACGGCGTGAATTTTTCTGCAAAGACATCTGGGGAAATTTGGTTGCTTGTGAATATAGAAACGACCCATGAGTGCAACTATCTCGTGCTACTAAAGCTTTGTAGAGCATAATTTTAAGCAAAAGTTTCGTGTTTTTTGCTGAACTAACCGCTTTGTCAATCAAACGCCAAGAACTAACTGTTGCGCCGACGTGACTGATCTTGTCAAAGGTCTACTGCTGCATCTTGTTTAGTGTTTGCAAAGAAGCGCATGTTAATATCCTTTCGTGATATAAGTTGTCTCGTCGCGTGCTTCTCCAAAACGCCGAGCTGTTTGTTCTAGTGCAGTGGTTCTTAAACCAGGGGGCGTGAAAGGTGTACAAGGAGGGCGCGAGTATATGGCAACGGCATATTATTGAAAAACAGGACAATGCCAAATTAATGTTGTTCTGCTTTTTGTATTTGATTTGGAGATCAGGTGAAGCACGAGTAACAATCGCTAACGCTAAAGGGGATGAAAACCAAAAAAAGTTTAAGAACCTCTGTTCTGGTGGTTTCCTGCGGAAAAGAACCGGTTATTTTACCTTTTTCCGTTGTCACGGCAACGACCATACGCTTTTGCACTTCCCGCAATACCTCCTTAAAACGTGCTTTGAAACCACGGACCCATGGTGTGGAGCTCCATCGCGCTTCTTACCATTCCTTAAGTATTGTGCTCGGGCAAAAACTATACGCGTTGCGAACGGGGTCTGTTAGGTCACTGTGATATCTTGTTTTACTCTCCATAGGGTCTTTTTCTTCATGAGCACAATTTGCTAACCGGTTTCTCTGTCAGTGAAAACCTTTTAAGAGTTTTTTTGTGGACGTTTGTCTCTTTCACTCATATTTTTATCGATTGTTCTTTGTACAAACGTCAAAAAAGAAATGATAATTGTCGTTTGACAATCTCTGTTCTAAACGAGAGTGACGTGATTGTGTGAAGGGCCGTCCCACGCCGAATATAGCGTAGCCGGTGACGTACCTCTATAATATTGGCGCAAAGAGTATGTGGATGCTGTCATGGGCGTCAGGTGGAAAACCTACGCGTTGAGAGCATTGCTATCTACAAAGAGTCAAGTTACGAAACGTGTTAACAGACTTTTACATGAAATTACGCGACAGTAGATGTGGCGAAAAGCTGTCCACGAGATGTTATGTGCTGTTGACAATCTTGAATTACCTCTAATCGGTCGCTGAGCTGTCCTATAGTGCCACTTGCTCTCGAGCAATTAGTGTCTTCGCTCAAAACTGATCTGCAATCAATGCAATCACACGTAAGTGCGCTTTCTTATTAGAAGCCGAGTGTGAAGCTGGGCTCAAGGTTTGATATGTCCGTAGCGGGTTGATTTTTTTTGCTTATTAGGGCAGCGCGATTTCTCAGTTATATCAGGGATTAATATTTCAAAACGGTTTTTCACCTCAAGTAGCGCGCACTGTCCATTGAAAAGACTTCAGAATTTAATCTATTGAAATGAAAGAAAACTGCTGCATTGAAATTACGTTTCAACAATCAATTTAAGTTGCTATTCATGAAACTGAATGAACGGCGGCAAAAGTGTGTGGGCCACTGTTTTATTTATAATTGACGTTATTACAAACATGTGCACACGCATTGTTACTTCTACCACTTCACGCTCAAAAATGTTCCCCGCAGAGAAAACTAATGCAAACATTTGTAGGCGACATTATGCGGAGGGCCAGGGCCTACGAGAGGGGGTGCAAAAGGTACGTCGTACCCGGGCCCGCAAGGGTGAAAGTACGCACGTTACGTTTTTCTGTAATCAACCGCGCAATTGCTAGTGTAAGCCAGTTGTCAGTACGACAAATAATCTGTTTTTAAATCTTAGGCTGATAGCTATTTTATCTACATGCTATGCGAGTTTCGACGAGGGCCCACAAGCTAGGGGACGGTATCGATCTTCGTACCCCCTGATGAAATTTCTCTCAGAGGCCCTGCGAATGACCAAAACCTTTCTAGCATCTCTAAAACGTTTGAGCTGAACAAACTGATTATAAGCATTACGAATACTTTCAGCTGCCCGAAACGTTACTGTATCTCTTTTGAAATTCACAGAATAGATATTTGTTAACAAAACACGTTTCCGCCTCCTTGGCTGCATTTTGTAGAAGGCAGGGGGTGCTGCCACCCGTACTTTAACATCACCATATTACTATAAACAACCAGTGCAGGAGTTCCTGCCGTGAAAATGTTCGGAAAGAAAGCTCAGATGCATTCCTCAGCTGGCGCGCTGTGTGATTTCGGACTTAGAACAGTCGTTAGATGTTTGGTTTCTATCTTGGCCTCTTCAAATAATTTTAGTTGTTGATTTGCACTTGCGATAAACTCGTGTCTAGTCTTTGTTCAGCGCTGCAGTCGGCGGTAAAATCAGTTTAACCATGACCTCATAGCATAACAACAAGACACTATAAGTGTGACGCAGCTGAATCTGCTCGCAAAGTGCTTTACTAGGAAATTGATTTCGCGTCATTGAAGTATTACTCCGATACATGTCCCTCAAACCTTTGCTGCATGAAATAAAAAATATATTTTTGTTTTTCAATAAACGAACCGTCTCAAAAATATAGGGGAAAACCTCTTGGTATAAAAAATTATTAAATTTTAAACAGCATTCTTGTTGGTCAACATGTACGTCACTGTCTTGTGGTACGTACCCAAATGAGTAAAATTAAAATGCTCCCAAACATGTATTTGGCCACCTGCGCGCAGTCACAAGCAGACAGCAGCAAAGCAACCTACTATGCTGCAACCGTGTGTTGATTGCCACAGCTCCCATATTCCTAAGCGAACTTAACGGCATTAAAAAAAAACATATTGCAAGGTTGCTTGCTTTCTGAAGAGTACCGTATTCTGCATCTGATTTCTTTCACCACACGTTGTAAACAGTTACATAAACATTCCTATATGTAATCCTGATGGTTGTTGATATATGTCAATTGCTGGTTACGACTTCGTTGGAAACGTATCAGGATTTTCACTGTTAGCAGTTTGGACTTCCGTAGACTGGTGTGCTTTATCTGTTTTATCTTTCAAACGTCATAGTTGTACTCAATTTCCTGGTATTCTTCTGAGGTAGCCTGTAGGTGTAGGGGAAAGCGAATGTCTTTAGAGCTGTTAAAAGATATAACGTGAGGCTTGTACGTTTTTGAAAATAGAATGAGAGCATACAGTACAACATGATTTGTCTCAAGCATTCCGTTGTCAAAAGGGTGAAACAACTTTAACGGCCTGGTTTAAGCAGTCCAGCAGAGTCCCACGCAGATGGTGAAAGCAGCACACCATTGAAAGGTTGGTATGAGGATAAAAGAATTTAATAATGTTCGATGGTGTTGTCCATGACGTAAATGACTCAAAAATATGAAGATGAAACAATAGTGTAGGAGGCGCGATGCAAGTACGCCCCAAAACTTTTGATTCGTCGAAAATCCGGGCAAAATCCCTGAAAACTTGGGCAAAATCCATTAAATTTTTGGGCAAAATCCCTGAAAATAAATATCTGGACAAAATCCCTGAGCATCTAGGAAACAATGGCGCCCAACGTTTGCAGAAAAACAAATGAAAAAAACCTTATTTTTTTGGAAATCACACCAAAAAAGGTCTTCATAATCTTTATGAGAGAAAATTTGTAAGCAAAAGTCGCACAACTTTTCGGGTAAGTTTGGGGAAATTTGGGCAAAAATCCTTCATACCCAAAAAATTTGCCTTCCTACACCTATGAGATGAAGCCTAATCAGTGCTCACAAACCGATGTAATTTTGGGAAATTCTCAGCAGGACAAGGGACGGCAACCTGCGTCTCCAGAGCGCCGTGGCTCCGCCATACCTCTAGTGCAACCCTCTGTGATTTCGAAAAAGAGGTTAATGAAGATTTAATATCAATTCATTGTCGCGTTAGTTCAGAGTTCAAAATCTTTTTGCTGCATATTGCACACATTTTTGATTTTTATATAAGAAATTGTTGGTTTCATAAATGCAACGCACTTCCATCCATGTAATAGCACGTGGATATTTTTTGTTCGGCATCCTTAAGGTGAACTAGAACAGTGGTTCTCAACTTCTCAACCTTTTTTTGTGATCTATACTTTGGACAATATTTTGTCTATCAAGTATCCCTAGTAGACTATAATTATGAGCCCAATAATTAGGAAAGTACTAATAATTATCGTACTTTTACGTTACAATTTTATTATGAAGACAATTAAACATTCGTGTACTTTTTGGAGAATCTTTGCGTACCCCAAGGGGTAAGTGTACCTCCATTTCAGAACCACTGATCTAGAGATAACGCACTAGTCTCCATTTCTGTGACCTACAACGTAAGTATTCGTTTTATCTAAAGTGTCGTGTTTTTCTTGAAGACCTAATTTCAGCATTTTTCTCTCAGTGAGCTTCAAGGTGNTTTCCAAATCCTTAGACGTTAATTTCATGCATGTTTTGCCAAACGGCCGCGATTGCCCCAGTTTACACCAAAAGAAACGATGCANAATTTCAGAGAATTTTCAGCTGCACTGTAAGCAGCAAAGTAATGTTAAGCCTGATGCAGTGTTGACAAACTAACTACTTTGATGCCATTTTTGGATGTAATCCGCAGCAGTGTGTGCCACGGCGCGGTGACCTTTTGCGGCGTTATTGTCCACTTTCGGGCTAAACTGTGGTAAACACTCGTCAGCTTATCGCGAAGCAACAAATGAAAAAGCAATTGTGCTGAAATTCCAGTCGCACCGAACTTGTGCACGGCTCTGCTCAATCAGAATTTTTGAGTTTGTGAGATCTTTCGAAAATGCTGCAATACAGGTCTTTCATACTCTTCTGTGTACGGTCGCAACATAATTTCATTTTATGTTACATGTCTTCATGGATCAGATATATAGCACGTCTTCATGGATCAGATATATCAGGACGACAACTCAAGTCTTCCCCTTTTTGTGGCTAAGATGAAACCGTTTTACCAACAAACACAGCCCTGTCAGAAGCTTCTTTATCTATTCATCACCACCAGAAGGAGTTTAGGATAAACTTGCGAAAAGACGGTTGCCAAGTCGTTTCCATTTTCTAGTTGCTAGCATTTTCACGTTGAAATCTTTTGAGGCGTGAGATAAACCAAAAAAACGAAGTGAAACAAATTATTTTTTATAAAACGAATTTTATAGGATTCACTTGACAAACCTATAAAATAAAGGGCGTTTGGATTTTGACCTGCAGTCGATGTTAGTATCCACTATATAGGCGTTTGGAGATCAAGTCTAATTAGCAGTGATTTTTTCAAATCAGCCTTTTGTAATTCATTCCCAGCACAATCAGTTACAACATTTTTGTATCTTTAAAAGAGCTGAATTTATCAGCAAGCAAAGTGTGAATGCAAAAACTATATCCTTACATTTTGCAGTGTTTCTTCATTATAGATCGCCAGTGCTTTTCTACCTTGGATAGTTCAGAATACTTTGTACAACAGAAAAATCAACATTTACAAAGGTTCACACATTGTGGAGACGCTTTATCATCGATATTGTCTCATTTTATCAGAAAAGCAATTTTTGAAAATACAAAATTCTAACCATTCGATTTTGATCATTGATCACAATTAGTGTGATACAAGAACGTACAAGCTTTAATGCCAAAATTTGCACAAAATCCTGCTTTAGTACCGGTGTTATAGGGAAACGTACGCATTTTTTCGATAAGATAAACATATTTTGTGTGCATGCCCGCATATACATTAATTTGGATTATATCCTTGATTATACTTTTCTGCTTGCAATGGACATTTTAGGTAAATTCCTTTGCGCAGCCGTGTTTTTGCGTATAGATTGATGAACGGCTGCAAAGAGAATAGCAGTGCAGCCTCTGATCGAGGCGATGAGAAAAACTTAGTATAGTTAAGAAATGCTAAGACTTTCGTGAAATTTCTGGCATCCTTTGATTCATTCAACTTCATTCGCGAACAACCCTATATATACCTACTACTAACTACTTTTTCGGGTGGAACGATTGCATCATGCACTTTTTTTCTGAAACCATTAACTACTCAGGAATAAAACAGAAACGTATAGCACCACTTACACGAATAGGAAATTTGTAATTTTGAAAATACTAAAAACAAGACGAAAGCTTATGTAATTCCATGTAGGTTTATGGTGAGCATCTGGACAAGAAGTTCTTCATATCGCTTAACATATGAGTCAAAGTTCTTTTCAAAGGTGATCTGCTTCAGACACTTAGTAATCCGATTGTACAATGTCATTCCGAAAAATTACTGTACATTCGGCAGAAGCTAATCACCGCGGTCTTTCAGGAGAACCGGCGATCGGATTAAATTGACTGTTTATTGACAGGTTTCATAGTGTCTCTTGGGCTTTTGTTGAATTTTGCCCGAAGTTACAGCTTATTGACAGCTTGAAAGGCTTCGTGAGTAAACTTAAAGAAAGAGCGATGTGTAATGCTCGGTTAGAAAATCCGAAAATCCGGTGGCTTCCCAACGCTATTTTCATCTGCGCTTCGCCGACTTCTTGTCGTTTCACTGATCTGTTTGTTTGGCAGTACTACGAAACAATGAAAAATGGCCACATTTTTGTTTTCACCTTTTTTTACAACAGTCGCCAAAATGACTGCGCGTGCACAAACAGCTGGTAATCCACACTGTGGTATTAGCGAAGCGTATCGTCTTGCATTTGCGTAGTTGAATTGTGGTTTAAATATAATTTTTGTTGGTTTCTTTGTTGGTGTATTTGATTAAGAGCTGAAGATGCATACTCTGTAAGTATCGTGATGTCTAATACATTGCTGCGGAAGGATGCCTTTCTTTTGTTAATGTAGCACGACTTGATCACTATGTTATACTTTCTTTTGTAAAACTGAATATTAATTTTAAAGAACATTTTTTAATTAAATTTAGTGTCTAAATCAATTTGCTCAACTACCCATCAATACAAAAGNAAAGGAAAAACCTGTCCAAGTCAGAGTGGGAAAAAGTATGTTGATAGTCGCTTAGTTTACAACAATTTTACTGCAGAAAATTGCCACAATCATTTGTATAAAACTGTCTTTTTTATCTTGATGAAAATGGGCAGCACAGTCACCGAATTACGGTACAGATTATGACGTTCTACGTTTTACCAATACCCCAGCTGCGCTTTCAAAGATACTTTGTATCCCGGTTGCTGCATCATGTAAAGTTTTGCACCAACTGAGCTTTATTTGTAGACCAGAAGACGAAAATGGAAAGGACTTTTTTTCGGAACAATTTGAGATGATTGAAGACCAATGTCTCAGATCCTGTGAAACTAACTGCTGGGATTTGGAAGAAACGCCAATATCAATCAAAGCTACGACAATTCAAACGTCAAATTTAAGAGGCCATTGCGACAATGTAAAATGTAGCAATGGATTTCCTGCGTGGGAAAGAAGTAGACACACGCTTCTAGCTCGACATAGTGGGCGCAATCAACCATACCCCGACGTGCAATAAAACATTACTCCAATCGAACCAAGGCCGCTGCATGCCTTCTCAATTAACATTGCTCCCAGCCATTACAACACTTTCGAAGTGCGCAGAGCATTAATTTACAAGATTCATTAAAAATAGTTGGTACCAAAACAGTTTTTTCAAATCTGGTAATGTTCCTTTGGTGCGTAACAGCAAACTGTGTTCAGCTAAATGAACAGAAATTGAGAACGTTTTCTCTCTTCAAAGAAATATTGTAAAAATACGTTGTCCTTAACATTGCTGTATTTTATTGAACTTTGATGAAATATTTCTTTTCATGATTTTGATTTCAATAAAATATAGTTTTGTTGCCGTTTTTTTGCATCAATCGCTGGTTGCAGTGCTCGGTCGAATGGGTCGACGGATTTCTATGAGGACACATCCGATAAACTCAGCTTGTTATATCTTGGTGAAAAGGCCTATGTCATAGATTAGCAACCAAAAACAATAACAGAAATTTGCATCAAAATAAGAGACTGTAGGCTGGTCGAATTTGCATCTGCAATAGAAGTTTTGTTGAACCGAAACATAGTTGGATTAATTTCCACTTTTTGAATCAAACGCTGTTTAGTGCTAATGATATTTGGTTTTATGAGTGTGAGGAACAAATTGGACAAAAGAAACACTTTAAGAAAGCAAAGTAGGGGTATGCTGCTGAGAGATACGTTCGCAATTGCCTATGTCTTCCAAAGTTTTAACTGACATGCCGTATATAGTTTTAAAATTTTAATCAACACAACGTACATCTTCCTAATTTTATATATAAAACAGCAAATATTTATTTATTGTGCATATACTTACCTGAAAGTTATTGTGGCATCACAACAATCAGGGGTTTTAGGTTTGACCAGCCTAGCAGTTCAGAATTACACAACAGGATAGCTATTTTCTGCTGGCAGAATTTTATATTTGAAACAATTTGGAGATAATCATATTTTGCGACACCATTGCACGGTTTAACAAAATCAGCAACGATTTGCGCGAAAAACTTAGTCCTGTGCAATGGTCTACGAAACTTTCGAAGTACACCCATTTGATTGACGTAAGCAAAATTTCGCACTGTTGTTTGAGATAACTTGCAACTGAATAATTTAGTTAGCAGCGTAGCAAGAAAATTAATGATTATCCCTATGGATGTTAAAATAAGGAGCGTGAATTGCTAGTTGTGCTCAGCCCGAAGTCAACGGTGTTTTACTATGAACGTTATAAGTTGATACCCTGCATCTGGATATTTCTGAGGATATCGAAAAATAGAGGTATTAATTTTACAATCCTCACGCATCCATCGTATCTCCATCGTAAATGTTGGAAGAAGTCATTTAGCCAAGTCCGTTAAGCTACCAACTTACGTCGTTTACACAACTTAGTGAATCAAAAACTGGCAACAGCAAGCGAGGTGACCAACCCGTCAATGAAATACACTCGACGCTGATCTTCCGGGTCTTTTGCTCTTCTCAGAGTCATGTACATACACATTTTGAAAATCGGAGAAACTTCAAATATGCTGGTACATTCGATTGCATTTAATTGCATAAGGCAATATGAACGAGGTGCTCGGGGATGATTTTATTCAAACTATACAGCATTTTTTCGTACACGCAGTGCTTGCACTGCCAAGTAGTACTTTCGAAACACTCAAGACACTCCCATTTGCCTCCCTTCTTGTTGAGCAAGATATTTCAAATATTTCAGTTCAGTTGCGTAGCCACAGCCAAAAATTTTTTTTGGGATAAATCATTGAATTTAAGCGAGAAACAGCATTTTGTTTGGTACACCGCCTCTCAAAGCAAACAATCACAAGATATGCTAGAAATTTTTTAGGGAATGACGCCTTGGGCCCCCTGGCTACGCCTATGGTTCAGTTGCTCTTTAGAAGTATTATGAAAAATGCAGTAACCAAGTTTTTAGGTTCGTATTTTCTTACTAGGCTACAGCCTTTATTGTGCGCGCACACTTTATCCACGTGCAATAACGGTTTGATGCCGTTACGTAAATCGACGACTTGATACCATTTGAATGATCCGTGAAACCAAGGCTGGGGGCGGGACTGGTGCCAGTTACTGTACAGGTGGCTTCGGGTGACGCAGTGTTGTGTCGGCGGCTGCAGCGGTTCGCGCTGCGCATGGGAAAGTAATTTTTTTCTGTATATGCATTTTGTTTATCTTGCTTTGCCTGGTTTTCGATTTTTTTCTCTTGCTTCAGCCGATTTTCTAGCAAAACAAATTTCTGATTGATTTGACCGCCTCGGCTTTGTGGAGACTTACGGTGGGAATGTCGACATGCGTAAATCCGAATCATTGCAAAGTTGTGAAGGCACCGCATGGCAGGAAGATTCCTCGAAAGTTCGCAGCAAACCTAGAGCCTTTTCCCTCAGAAGATTAGCTAACAAAAATTCTAAGCGTTAAAAACCTTATCTCAAACCCAGAGTCGGAGAGCTTCACCGCTGGTGGAGAGATCTGGTCGGCTTGTGGATTGCTATCCTAAAAGCATCAGTCCTTTTATGCTGTAACTTTGTTACTACACTGCTCCGTGCCATTGCAAGCATTATCTACAACATTCTTGATGACTTGCTGAATGCTG